>OGMA01000621.1_pt1 | contig 14313 bp, 18 predicted proteins | sample 1573021 | NCBI WGS metagenome assembly OGMA01 (sample SAMEA2581905, study PRJEB24529) | metagenome | biome: Human gut stool | place: China | collected 2011 | reverse complement strand
GGGACGGTTTGTTTCTGCTCTCTTTTTAAATTCATAGGAAATTGCGTCCTATGAATTTAAAAGCCCTCCGGGCAGGATGCGCATCTTGCGGAGCAGAAGTTAGCTGTAAACAGCACCGCTCGAGCGCGAAAGAGTCGCAAGCGACTCTTTGTTCTTTATGACAATAGAATGTTTGCAGAGCGTACATTCTATTGTATATGACAATGCATTGGTGAAAGCTGATATATGAATTTTACTATAAAAACAAAGGAAAGGGCAGGGCTATCATCATGAAAATAACAATTGCAAGACAGTGTGGAAGTGGCGGACATGAAATTGCAGAGGCTTTGGCAGAGAAGCTTCATCTGGAGATATTTGACAAGAAAAGATTTGTGGAAGAGGCAAAAAAGAGAAACGTCTACGACGAAAATGCCAACTTTTTAAATGAAAGGCCAATCGACAGTTTCCTTTACAGTATTGCGATGAGCTATGGAGCAACAAATCCGAGAGACCGCTATATTGATTTTGTAAAAGAGCTGACAGAACAGGAAAATTGCATTATTATCGGAAGATGTGCGAATCATATTTACAGAGATGACAAGGACTGCGTTTCCGTTTATCTGCATGCAGACAGAGCGGTCAGATGTGAGAGAATACAGAAACGGGATCAGATATCAGAGAGAGAAGCCCTGAAAATGATTCAGGAAGTTGATGAAAAACGTGCTGCATTTCAGGAACAGTGCACGTCTACCAAATGGGGCGATGGAAACGAGTACGATCTCTGTATCAATACCGGCATAATTGGGATTGAGTATGCGGTGGAGATGATTCTGGAGTATATTCGGTTTGAAAATATACTATAATGAATATTAGAAATTAATTGTAAAAGTACGTTTTATCAATAAAAGGGAATCAATAGAAGCAGTTACATGTAGAAATGAAGCACATGAAACTGCTTTTCTATTTTATTAGATAAACATTGCAAATAGTAGATATCATAAAGTTAGAAAAATGAAAAAAATGAGTAGAATAAGGTTGGAAAAAATGATAAAACAGGTATAATAAGGTTAGAAAAATTGAATATTATGTATAAAAGTGGGTTGGAAAAATTATAAGTTATGAAATGGCAGGAGGAAATCATGATTGAAAGGAAAGCTAAGGTGGCTGTAAATGAATGGATTACACATGGAAATGATGCCTTTTTGCTGACAGGCGCAAGACAGATCGGAAAAACGTATTTAATAAGACAATGTCTGAAAGAAAGCGGATATCCATATATAGAATTTAATTTTATAGAGCAGCCTGAACTTGTCAATTTGTTTGCCGGGGCAAAAGATGCAAAAGAGTTATTGATGCGTTTGAGTGTAGTGGCGACGGAGACATTGGAGCAGGGAAAGACAATTATTTTTTTAGATGAAATTCAGGAATTTAAAGATATCGTTACAAGAATAAAATTTCTGGTAGAGGATGGTACATTTCGATATATTATGAGCGGTTCATTGCTGGGAGTAGAATTAAATGATTTAAGATCAGCTCCGGTTGGATACCTTGAAATCTATGATATGTATCCGTTGGATTTTAAAGAGTTTGTCCGGGCAGCAGGGGTGAAAAATGATGTAATTCTCATGTTGGAAGGCCATTTTAAAAAGAGAAACCCGGTGGATGATTTTATTCATTCCAAAATGCTGGATCTGTTTTATTTATATCTGATTGTTGGCGGAATGCCGGAAGCGGTTGCTGTTTATCTGGAAACAAATGATCTGGCAAAAGTCGCCAAAGTGCATGAAAAAATTATACGATTGTATAAAACAGATTTTTCAAAATATGAAAAAAATTATAAACTGAAATTGCAGGAAATATACGATGCAATGCCAGGACAGTTAGATCAGAAAAATAAGCGTTTTCAATTAAATGCAATTGAAAAAGGCATGAGTTATGACCGGTTAAAGAATGATTTTCTTTGGTTAAAAGACGCAGGAGTGGCAATTCCTATATACAATATCAGTGAACCCAAATTGCCTCTGATCGTTAGTGAAAACCGAAATCTGTTTAAACTGTTTTTTTCAGATGTTGGGCTGCTTACAAGCTGTTATTCCAATCAGGTTAAACTTGCTATTTTAAATAAGGAAAAAGCAATCAATAATGGAGCTCTCTTTGAAAATGTTGTTGCGCAGGAATTATTAGCGAAGGGGCATAAGGAATATTATTTTAACAGTAAACAGCAGGGAGAGCTTGATTTTGTAATCGAACTGGATGGAAAAGTGGTACCTTTGGAGATTAAATCCGGTAAGGACTATAAAAGGCACTCTGCATTAAATAATGTTCTGAAAAATGAAAATTACAAGATCAAAGAAGCCTATATTCTTTCGGAAGGGAATATTGAAATTGAGGGAAAAAGAGTCTATTTGCCAATTTATATGATTATGTTTCTGGAGAATACAGAGCTTAAGAATACGATCTATAAAATTGATTTAGGTGGATTAGGAGAGTAGCAGTGTTTCATTGCTACTCTTTTTGAGGTAAAAATCACCGTTTCGGCTGATACCGCATATCTGACACATTATACACCGTGATAAAAGCGAGTGGATCTTCATGGCCGATGTAATTCATCAGTTTCTGATATTCAGATTTATCTACAATGGTAATAATCTCATTCCGCTTCTGCATATTGTAGGCACCGATGGATTCGTAAATGGTAGCTCCGCTGTGAAGATCATTTATGATAAACTGTCGGAGTGCTTCTTCTTTTTCCGTGATAATGCAGACTCTGCGCTTAATATTATGGTTAAAAATAAAATGATCGAGAATAATACCATTAAAATAAGTTCCTAAAATACTGAGAACGACAGTTTTTTTATCATAGACTAAGGCAGCAGAAAGCGCAACGCACATTCCGGAAAGTGACATTGCTTTTCCAAGATCCATATGAAGATATTTATTCATGATCTTAGCTACGATATCCAGACCACCGGAGGAAGCATTGCGGTTAAAAAGAATGCTTAATCCGATACTCACAACTAATATATAACAGAGCACATCTAATTCCTGACTACCGGTCATAGAGGTGTTGTCAGGAAAAAGAATCTCAAAAAGTCCAAGAAATAATGGCAGCATAATACTTGTATAAACCGTCTTAATTCCGAATTCTTTTCCGCAGGTAAGAAAGCCTATAATTAGAAGTACCACGTTTAAAATCATTGTGATCGCAGAAAGCTGCAAAGGAATGAAGTTCGACAGAACGATTCCAAGACCGGAAATACTGCTGACGGATGCATGGCTTGGCACTAGAAAAAAGAAAACAGCGGCGGCAATGACCGCAACAGCGACCGTTAAAATAAGAGTTTCTTTGATCAATTCAGAGTAGTTTATCTTCTTAGGCATTTTCAATATTCTCCTCAGATATTTTATAAAATTAAGGTATCCTTTATTGCGCGATGATGCATAGAACATCCAGCTTTGTATTCTAACATACTGCGTATAAAAGTACAATAAATCAGTGCAAAATGATAAGTTTACATAATTCCAGCTATAAAAAGCAAAGTAAACTTTACTTTTTTTGCAAAACATACTTGACATTATGTGCAAAGCGAACTATGCATGATGTTTTTGGAATCATTTAGACACAACAGCTGTGAATGCAAATTAAGAAGAGAAAGAGATAAGAAAAGAGGGAAGCCGTTGAAAAACAGAATTAAGGAACTTCGGAAAGCGAATAAGCTTTCGCAAGGAGAACTTGCGGACATTGTGGGAACGACCAGACAGACGATCACATCTATAGAAGTAGGGAAATATACGGCGTCGCTGGGATTAGCGTACAAGATAGCACATTATTTTAATTTGACAATCGAGGAAGTATTTGATTTTAGTGATCTTGAAAGTGAGGAGTAAGGTTATGGAAAAGAAAATGGAAAAAATGAGAAATGAAATTGTGGGACAGAATAAATTTTATGGAGCAATTGCAGCACTTGGGATTGCGATGGTCGGAATGATGTCCTCCGGCATGATTGACAATGCATATAGTCTGAATGAACATTCTGGAGATTTTATGCATGGTTTTGTTCTGGGCATTGTTCTGGTCATGGAGTTTTATGCAGTATTCGGTATTGGTAAGAATTTAAAAGCATTGAAAGACGAGAAGAAACTGGCATGTTTATACAATGAACTTCATGATGAGAGAAGTGAGCAGATCGAGGCAATTTCCAGCAAGACAGGTATGCAGATCGCAATGATCCTGACGCTTGCAGCAGCAATTATCGTCAGTCCATACAGCTTTGAAGCTTTTCTTGCAATGCTTGTAGCCATTGTGATTGCCGGCATTACAAGAAAATGCTGTAAGATGTATTATTTTCGCAATTACACTGGAAAAGAAGAATAGAAATCATATGATAAGCGGCAAGGATTATCCAAAATATCCCAATTTTATACAATGACATTTTACAGGCAGGGCGATAGTATGAGCGTAAGAAGCGAATACATTCGCCCTGCTTTTCAGCATCCAGAGCATGCACAAAAAGGGGAATATTGGGGTATTTCAAATGAAAAAATTGCAACATATCAGATTAAGGGAAGGTTCTAAAGCAGATCAGTTTCTGAGCGGACAGCTTACAAGCAAATATTTTTCCTATCAGGAGATATTTGCAATGCTGGTGCCGCTTATTTTTGACCAGTTTTTTATCAGCGTGATCGCACTGCTTACAACAGCGATGATCAGTTCGTCCAGTCAGGAATCGGTGTCGGCTGTCAGTCTGGTATCGCCACTTTACATGATGATCTATGCGGTTTACAGTGCGATTTCTTCCGCGGGAACAGTGATTATCGCACAGTATAAAGGGCACGGAGACGAGGAAAAGATGAAGAAAGCAGCCGGACAGATCGCGATGTTTACTTTTGCTACAGCGGTGGTGGAATTATCGTGTCGATGTTTATTGTAAAACTTGGAACGGAGAGTGTAGCGGCGAATGCAGTTTCGAATTCTACTTTGATGGTGTTTTACTCCATGGGACTCGCGGTGTCCAATTTGTCGGTTACAATTATAGGACAGTGCATTGGAGCAAAAGATAAAAAGATGGCACGTTACTATGGCAAGAAAATGGTATGGCTTGGAGAGGTGTCCATTTTAGTGTCACTGGCAGCATTGCTGCCGTTTTTACGGATCATTTTAAAATTATATCAGGCACCGGAAAATACATTAGGCCAGATTTATATGCTGCTCGCAATTGCGTTTGTACCGATGGCACTGCTCTGGTCAACGTCGAATGTACTGCCGAATGTACTTCGGGCTGCAGGAGATGTGAATTTTACATCGTATGTGTCATTGATCACAATGTGGTTGATCCGCGTGGGCTGTAGTTATGCAGTGTCTATGAAGCTGGGATTTGGCATAGAAGGTGTGTGGATCTGCATGGGGGTTGAATGGCTGATCCGCAGTGTGATTTTTATGGTGCGTTTTCATTCAGACCGGTGGTTAAATCAAAAAACAGCCGTATGATCAGCTGTTTCTTGATTTCGTGTATTTTGCCAGCGTGTTAACCACATCTTCAATCTGAAATGGTTTTGGCAGATGGGCATTCATCCCGGCCTCAAGGCAGGCTCTGGAGTCCTCGTCAAAAGCATTTGCCGTCATGGCGATGATTGGGATTTCTTTTGCATCCGGCCGGTTCAGGTTCCGGATCGCTCTGGTGGCTTCAAGACCATTTAATTTTGGCATCATGACATTCATGAGAATTGCGTCGAAAGTATGGGCAGGGGAGTTTGTGAAGATTTTAACTGCCTGTTCGCCGTCGGATGCAATCGTTACGTTTGCACCTTCATCATTCAATAAAGTTGTAGCAATTTCTGCATTTAAGTCGTTGTCCTCAGCGAGAAGCAAATGCATACTGTTGATGTCGGCATTTTTTTCACTTGTAACATCAATGGTCCCGTTCATTTTATCAACCAGTGATTTGACGATGGCAAGACCAAGTCCTGTACCGTGGTAGACACTTCGTGCATCGATATTTTCCTGCGCGAATGGTTCAAAAATGTGTTCCAAAAATTCAGGACTCATGCCAATTCCGGTATCTGTAATAACCCACTGGTAGGTGATGTAATTGCCAGAAGAACCGAGTTCGTGACAAGTTGTAGTAACTTTGCCGCCGCGTTTGTTGTATTTGATACTGTTGGAATAGAGATTCAAAAACAACTGGCGGATATGTAATGGACTTCCATATACATATGGATAGGTCAGGTGATCGGATGCCGAATCGTATTCTAAGGTGACACCCGCTTCCGCAGCACGAGCTTCCATCAGTGTTAGAATATTTGGCGCGAGTTCGTTGAAGTTTACAAGTTCATGGGCAAGGACAATCTCCCCATTTTCTAATTTACTCATCTGCAGTACGTCATTGATGAGAGAAAGCAGATGATTGGCAGATAAAAGCATTTTGGAATGATTTGATTGATTATGGGCTTTAGCCTGTTGAGTGCATCGGAGTTTCTCCCAACGGAGAAATGGAGATGTGCGAGACAATAAACCACCTGCTATGCGGGTGGTGCAACAAATTAGTTATACAAAAAAATCACCTTTCCGCTAAAATAGAGTTGTTCAGGCTACTATTTAGCGAAAGGAAAGGTGATTTTAATGGCAAATCAAACAAATTCTATGGCACATACAAAATGGATGTGTAAATACAAAGGTGTGGAAATAATAGAAGGACACTTAATGCCAGATCATATCCATATGTTGGTAGGTATCCCACCGAAATATAGTATATCACAGTTTATGGGATATTTAAAAGGAAAAAGTGCACTAATGATATATGACAAGCACGCAAAATAAAAGTATAAATATGGAAATAGACATTTCTGGGCAGAAGGATACTATGTGAGTACAATAGGATTAAATGAAGCAACAATAAAGAAATATATCCAAGAGCAGGAAAAACATGATATAGCTTTGGATAAATTAAGTGTAAAAGAATACGAAGCCCCTTTTAAGGGTTGCTAGTAATACAAATGCCCTTTTAAGGGCAGCAACAAGTCAAAGGCAGCGTCTTTAGGCGCTGGCCGGTAACAAAGGCTTATAGCCGCTGAGCAAACCACCCGTTTGACGGGTGGTACTGATTTTGGGCAGAAGAAAAGAACAGGTGGAAGATGGTGTGGTAAAGACAGAACCACACCTGTATAAAGCTTTCGGCAGTAACCGGGATAACTTTGCAAACAGCCTGCTTATGACAAGAAAGATGCATGACAAAAAGTACAGCAGATATAAGCAGAAGGAGATACTGGCACAGAAGCTTTCAATATCCTTCCACCCGGAGGATAATGACAGACTGACCTATGAGCAGGCATATAAAATAGCAGAAGATTTTGCGAGGGAGTTCTTCTGGTCAAAAGGATATGAAGTATTGTTTGCAGTGCATACAGATACAGCACATACACATGTGCATTTTCTGGTAAGCAACTGCAATGTAAAAGATGGAAAGTCCTTCAGACGGGGACCGGCAGAGCTGAAGGAAATGTGCAGATATTTCGGGGAACAGTGCAGGGAATATGGACTGACACATTCGTATCGTGACAGCTACTATGTAAAGGACAAAGACAGGGAACGTCAGAACTTTGCAGAATATCAGATGAAAAAGCGGGATAAGCTGTCGTTTCGGGAGGAGATAAAGGTGCTTCTGCGAAATGCCATGAACAGACCGAAGAATAAGACTTTGCAGGATGTGATTGATTATGCGAAGAAGTATTATCTGATGGATGTTCGGCTCCGGGGCAATACCATATCCTATGCCCTGAAATACAGGACGGATAAAAAAGGAAAGCCGATGGCGGTCAGAGAGAGCAGGCTTGGTGCAAGATTTACTGTCGCAGGGATAACTGAATATCTGAAAAAGAAGGAAAAAAGCAGATATTGAACAGGAATCTGGAAGATATGATGATTATGCGGAATGGGATATATCTGATGTTAAGGAAAGTGTCAGTATAGATACAGCAGGGAGTGTTCAAAAGGAATATGAAAAGACAGAAGGGAATATCAGTGTATATGAGGGCTTTGACCGGTTCTGTGAGAAAGAGAACATTCGTGATGACGAGGAGGAAGTATTCTATGGTGCTGCGTTTGATGAATTTAACCGGGAGTGGCAGGGAATAGCAGCGGAAGAACAGACAGAACCGGCTTCCCATAAAGAAGAGCAGGAGATACCACCAGATTATACGAAGATGTCCATACAGGAGCGTGTCAGACAGCTCCCAACGCCAACAGATGATACTTCACAGGAATTTGAAGCATATAAGAACAGGATGGGATATGATGCGGCTAAGATGAAGAGTATCCGTTATAAGATGAGTGTATATGATGAATTCTTAGAGGAACTGGAAGCCAGAAAGAAATACCATGGAACGAAAGCATATGGCAGACAGAGCACAAGGAAGCGTGATAGAGGGGAAAGGTGAAAATAATTTTGATGATCGTACCATATCGGCAATTATAAAAAGTGCCGATATGGTGCAAAATATTTCCTGATTCTGCTCGTAAATTTCCAATTCTGCAATAGCACTTGAACTTTACTGCAAGACACGGATAATAATTATGGGATAATATATGAAAATGTAGATGACCTGCCGATATACACACAGAGTGGACTATGATATGAGGAGGTGAATGCGGTGTTATCGATTGCAATATGCGATGATGAAGAATATTTTAGAATAACCGAAAAGCAGCTTATATTAAAATATATGGCAGGGAAAAACTGCGAATGTATGATTGATATGTATGAGTCAGGAAAAGAATTATTAAATCTGAGAGAAGAACTTAATCAATATCATATTATTTTTCTTGATGTGAATATGGAAGAAATAGATGGAATAGAGACAGCAAAGGAAATAAGGAAAATAACAAAAGATGTTTTTATTGTTTTTGTGACGGCTTTTATTACATATGCGTTGGAAGGATACAAGGTGGATGCAGTAAGGTATCTCATAAAGGATCATGAAAGCCTTGAAAAAGCAATGACAGAGTGTATGGATACAATCCTTGAAAAAATGGATTATGAAGAAAACGAAATGACTTTTGATTTTCAGGAGGGGAAAACAACAATCAGTCTGGAAAATATTCTTTATATAGAAAGCAATCTGCATCGACTGATATTTTACATGGCGGGTGAAGATGCAGTTCATTATACAATATATACGAAACTGGATGATGTAGCAGAATCACTGCAGAATAAAGGCTTTTGCCGGATTCATAAAAGTTATCTGGTAAATTTGAAATATGTAGAAAGTGTGGAGCGTTACAGGGCTGTGCTTTCAAATGGAAAAAGTCTTGCAATATCAAAGGCGAGATTTTTAGATACAAGAAACGAATTTGCTTGTTACAGAGGTGAAATTTAATGGAAATGCATATTTTTGGAGTGCTGTATACAGTGCTTTTTGTAATATTGTGTGTGATGTTTATCGGGACTTTTTCAGAAAAAAGAGACCTGTCGGGTAAATGGTGCCGCTATGCTGTCATCGGAGCTATGATTTTGGCAGACTACTTTATTTCCGTAAAACTGGATGGTGACATTATACTGAAAGAAATAGCAATCATTGTGACTGGAACGCTTTTTATGTGTTTGTGTTTCAGACAGCGGTGGATAAAAACAGCAATCTTTGTTTTGTTATATCAGGGAATCTGTTTTGTGACGGATTATATTTCTATTATAATGCTGTCTAAATGTTTTCCGACAATTACGATGGAACGTTTATCGGAACCACTGATAAATGCAATGCTAGGAATTTTAAGCCAGATGCTGCAGGTCTGTTTTATTATGGTGCTGCGAAGATATGTTGTAAAAAAATCCTCGGAAATGCTTACCACATTAGAATGGGTAAGATTTACAATCTTTCCGATTTATACAATCATTGTCCTGATTGCACTTCTGACAAATTTTGAAATTCCGGAAAGTGATCATCAGAAAAATATATTGATCTGTATCGCATTTGGACTACTGGTGATGAATATTATTGTTTTTTGCCTGATCAATGATATATTGAAGCGGGAAGTACAGATAACAGAGAAACGCTTATTGCTGGAGCGGGTTAAAAATGAAATCGGAATGTACCGGACGATTTCAGAAAATTATGATAAACAAAAAAAAAGAGAACATGAGTATAAAAACCAGCTTGCACTCATTGCAGCGTTAGCCAGTGAAAACAGAGTAGACGAGATCAATCATTATCTGAAGCAATACAATCATGAAATCATGCAGCACACAGATTTCATTGATACAAATAATGTAATTGTCAATGCAATATTAAACTCAAAGTATCAGAAGACAAGGGAAAAAGGCATTGTATTTGTTGTAAAGGTAAATGACCTGTCGGATTTGAGAATAAAAGATGAGGATATTGTTCTGATATTGTCAAATTTATTAAATAATGCAATAGAAGCATGTGAGCAGTGCGAAAAACCAATCATAAAAATGAAATTTGTAAAAGAAGAACATCAGATTGTCCTGTCTGTTGCAAATACATTTTCAGTCACCCCGGTAATCGTTGGGAAAAGATACATAACAACAAAAACTAAGGAAGCAGACAGACATGGGATCGGACTGGAAAATATAAAGGAAACCGTTGGAAAATATGACGGTTCCTGCGTGATAAAACATGATGATGATAATTTTAAGGTTGCAATTTTAATACATAATCAGGAAAAGTAGATGCGATTTATAGTTGTATCTACTTTTTTTATTTCCAATTCTGCTTTAAAATTTCCAATTCTGCAATGGATATACAGAATTAGACAGGAAATGACGAATAAAAAGATAAAGTGAACTGGAGATGATGAAGTCATGACAGAATATATTGCAAATATGTTGACAAAGAACATGTATATGGATGGTCTGATTAAAGAAAGCGAAGAGAGTATTTATTCATATTCCATACAACTTATTGTTGAAAAGATAATAGGATTTTCGGCTATTTATATGATAGCGTTATTTCAAGGATATTTTTTTGAAACTGTTTTATTTACTATATCTTTATCAAATTTAAGAAAGTGCACAGGTGGGTATCATGCAAACAGTTTTAGAGGCTGTTTTATTGGAACGGTAAGTATTTATCTTATATATATAAAATTGATATACCCATATCTTCTTAATAATATGAAGATAAATATGATTATTTTTCTTGTATCGGCAATGGCTATTTTTGTATTAGGAGCAGTAAATCATCCTGGCATGGATTGGAATAAGGAAGAATTCGAGGAAAATAAGAAACTTGCCAGAATAACAGTATTTGTGGAATTGCTAGTTGTTATTGCACTTACATATCTTGGAATGGCAGAAAAATATATTCTGTTTATGAGCTTTGGAATGATTTTATGTGCAATTTTATTAACACTGGGAAAAATAACGGGACAGGAGGTGAAATGTGATGAGTAATAATATTAAGAAAGAGTTATTAGGCTTAATGCAAAAAGCTGTAAAACTTGAGGTAGAGAAGAATGGAAATGAAGCTTCTCGCTATTGCCCGGTTATTTTGCATCAGCCTAAAAGACCTAAAAAACTGAAATAGGTAATGAAAATATTACTGTGTAAATGGAAGGAGAGAAAAGATAATGAAATTAAGAAACAAAGCAGCGATGTTGTTGGCATTTTCCATGATGGTATCTTTAGGAAGTGTAGCAACTGTTAATGCAGCAGAAATGGAAAATGAATTTTCAACATTGAAGGAGAGTAGCAGTTTTGAAGAAGTAGCGGAGGTTGGCTCTTTGGAACAGTTCAAGGGAGATTCAATTGATAAGATTAAGATGGACGATAGTGGCATAGCATTAACTGCTACTGGTGATTCTTATGAGGCGAACAATGGTCCGGCTGTTGCTACAAAGGGAAGATATAACAAGATCACATATGCTTCACTTCATGATGCAAATGATGTAGATTGGTATACAATTGAAGTATTGGACACTTCCAAACCGATTAGTGTCTTTTTGACGAATATACCAAGCGGCTGTGATTATGATATGTATTTATTGAAGTATGATTCTACACTTGGAATTACTAAAATGTATTATAATCTTCAGAGTGGAACTACGGCAGAAGAATTGTATGGAACTGTGGATGAAGTCGGTACATATTATGTAGTTGTACAAGCCAGCACATCCTCATCTATAGAGAACAATTTTAGCTCATCTAATTATACACTCTATATGGGCGATTATTACAGAGTAGGTCAGTATGGTTATGTAGATACAGGTTTGGATATTAGCTTTGGAAATATACCAGTGGGAAATACAACTCCTGTATATAGGGGATGGTATACTTATGATTTGAGTAATGAGGCAAGTATTCCAAATGATGCTATTGTAACAAAAATATATTTGACTGGTAATGGAAATGGTGCATATTGGCTTGGCTTCTATAAAATGATGGCAGCGGCTGGTCAGGGAATTCAATTAGAATCAAAAATTGGTCAAATTGAAGTAATGTATTCTGGGGATAATCAGCTTTTGGCTAAACAGAAATGGTTAATCGGTGGCAAAATTATGGCAAGTACAAACTTTGTGTGGGAACCACAGATTTTAATTGCATATAAGTATGCAGCAACAATTTCAAATATGAGATTTTTTGCTTGATTTACAAAGAGTGATTTATGGAAACATAAACGATAATTACATGCAATTTTACTTGCGAGAATATTTTTACGCTTCTTAGCCTGTGCAGACTAAGAGGCGTAGAAGTATGTAGGAGGTTGAGATGATGCAATCAATATCAAGTTATATTAATCCTAATACAAGAGGGCTTACATCTAATTATAAAAATACAGCTATTAAAGATAAGGAAGCATATAACGGGGTGATGTCGCAGCACTTACTAAATCCGGTAGAGGATCTGGTACAAGCGTTAAAAACACCAATAAAATTGGCGAAAGGTGCTTCACTTAGCAGACAGAATAATTCTGTTAATATTGCAGAGGGACAAAGTATTCGTGTTAATGGAGGTCATGTGCTTACGGTTACGACGCATGGAGTAGAGGTTTCTGGTGGAGATAATCCGTATGATACAGAATCTTATGTAAAAGCACAGAGAATGGCAGATGCATTGGCATCCATGCTGCGAAATGCAGGTGGGACAATGACTACTGTAGCACATTCAAAGGAGGAATATGCCCGGTATACAGAAGGAATTACGGATGTTATGTCTTATCTGGGTATAGACACTTCCAAAGATTTTACGGTCAATGGTATGAAATATAGCAAAAATAAAGATGGCTGGTATGAGTCAGAAGCGAATAGTGAGGCGCAGGCGGCATATGAACAGTTAAAAGCGAATAACAGAACCTATCAGTTTGCAGACGAAAAAACCAAAAAACAGATTGCTTATATTAGTGATTATTACCTTCAAACAGTACCGGAGAGTGTAAAAGCGGCGTGGCAGGAAACTTTAGAAGAAACGGGGGTTAATCCATTTCAGACTGATTTATCCAGTACATTAACGCAGCTATCTGTGGAGCAGGATTTTCTGACAGGTGGTAATGACAATATTTTTGGAGAAACGAAAGAAAGTTGTTTGGCAGCTATCAATAAAATATTGGAGAGAATAGAAAATCCATTGGCAACAATGACAGAGGAAAGGACAGCATATCTGCAACAGGAAAAAGAATTTTATACAGTGTTGGCATCCAAAATAGGAGAATAATTTTATGCATGATGCAAAAATGATATTGAAATAGGAGGAATAGTAGTATGTTTAAAAGAATCAAAAAAATAGTAGCTTTTGCATTGGCTTTAACAATGTTGATGGGGATGGGGACAGTCGCATTTGCGGCAGAGAGAGAAAGTGAAGTTCCAGAGTTGACAAAAGTTGACGGAATGACGGTGGCTATTGATGAGGATAATGACAATGGCATCAGTCCTTTGTGGTGGTCTGGTAATGGTCCGGCTCCACAAGTAACTAAAATCGAACTTTATAATCATGGTTTGTTAGATAATGGAAACTATTGTGTCATCATCAAGGTTTATGGATATGGAAGTGATACTACAACTTTTAACGGAAGAAGTATTTCGTGGTTTAAACAGCAGCCGTTTATAATTTCAGGTAATGGTGCGGATGGCTTTTATTACTGGTATGATTGCGGAAAAATAACAGCACCTGGTAATTATACATTTACTACAAAATTTAGATCGACCAATTTCCCATATGGTGAGAAATCCTTTTCATGTGTATTCAAAAAAAGTTAAGGCAGGAAGTGGGCTAGAATATAGAGAGATTTTTAAGCTGATTGGAGGAACAGAAGTATGAACATTTGTTCTGGTATAAATACGGTATCTTCAATGTACCGCCAACAAAAAGGCAATAATATGAAAGCCCC
>OGMA01000613.1_pt1 | contig 14458 bp, 14 predicted proteins | sample 1573021 | NCBI WGS metagenome assembly OGMA01 (sample SAMEA2581905, study PRJEB24529) | metagenome | biome: Human gut stool | place: China | collected 2011 | reverse complement strand
TGCAACGATGAAGGCAAATATTTCTGCTGCTTACAACAATATGGTAGCCTCCTTAAACAGCATGAAAAAAGGTCTGGAAGGTACCGGTGTGGCTTTGGGCAGTCTCGGAAACACAGTGAGCAGTTCCAATGGAAGTTTTAACACTTTAAAAGAAATCATAAGTTCTGCGAAAGAGGAGCTGAATACGATCTTATCAGAATTGAATGAAGTGGAAGATGGGGAGAAATACGATCAGTTCATCCGTATCCTGTCCACGGATCCGGAAGTGATGGGAGAGTTCTTTGCATCCCCTGTTACGATTCAAACAGAGAGAGTTTATCCGGTTGAAAACTATGGATCTTCTGTCACACCATTCTATACAATACTTGCGCTCTGGGTTGGAGCTGTTATTTTAGTTGCGCTGATCAAAGTGCAGGTGGAGGATGAAAAGTTTGCAGGCACCAGATCATATCAGAGATATTTTGGAAGATTTTTACTGTTTTTTGTTTTGGGACAGTTACAGGCAGCAATCGTTGTCCTGGGAGATCTGTATCTGTTAAAGGTACAGTGTTTAGAACCGGTACTTTTTTATATCGTTGCTGCGTTTACAAGTTTTACCTTTAACCTGTTGATCTATACTTTGACGGTTTCTTTCGGAGATGTGGGAAAGGCATTTGTCGTTGTTGTCATGGTTATCCAGATCGCAGGATCCAGCGGAACATATCCGATCGAGATTTTGCCGCAGTTTAACCAGAATATTTACAAATACTTCCCGTTCCCATATGCGATCACTGCAATGCGTGAGACGATCGGTGGCATGTATGAGAATGATTACTGGATGTACATGAGCCAGCTGGCGGTATTTGCAATTGCAGCGCTGATCATTGGACTGTTTGTGAGAAAACCATTTATGAAAATGAATCACTTTGTGGAAGAGCGTATGGAAGATACGAAAATGATGTAAGGAGAAGATGCAATGGAAACAAATTATGAAGAATCTTATCGCAGGATCATGGAATACCAGAATGAAGAACATCTGCGTAACCAGAAAAAAATACGGTGGGGAATCCGTTGTGTCATTCTGATTCCAATGATATTTTTGATGCTGATGTTTTCCATGGACAGTTCGAAAGTAGTATTTCTGGTGCTTTGGATTGTTTCTTTGTTTACAATTTCTGCCTATCTGATCTATGTGGAATATATGGATTATACATTGCAGGAGCGTCTGACAGAGCTCGGAATTAAAGAGGATGGCAAAATTGACACGCTTCTTCCAAACAGCAGTATTGACAGCCGGTTAGCAGAGATGGAACGAAAGATCGCTGCCGACCGTGCAATCCTTGCAAAATATTTTGGAGAGTCTGGGATTATGCCGGATGAGGCATTGCTGGAAGAAAAAGAGGAAGAGACAGATGAGGAGAAAGATTCTGACGGATCTTCCGAAGAAAAGATATCCGGGAACAGGGACGGTAAGAAGAAAGAAAAGAAAAAAGACAGGAAAAAGGATAAGGAAGATTAGATATGTTGAACATTTTTCGGATTTTTATATCGGATTTTAAAAGGTTAAAAACAAATGTTGTAGCGGTTGTTATGGTCATTGGCTTATCGATTCTTCCTTGTTTGTATGCATGGTTTAATATTTTATCAAACTGGAGCCCGTATGGACCGGATGCAACGTCGAATATTAAAGTTGCAGTTGCATCGGACGACAAGGGAATTACGATTGACGACACCGAGTTTAATATGGGTGAGACTGTAATCGAGGGATTGGAAGCAAATACAACGATTGGCTGGGTGTTTACAGACACGACAGAGGAAGCAATCGATGGTGTTTACAGTGGTGACTATTATGCTGCACTTATTATGCCGGAAGATTTTACGGAAGACATGGTAAGTTTTCTTGCGGATGAGATGGAGCATCCTGAGATCACCTATTACACAAATGAAAAGAAAAATGCGATCGCTCCAAAGATTACAGACAAAGCAAAAACTGCAGTTCAGCAGACGGTCAATACACAGTTTATCTCTACGCTGATCAAAAGCTGCATGCAAGTTTCAGATGGACTCTTAGATTCTTCGGTTCTGGAAGAAGAAACAGGCTCTTCCAATGTCATTGATATGCTGATCGGAAAATTAGAGGAAGCAGATGCAGATCTTGCAGTGTATGAGAATTTACTGGATTCTCTGATGTCGGTATCAGGAAATGCTGCATCTACTACAAATCAGTTTTCAGCTGTATATCCGGACATGAAGAGTGCGATCGCAAGTGGACAGAGTGCAATGGGCAATCTGCAGAATGTGACGGGAACAGGATTGGCATCCCTTGGAACAATTTCAAAGGGATTATCTGCTACTTTTGGAGGTATCAGCAATGCGCTTGGCTCTATCGCAAAGGCATTGGATACTTCGAATGGAAATCTATCACAGCTTTCTGCAACATTAGCATCTGCGAATATCAGTCTCTCGGGTACAAAAGATGCGATCACGGATATGCGCGGGGTGATCGGAGGACGTTTGGAGCGTCTGAACCAGATGAAGGGGGAAGAGGGATATGAGATCTTATCTAAATTGTTAGCTCATGACCCGGAAGAGATTGGAAGTTTTATGGCTTCCCCGGTTGAGATTGAGACAGAGGCAGTTTACGAGGTGGACACTTACGGTTCTTCCATGGCGCCATTCTATACCGTGCTGGCACTCTGGGTAGGTGGACTGATCCTTGTTGCGATCATACATACAAAAGTAGAGATGGAACCGTCCTTTAAGAATGCAAAGCCGCATCAGCAGTTTTTTGGAAGATATATCACATTCTTTCTGATCGCCCAGATTCAGGCGCTGATCACGGTATTGGGTGATCTGTACTTTATCGGGATTGAGTGCGCACATCCGTTTTTATTCTGGCTGGCAGCATCCTGCAGTAGTTTTGTGTTTGGCTTTTTAATGTATGCACTGACGGCTGCATTTGGAAATATCGGTGAAGGTCTTGCAATTATTATCATGGTCATTCAGGTTGCAGGAGCCGGATGTACATTCCCAATCGAGACATTACCAAAAGTATTCCAGACATTCTATCGGTTCCAGCCGTTTAAGTATGCAATGGGTGCAATGAAAGAGGCAGTAGCCGGAATGTACCGGGATGATTATTGGAAAGATCTTACAATTTTACTGTCTTATACGGTGATCTCCCTGATCGTTGGTCTTGTGCTTGCGGTTCCGTTCCGCAAACTGAACCATATTCTGGAGGAAAGCAAGGAAAAATCCGGCGTTATGCTTTAAGAGCGGAGCGTGCATTCTATTGTTTGAACAGGCTGGGTATGGTATGCAGTTCTATAATTATTATTCATGTAAATATACAAAAGATAGTCATACAGGTTATGATAAATATGCACAAAATATATAGGCAAATATCGTCTCAGACGTTGACAAAGAAATATGATATTGATATTATTTAACTTAAATATGAGTGAGTAAAACTGTAAAGCGCAAAAGACTTTACAAGGAAGAGGTTTTCATTATGAGAAGACAGGTATTATCTCTCTTAGTTGAGAACAATCCGGGTGTTACAAGCCATATTTCTGGATTATTCAGCCGAAGAGGATATAACATTGACAGCTTTTCTTCCGGGGTGACTGCTGATCCGCGGTATACAAGGATTACTATTGTAGCAAGTGGGGACGAGCAGATTCTAGAACAGATCGAGAAGCAGCTTGCCAAGTTAGAAGATGTGGTTGATATCAAGAAATTGGAGCCGGGTTCTTCAGTGACAAGAGAACTCATTTTGGTTAAGATTCGTGCAAAAGACACCGAACGCCAGCCGATTCTTAATGTGACAGAGATTTTCCATGGGAAGATCGTAGACGTCACAAATGATTCCATGGTCATTGAACTTACAGGTCATCAGGACAAGCTAGAGGCTTTTCTGGATCTGTTGCAGGGATATGACATACTGGAGTTAGCGCGCACCGGTATTACAGGACTGTCCAGAGGAACAGCCGATGTAAAAATTATGGAATAATAGTACATAAAACAAGGAGGACAAATCCTCTCCTCACCAGAGGGTTCGGATTTTTCCTTCGGAAAAACAAGGAGGACAAATCCTCTCCTCATCATGGGATTCGGATTTTTCCTTCGGAAAAACAAGGAGGATTTAAAATGGCAGCAAAAATTTTTTATCAGGAAGATTGTAATCTCTCATTATTGGATGGAAAGACAATCGCTATCATTGGATATGGTAGTCAGGGACATGCACATGCATTAAACTTAAAGGATTCCGGATGCCATGTTATCATTGGTCTTTATGAGGGAAGTAAATCCTGGGCAAAGGCTGAGAAACAGGGATTTGAAGTATATACAACTGCAGAGGCAGCTAAGAAAGCAGATATCATCATGATTCTGATCAATGATGAGAAACAGGCAGATATGTATAAGAAAGATATCGAGCCAAACTTAGAGGCAGGTAATATGTTAATGTTCGCTCATGGATTCAACATTCATTTCGGATGTATCGTTCCACCGGCAGACGTTGATGTTACCATGATCGCACCAAAAGCTCCGGGACATACAGTACGTTCTGAGTATCAGGCTGGAAAAGGAACCCCTTGTCTGATCGCTGTTGAGCAGGATGCAACCGGAAAAGCACAGGATCTTGCACTTGCATATGCACTTGGTATCGGTGGAGCAAGAGCCGGTGTCTTAGAGACAACATTCAGAACAGAGACAGAGACAGACCTCTTTGGTGAGCAGGCAGTTCTTTGTGGTGGTGTCTGTGCATTAATGCAGGCTGGTTTCGAGACATTAGTAGAAGCTGGTTATGACCCAAGAAATGCATACTTCGAGTGTATCCATGAGATGAAACTGATCGTAGACTTAATCTACCAGTCAGGATTCGAAGGAATGAGATATTCTATTTCCAATACTGCAGAGTACGGTGATTACATCACTGGACCTAAGATCATCACAGAGGATACCAAGAAAGCTATGAAACAGATTCTTTCCGATATCCAGGATGGTACTTTTGCAAAAGACTTCTTATTGGATATGTCACCAGCAGGACGTCAGGTTCATTTTAAAGCGATGAGAAAGAAAGCTGCTGAACATCCATCAGAGCAGGTTGGTAAAGAGATCCGTAAACTTTACAGCTGGAACAACGAAGAAGATAAATTGATCAACAACTAAATTTAATTTACTTCATACATAATAAGGAAAGAGGTTGTCAAACTTAGATGACGTATCGTTATTCGAGGGTTTGGCAGCCTCTTTTTTTGTTATGGTGACGGGAAATGCAGCGTAAATTTGGATATGGCAAGAAAGATTTGCAGAGAAAGCCTTTCTTACTATGCAAAAATAGAGAAATCGGATATACTTGAAAGGAATTACAAAGTCAGAAAAATAGAAATGAAAAGGAAATCAGGATGAAAAAGGCAGTATTTTTTGATATTGATGGTACATTATGGAACTATCAGATGCAGATACCGGAAAGCGCTGTTTGGGCAATCCGGAAACTGAGAGAAAATGGACATTATGCATTTATCTGCAGTGGAAGAAGCCGTTCGAATATACAAAGTCCAAAATTATTGGGGATTGGATTTGATGGTGTGGTTGCTTCCTGTGGGGCACATATTGATTTTCACAAGGAGACAGCCTATCAGGTGCTGTTAACAGAGAGGCAGGTGACGCATGCACTAAGTGTGTTAAAAGAATATCATATGCCGGTCGTGTTAGAAGGACCGGAGTATGTGTATGTGAATGAGAGTGATTTCATGGATGATCCTTATGTGATACATTTGCGGAAAGAGTTGGGAGAGCATCTGAAAAATATTCCATCAGATCACAGCAAAATCCGGATCAATAAGATGAGCAGTATTGCACCGGATGTGGATGAGGAATCGTTTGTAAAAGATATGGGAGAAGATTTTGACGTAGTCATTCACGGGCAGGGAATCATAGAGATTAACCCGGCAGGAATTTCCAAGGCAACGGGCATTCGGAAAGTCTGTGAAATGTTAGACATTCCGCATGAGAATACGTTTGCATTCGGTGACAGTGCAAATGACCTTGAGATGCTTGCGTATGTGGCACACAGCATTGCAATGGGAAACGGAACCGAGGAAGTGAAAAATACCGCAGAGTACGTGACACGTTCTGTGGATAAGGATGGTATTTTGCACGGACTGAAACATTATGGACTGATATAGTGGAGGACAAATTTTATAAATAAAATTACATTTTTCTTCGAAAAACTAGGAGGGCAATATGTCAAATTTAATGGATTATCTGGATTGGCGCGGTGACCTGACATTTCGGGAGGCACCTTTTAATGAGGTGGACAATCTGATACTGGCACAGCTTGTATATGTGGAATTTGCAGGAATTGTTCCGGCGCCGGGGGAAGAGGGAACGATCACGGTAAAAGAAGCATGTGAACTCTTTTTTGCGGCACATGACAGAAAAGAGATCATGGAGCGCGTATCCATGACGAAAACCGCCGCATTTGTGCTGGAGAAGATGGCGCAGACAGAGCGTTTCTGCAATGCGCAGTTATTTGGTTATATCAACGATATCAGCAAAGAGGAACAGTCCCAGTTTTCTGTGGTATGTGTCCGGTTGGATGATAAGAGTATCTATGTATCTTTCAGCGGAACAGACAATACGATTGTCGGCTGGCGCGAGAACTTTAACATGGGTTATCTGTCCGAGACACCGGGGCAGTTGAAAGCTGTCGATTATCTGAATCATATCGTGAAAGAGGATTGGGAAAAAATCAGAGTCGGGGGACATTCCAAGGGTGGAAATCTTTCCGTATACGCATCCGTCAAATGTGACCGGAATATCCAGAAGAGGATCGTGAAGGTGTACAGCAATGACGGACCTGGATTTAGCGAAGAAATGATCCAGAGTAAGGAATACCAGCGGATGCTGCCAAAAATCAAGACCATTCTGCCGGAGTCCAGCATTGTAGGCATGCTGCTTGAGCATCAGGAAAAGTTTGAAGTGGTAAAAAGTTCCCAGAGTGGTATCCAGCAGCATGATGCCATGTCATGGGAAGTGCTTGGCAGCCATTTTGTCTATGTGGAGGAGGTTGCACCGCAGAGCATCCTGCTCGACGAGACGATGAAAAAATGGATTTTCCAGTTGACGAAAGAACAGCGCGAGGAGATTGTCGATACGGTCTTTTCCATGCTCGATGATGCCAAAATCTATACAGTGGATGATTTTTACAACAGCAAATGGAAAAAAGTGCAGGAGTTGATGAAAGCAAAGAGCAGGCTTTCACCGGAAACACAGGAGCTTTTCTCACAGGCACTGCGCATGTTATGGAAAACCGGAAATCAGACGGTGAAAAAGTCTGTAAAACAGGCGGTTTTAGAGAAAGTGGAAGAAGCCAATTCTCTATTTTCCACCGATAAATCTAAAAAAAGTATGAAATCATCGAAAAAATAATATGATATAAAAAAGAGAGAAAAAAAGAGAAATAATGAGAAAACACGAAAAAATATAGATGTAAATACCTCTAAATTTGGTTGCGAATTTAGAGCGAAAAACATATTATATGACTATCGGTTAGCACTCAAACTAAATGAGTGCTAATAACACATGATAACAATAGAAAGTCTGATAACTTTCTACAATATCAAAAGAAAAAAAGAAAAGAATAAATATTGAATGGAGGAACCATCATGAAATTAGTACTATTGAGTGACAGAGTAGTTTTAAAACAGTGTGAGGCAGAGGAAACTACAAAATCAGGAATTATTCTTACAAGCAGTGCACAGGAGAAACCACAGGAAGCAGAAGTGATCGCAGTTGGTCCTGGCGGAATCGTGGATGGAAAAGAAGTTACCATGCAGGTAAAAGAGGGACAGAAAGTTATTTATTCCAAATATGCAGGAACAGAAGTGAAATTAGACGGCGAAGAGTATATCATCGTAAGACAGAATGATATCCTTGCAGTTGTTGAATAAAAAGTTATTTATATTAAAATAGAAAGAGGTAGAAAATCATGGCAAAAGAAATTAAATACGGATCAGAAGCCAGAGCAGCATTAGGCGCAGGCGTTGACAAATTAGCAAATACAGTAAGAGTTACATTGGGACCAAAAGGAAGAAACGTTGTTCTTGACAAATCTTATGGTGCTCCACTCATCACAAACGATGGTGTGACGATCGCAAAAGAGATCGAGTTAGAAGATGCTTTCGAAAACATGGGAGCACAGTTAGTAAAAGAAGTTGCAACCAAGACAAATGATGTTGCCGGTGATGGTACAACAACAGCAACGGTTCTGGCACAGGCAATGATTCAGGAAGGTATGAAGAATCTGGAAGCAGGAGCTAATCCGATCATCCTCCGCCGTGGTATGAAGAAAGCAACTGACAAAGCGGTAGAATCCTTGAAAGCAATGTCATCCAAAGTAAACGGTAAAGACCAGATTGCAAAAGTTGCAGCAATTTCTGCTGGTGACGAGGAAGTTGGTAACATGGTAGCAGACGCTATGGAAAAAGTTTCTAACGATGGTGTTATCACAATCGAAGAGTCCAAGACGATGCAGACAGAGCTTGACCTTGTAGAAGGTATGCAGTTCGACCGTGGTTACTTATCTGCATATATGTGCTCTGATATGGATAAAATGGAAGCTACATTGGATGATCCATACATCCTGATCACAGACAAGAAGATCAGCAACATTCAGGAAATCCTTCCTCTGTTAGAACAGATCGTTCAGAGTGGTGCAAAATTACTCATCATTGCTGAGGATGTGGAAGGTGAAGCATTAACAACCTTAATCGTAAACAAATTGCGTGGTACATTCAATGTTGTAGCTGTCAAAGCACCTGGTTATGGTGACAGAAGAAAAGCTATGTTAGAGGATATCGCAATCCTTACAGGTGGTCAGGTGATCAGCTCTGATCTTGGTCTTGAATTAAAAGATACAACGATGGATCAGCTTGGTCGTGCAAAATCCGTTAAAGTTCAGAAAGAGAACACGATCATCGTTGACGGTGCCGGCGACAAAGATGCCATTCAGGGAAGAATCAAACAGATCCGTGCACAGATCGAGGAGACAACATCTGAGTTTGATAAAGAAAAATTACAGGAAAGACTTGCCAAGATGGCAGGCGGCGTAGCAGTAATCCGTGTTGGTGCAGCTACAGAGACAGAGATGAAAGAAGCAAAACTTCGTATGGAAGATGCTTTAAATGCAACAAGAGCAGCAGTAGAAGAAGGTATTATCGCAGGTGGTGGATCTGCATATATCCATGCTTCCAAAGAAGTTGCCAAATTAGCAGATACTTTAGAGGGTGATGAGAAGACAGGTGCAAAAGTAATCTTAAAAGCACTGGAAGCTCCATTGTATTACATTTCTGCAAATGCAGGATTAGAGGGCGCAGTTATCATCAATAAAGTAAAAGAGTCCGCACCTGGAACAGGTTTCAACGCAGCTACAGAAGAATATGTAGATATGGTTGAAAACGGAATCCTTGATCCGTTTAAGGTGACAAGAAGGGCATTACAGAACGCAACATCTGTAGCATCTACTTTACTTACAACAGAGTCTGTTGTTGCAAATATCAAAGAAGATGCTCCTGCAATGCCAGCAGGTAACCCGGGAATGGGAATGATGTAAAATCTGACAACAGAATCAGATAAATGAGAAAAAGACCATAGCCAGAAGAATCGAAGAGATAACTTTTGGCTATGGTCTTTTTTGTGCTCTTCATTGCACACTGATATGTGGTGTGGTAAAATGTGCATAATCAAAGATACGAAAGAAGGGGTGGCACATGGAAATTCTCAAAAAGTTTGATGCACAGAATTATAAAGACACGACCAGTGTTTTTGAAAAATATACCATACGTGGGATTATCGTGCGGGATGGAAAGATTGCAATGCAGTGCAGCAAAGAGGGAGAGTATAAGATCCCGGGCGGTGGCATGGAAGCAGGAGAGACCTATGTGGAAGCTCTTGCAAGGGAAGTGAAGGAAGAAACCGGACTATTTATCATTCCGGAAAAGGCAGTGGGGCTTGGCGAGATTTTAGAAGTCCGGAAAGATATTTTTGACGATAAAAAAAAATTTATCTGCCATTCCCTTTTCTATTATTGTGAGGAGACCGGGGAGGAGGTTCCAATCCATCTGACAAAGAGTGAGATCGCAAAGGGATATTACTTAAAATGGGCGACACCGCAGGAAATCTACGACACGAATATTGCGATGGAAAAAGATCCGTGGATCATCCGTGACACGGCATTTATCAAAATGATCCTCGATGGAAAGATTGCGGCATTACAGGGAATCGTTACTGGAACGAGGTACGAGTGAACAGTAACAATGTCCGCAGAGCGTATATTGTATTGCATATTTTTGTGTGGTGCAATTTGAAAAATTGTGATACAATTTATTTGCGTGTTACGAAAGAGCACAGGCACGAATAACAGGTGAAGGAGAAATTCATGAACGATAATTACATAACACTTACCATTGGAAAAAAGAAAAATATCGCGCTTATCGCGCATGATAATAAAAAGGCAGATCTGATCGAATGGTGCGAGCAGAATAAGGATATTCTGACGCAGCATTTTTTATGCGGAACCGGAACAACTGCAAGGATGATCACAGATAAGACCGGACTTCCGGTCAAGGGATACAACAGTGGTCCTCTTGGCGGAGACCAGCAGATCGGTGCAAAGATTGTGGAAGGAAGAATCGATTTTGTGGTATTCTTCTCGGATCCATTGACAGCACAGCCACATGACCCGGATGTGAAAGCATTGCTCCGTATTGCACAGGTTTATGATATTCCAATCGCAAATAACCGTGCGTCTGCAGATTTTATGATCCATTCTGAATTTATGAATGAAGAGTATGAGCATGAAGTAATTAATTTTAAAAAGAACATCAAAGAGCGCTCTGAAACATTATAGGAGGAAAAGGCCAGGATGAGCAAAGTAGCAATTGTAACAGACAGTAACAGTGGAATTACACAGAGTGAAGCAAAAGAATATGGCGTAACGGTTATGCCAATGCCATTTTTTATTAATGACCAGACCTATTATGAAGATATTGATCTGACACAGGAAGATTTTTATCAGAAGCTTTCTGAAGATGCCAATATTTCCACTTCCATGCCTCTTGTCGGAAATGTGACGGACACATGGGATGCTTTGCTGCAGGACTATGACGAGATCGTGCATATTCCAATGTCTTCCGGGCTGAGTGGTTCCTGCGAGACGGCTATCATGCTTTCACAGGATTATGACGGCAGAGTGCAGGTTGTCAATAATCAGAGAATTTCAGTCACACAGAGACAGTCTGTATTAGACGCAAAGGAACTTGCAGAGAAAGGATACAGCGCAGAGGCAATCAAAGAGATCCTTGAGCGTGAGAAGATGGAGTCCTCGATTTATATTATGGTGGACACGCTGTACTATCTGAAAAAAGGCGGCAGGATCACTCCGGCTGCAGCTGCGCTTGGAACCTTAATAAAATTAAAACCGGTACTTCAGATTCAGGGTGAGAAGCTGGATTCTTTTGCAAAGGCAAGAACGGTAAAACAGGCAAAGAAAATGATGGTCGATGCCATGCGCAATGACTTTGACCATCGTTTCAATGATCCGGAAGGAAAGAATATATATCTGGAGATGGCTTATACACATAATCTGGAAGATGCGGAAGCGTTCAAAAAAGAGGTCGAGGCAGAATTCCCGGGTATGGAGATTGTGCTGAATCCGTTATCCTTAAGTGTATCCTGTCACATTGGACCGGGAGCGTTAGCAGTTGCATGTTCCAAAAAGATTCCGGAATTATTAGAGTAGAGACTTAAGAATTCACAAAACCATACGATATATATAATAGTACATTGGATGTAAGAGAAAAATGACCAGGACGGCATATGATTTGAGAGAGAAAAGAATCATATGTCGTCCTTTTGGCATTGATAAAAGAAAATCAGATTTAAAGTGCATATCGGAAATACATCATATTGTAAAAACAGCAGAGTTTGACATGGGTGTGGAGGAGAGTTATGAGTATGGCAAATGTAACAAAGACAACCAGAATACAGGCAATTGCAGAGTTGCAGAAACGAAAAACAGAAATCCAGAATCGGTTACAGAACGGACAATCGCAGGATTCTACAACAATTGGCGGCAATTCTTTTACGGAGGATGAATGGAAAAAAATCATTCAGAAAATGGATGAATATCTGACCGAGGTAAAGCAGGAGCAGAAAGAGCGGTTTGAAAAACGCGATAAGGAAAAGGAAATCCAGCAGTTTTATGAGAAAATGAAAATGGCAGAGCAGTATAAAAAGCCACAGGCGGAGAAATTAACCATACAGAAGCATTTAGATGGTGAGGACATTGCTCCATACTCTTATCTGGCGGAGGATGGAGTGATCACTTATAATGGCGTGTCATTTTTCTGTGATTATGAGAATAATGCGATCACACTTGGCGACATGAGTGATGAAAAGAATGTCATTACAGTGCAGTTAGAGAATGGAGGCTGCCTGAAAGTGAACAGGGACAATATCGAAGATCTGTCAAAAGCGATTGCAATGTTTTCACCGGAGGATATACGGAGAATCTTAGTTGCATTGCAGCAGGACGAAAAAGTCCGCCAGATGCAGCAGGAGATCGAGCAGGACAAGATCAAGCAGCTTCTGGCGGAACGTTAAGCTTATTCGTTATTTAAAAGACAATGCAGCAATCTGTCGTTATCTTCCGGATTCATGATACAGAAACGAATGTACTTATTATCTAAGAATGGGAAGGTGGAACAGTCACGGATCATCATTTTCTCACGGATTGCACGGTCAAACAGATCCTGTGAGGCTAGTCCGTCACGCAGGATACGGACTAACATAAAATTCCCACTTGGTTTGTACACCTTGTAGTCAGGACTTTCACAAAAAGCCTGATACATACGTGCACGTTAATTTGTCATCAGATCCTTTGTCTCTTTGATATAGGCAGTATCGGAAAACATTGTTTCCCCGGCAACAACTGCAAGCGAGTTGATCGTCCATGGATTCTTTCGTGTGTTGATCGCCTTGATGAGATCACGGTTTCCGGTGATGGCATAGCCGAGGCGGAGTCCGGGTGCTGCGAAAAACTTTGATGTTCCGCGCAGAATGACAATGTTATTGTAATAGTTTGTCAGCGGTACGGAATCGATCTCTTCCATGTTTTCTGCAAATTCCACATACGTTTCATCGACCATGACATAAATATCGTATTCTTTGCAGGCATCTAAGATATTGCTCATATCGTCACTTGTGATGCAGGATGAAGTCGGGTTGTTTGGATTGCAGATGACTAAAAGGTCGATATTTTCATTCAGGTGTGAGATGAAATCATTCACATCCAGTCTGAAATCGTCTTTTTCCCGGAGTGGATAATAAAGGGTTGTTCCACCACCAAGAGAAATCTCACGTTCGTACTCGGAATAAGTAGGACCGATGATCATTGCCTTCTTCGGATGCTCAATCTGGATGAAAAGGGAGATCAGCTCGGTAGAACCGTTTCCAACGATCACATTTTCATGATCAGTGCCACAGTATGCGGCAATGCATTTGCGGAGCGAGGTGTATTCCCTGTCCGGGTAAGTGGTAATGGCATCGATCTTGTCTGCTAAGGTTGTCCGCAGCAAAGGGGATACGCCAAGCGGATTGACATTTGCCGAAAAACTTACAATTTCCTCTTTTTTGATTCCATAGATTTCTTCTATTTTCTCTAAATCACTTCCATGGAAGTGGTCTTTGTGTTTTATCATTGATTACTCCTCCAAATTAGTTTATAATTTATTATAGTCATTGCTAAAAAAAAAGCAATAAAAATAGATAGGAGCAGGTGTCGGATTGCGGAAAAGGATACAACAGCTTGCAAATGGAAAATTCGATAACAATGGTCCGAAACTATCTCTGTCTACGGAGAAGATAGAGTTAGAGGTATTGGAAGGAAAGGATGAAACAGGCAGTTTTGTCATTACGAGCACGAATCAGGTAAAAATGCGTGGCATCATTTATTCTTCCAATCCGCGTATGGAATGTCTTACACCTCAGTTTGAGGGGGAAGAAGTGCGTATTCGGTATCAGTTTCACAGTGAGGGGCTGATAGAAGGGGATATTCAGAAAGGCGAGTTTTTTATCGTATGTAACCAGGGGGAATATAACCTTTCTTTTGTTGTGTCCATTTCCAGGTTGTATGCGGATTCATCCTTTGGAAAAATCAAGAATCTGGATGACTTTTGCAGGCTTGCGAAGGAAAATTATGATGAGGCATACCGTTTATTTTATTCCAGCAATTTCAAAAACCTGATCAGGGAAGATAAAGACCGCATTCTCTATGAGGGACTGAGAATGCAGCCGCAATCTGCATTGGTCGTGGAAACATTTCTGATCGCTTCCCATCATAAGAAGAAAGTGGAGGTCGCGTTCGAAGAAACTGAGAAAAGTTTTTATGGTGTGCAGGAACAGCGGAAAGAGC
>OGMA01000609.1_pt1 | contig 14509 bp, 11 predicted proteins | sample 1573021 | NCBI WGS metagenome assembly OGMA01 (sample SAMEA2581905, study PRJEB24529) | metagenome | biome: Human gut stool | place: China | collected 2011 | reverse complement strand
ATGGGTTGAAACCAACTGCCACTACATTTCAGACACAAAAGCAAGAACTTAGGAATGCCATCAAAGAATGCAGCCCGCATTCTAAAAGCTTTCGGGAATTCCAATCTCTGCTTTTTGAAAAATATCAGATTTCCGTCATTGAAGAAAGAGGAAGATATCGTTATCTCCATCCTGATCGAGACAAACGGATTACAGAGAAGGCTTTGGGAACTCAATACGGCAAAGAACATTTAGAACAGCTCTTCTTACGAAAAGATCCGATAACCATTCTTTATGTCAGATCGCATTTACGGTTGGTGGTGGATCTTCAGAAAAATGTGAAAGCAATGCAAAGTCCCGGATATGCTCATCGGGTAAAAATATCCAATCTTCAGGAAATGGCAAATACCATTATCTATGTGCAAGAACATGGATACAATACCCAAACCGAATTAAAAAATGCCTTTTCCGAATCTCAAAAACAGTTAGATCAGGCAACAGATCAGCTTATGGAAATGAATGCAGATTTGAAAAACATCAACCGTCAGATCCATTATACCGGACAATATTTTGCACAGAAAGCAATCTATACCGAATTTTTAAAAGCGAAAAACAAAGGCAGATTCCGAAAGGAACACATCGCTGAAATTCAAGCATATGAAGAAGCCCGTGACTGGCTGAAATCTTTTTATCCCGATGGAAAGATGCTTCCTATCAAAACATTGAAGGAACAAAAAGCCAGCTTGCAGGAACAGATCGACCAGCAAAAATCATCCATTCGTTCTCTAAAGGATCTGACACAAGATTTAAGAACCGTAGACAAAAATGTGGAAGCAATTCTCCACAATCAGGTTCCGAAAAAGCAAAAGACACAGGAACCCGAATTATAAATCATTTTACGAAGGAGGAATTACAATATGACACAAAATGAATTTAATGTTGTCCTTGAACAACAATATCGAAAATGTGCCGATGTCCTGGCACACAAGAAGAAAGAATACACCGGAGACCGCATTGACCGCCTGAGTGCGTTTAAAATCGCTGCCTCATTACAGGGATGCACACCTAAGGCTGCTCTGGCCGGAATGATGTCGAAGCATGTCGTATCTCTCTATGATATGTGTTACTCTTCTCTGCTCCAATTTGACTTAGAGCAATGGGATTAGAAGATCACCGACTGCATCAACTATCTTATTCTGCTGAAAGCATTGATAAAGGAGGAACAAGCCTATGGATCACATTGAGACAAAGATTTTAAATAGTTATACCATTCAGAAAGCAGCTCAAAACATGGTATTCGCAGCAAGGCTTACCCAACAGGGGCATTGCATTCAAAACATGGGTGATCTTATGGCTCTTTATCAGAAATCTTTTACGGATAAAACCGTAGACCGGATTGCCAGTCTACCTCATCCAACCGTACAAAAATTTACGGTGATCACCGTTGCGATTGTAGGGGCAAGCAGACGTTTTCTTGCACAGATCACTCGTCATCAAAACGAAGTGAAATTCATGAGTGCATCTCTGCAATATAGCAACTATTCAGAAAAAGCTGCATTTGCGATTCCATATGAAATCCTTTTTTCCGAACAGAGATACATTGATCTCTATCTGCAAAGCTGCTTATCGGATCTCAGATGTTATCAGGAATTGTGTTCTTTGGGATTTCATCATGATTCTGCCGGCTATGCCCTCCCCCATGCTTTAAGAAATATTCTGATCATCTGTGCTACACCTTATGAGTGGAAACATATGATCAGTCAGCGTATCTGCAGAAGAAATACCGACGAAACAAGAATTGTAATGTTGGACATCTGGCAGAAACTATATGAATTCGATCCGGTGTTATTTTCACCGAAGCTGACCGGTCCTTTCTGCCAAAGGGGATGTTGTGAAGAAGGTGCTATGTCCTGTGGAATCCCCATCCCAAAAGACTGGTCTCCATTAGAAATAATGAGAGCAGATTATCCTCTGCTCGTAGAAGGGAGGGAAGCTGTTTATGAAGATTAAATTGATCGACTTTGGGTTAGAGAAAGATCATTATCCCTTCCGACCTCATGAAAACGATGCCGGCGCCGATGTGTATATGCCTTATGACTGCACATTAAAGCCAGGAGAGATTGCAAGAATTCCCTTAGGATTTGGGCTCATGATTCCGGATGGATATGCCGGTTATGTCTTTCCAAGAAGCAGCATGGCTGCAAAAGGATTGGTCTGCGAACTTCCGCCTATTGATTCCGGATATCGTGGCGAAATTCATGCCATTATCAGCAATGTTAGTTCAGAATCCCAAATACTCCGCAAAGATACCCGTGTAGGGCAACTGGTTATCACTCCCGTTCTAATTGCCGACTTTGTTCTGGATCTCGGAGAAGCAAGAGATATTGGTGCTTTCGGAAGTACCGGGGAATAAAGATCATAAAACCAGAGGTGCCGAATGATATATCATTTGACACCTCGCACAATCAAAATAACTTACAGAAAGGATTTTCTATTATGATTACGTTTGGAAGAAAATTAAAACATTTGAGACAGAAAAATCATCTCACACAAAAAGAACTAGGTATTGCACTTGGCTTTCCGGAAGATTCTGCTGATGTCAGAATTGCACAATATGAAGCAGATACAAGAAAGCCTCGTGATGAAATCCTTGCTAAAATGGCTAAAATACTTTACGTACCAATCGATGTCCTCACCGTTCCAGTATTATCTGAACCAAGAGAATATGATGCTGCGTCCTTCTGGATGCATGAACTTTCTGCAGAATTATAATTTTTTTAATAAAATAAAAAAAGCAGGAAATCTTTAGATATGCTCTCTTCGTGATGACAGTTTATTATTTTACTGTCTCTCATAAAGGGAGCATATCATTTAGATTTCCTACTTAGCCAGAAATGAAGATTTTCTTGTAGTTAGACTATCAATCACACACAAACAGGAGTTCTTCTATAGATACATTTTATATTTTAAAAAATCATTAAAACTTCCAATGTTTAATATGAATAAATTTTTGCAGATAACGCCACCGTTCCTTGTCACGGTAGAAGTCTGTGTATTGCTCCCTCACGACTTCAAGCAGACAGCCTTGAATGGGGATAAACAGCTTGTCCATATAGGTCTGGTCGGATTCCCTGCAACGGCAGAACTCCGTGTAGGATAATTCCACATAGCCGCCACTTTCTCTGATATATACCTTTCTTGGTGCATATTTCACCATAAATACCTCCCATCTGAATTTTTGAAATGTAAAAAATCCAGATGGAGAGGCGGAGAACGACACCGCATATCAGAAACAGCCCTACGGCACTTTCCAACAAAAATCGACAAAAGAAAAACCGCAAAGGCTCTGTGACCTTTACGGTTATAGGAAATAGTAATTCTATTGTATGGAGATTGTACTTCTACTTTCAAGGTGAGAAGTACCGTTGCACTGGCAGAAATTTTTTTAACTGGTTTCCTGCCGTTCTCTGATATGCTATGTATTGATAAATTTTGCTTCGTATGAGCAGATAGATAACTGCCCGAAAAAAGGACATAAAAAAATCCCTCCAAATTTAAAAACAAATTCAGAGGGTAATTTAGGGTATAACAAAATAACCCACCCGAATATCGTTTTTTTTATTTGGTGAGTTTGTTCTTTCAAATACGAAACAAAAAGAGCCGATGATTCGTGAATTGTTCCACAATTTCATCGGCTCTGCGTCTTAAGCGTCTGGCTCTTTGATGACAGTTATCTTCAAGTTGTCAACTTTAATCAATCTTTCTTGTCTGCATTTTGGACAATAAAGGGGATAATTCTCCAAAACAGTGTCCTTCCTAATTTTATTACGGGTTTTGCTCCCACAAACAGGACACAATATCCATTCGCATTTCATCATAATTAGTCTCTAATCCTTTCAAATCTCATTTTATATGACTTTTGCAAGCTGTTAAGCTAACTTGTGGAACATATGCCGAACCTTATCTATACGGCTATTCGGGCGGCGGGGTTGGCAAATAAATTTACCAATAGCTGGCTGGTATCCTTTTAACTCTGTCAAGCAGACTCCCTGCCCATTTGTGAAATAAGTTAAATCGTTCCTGTATTCTTGAATACATCTAGCAGGGATTTCTCCTTTCAGAATGACCTCGTCATTCTTTATCTGAGTACTTACAATATCTGCACAATACCTTGGAGCATCATGATACGCCCGTGAGAGATATTCCTGCGGTGCATAAATTTCAAAGTGGAGATATGGCTCTAATAGTTCTGTCCCTGCTTTTTTTAAAGCCTGCTCCAATACGATAGGGGAAAGCAGCCGAAAGTCTGCGGGGGTACTTACAGGACTATAATACAATCCATATTCAAAACAGATTTTACAGTCTGTCACTTTCCATCCATACAGCCCCTGCTCGCAGCCATAAAGAACCCCCTCCATAACCGCATTTTGGAACGATTGATTTAAATATCCAAGTGAAACTCTGCTTTCATACTGCACTCCGCTTCCAATAGGGAGCGGCTCTATGGACAACCCGACAGAAGCCCAGAAAGGATTTGGCGGGACTTCTATGTGGATGGTATATTCTGCTTTTCTAAGCGGTCTTTCCATATATATAACAGTAGGCTCTTTTATTTCTGCCTCCACATGATATTTTTCCTCAAGGATGGCACAAATGACTTCCATCTGCACATTCCCCAAAAAAGATAACATAATCTCATGGGTAACAGTATCAATGTCAAAATGCAAAAGAGGGTCTGTATCAGCAATCTCTGCGAGGGCATTTAACAGGGCTTCCCTTTGCTCCGGCTTTTGCGGCTCTACCGTTGTCCGAAGTAATGGCATGGGATTATCAATCCGTGTTTTGTGAGGCAGGAGTTTTTCATTTCCCAGGATATCGTTCAGTTTCAAAGTATCATCAGCTAAAATAACAATTTCTCCCGGACAGGCATGGTCAGCCGGGACGATTTCACCATTTGACGGAATACACATTTCTGTAATCTTTATTTTTTCCTTTTTTGACAGCAGCAGGGTATCCCGTAAATGGAGCGTCCCATGATACAGGCGTAAATAAGAAAGCCGTTTTTTCCGCTCTGTATACTCAACCTTAAAAACATATCCACATAATTCAGACTGAATATCGTCCGTTTCTGTAATGAAAGTTTCTATAATCGCTTCAATCAGTTTTTCTGTTCCTAAATTGTCTTTTGCACTCCCATGATAAACAGGAAACAAAGAGCAGCATCTGGTTCTTTTGCACTTTTCATATTGTAATTCCTGTATATCCAAAGAATCCTCTGCAACATATCGTTCTAATAGTTCATCGCTTCCGGAAATAATCATATCCCATTTGTCTAAATCAGAAATATCGGTCATGGTTATCTTTGGCGACAGGGAAACCTCCTGCATGACAATCATATCACTGGTAAGTTTATCTTTAATGCTTTGGTAAACACGCCGCAGGTCGATCCCATTTTGGTCTATCTTATTTATAAAGATAATTGTCGGAATGTCCATTTTCTGAAGCGCATGGAATAATATACGGGTTTGTGCCTGTACGCCGTCTTTTGCCGAAATGACTAAAACAGCTCCGTCAAGGACAGATAAAGAGCGGTATGCTTCGGTTAAAAAATCCATATGACCGGGAGTGTCCACGATATTGATTTTATAATCATTCCAGCAAAAAGAAGTAACCGCTGTCTGAATGGTAATTCCGCGCTGCCGTTCCAAAATCATAGTGTCTGTTCTTGTAGTTCCTTTATCCACGTTTCCTTGTTCCGCAATCGCTCCACTGGTGTACAGCAGGCTTTCCGTCAATGTTGTTTTTCCTGCGTCTACATGGGCGAGAATTCCAATATTGATTATTTTCATGTGATTGTCCTCCTTTTACAGCCCCAAAAGGGCATAAAAATCCCCAGCAGTAAAATACTTTTACCACTGGGGATTATAATTTGCGGACATACACATATACAGCATACACCTGTTTGTGATTGCTGTTTTTCGGATATGTCAAAATTGATAAGGCAAAAGTATTCTTAAATTGGGTACAAAAAACCAAGCCCCCACAAAAGGGACTATCATAATCCTTTGTTCCCACTATTTGATTATAGTTTTATTTAAGAATACCTTGCCGCATATTTTTTACTCCTTTTTTGGAATGATGCTATTATATCACATTAGTTTTAGGAAAGAAAGTACCTAAAAGAAATTTTTCTTCCCCTTATATGTAACAATCATACCGACTTTCTGGCGTTCAGAATGGTTTCTGCTGTCTGCTGTGGTGTTTGGTTGGAATTGTCCAGCCAAAAGCCGATCCGTGGTGTTGTCTGCATAAATGTATCGTATAAGGTTTCAACCGTAAAGCCGGAATAGCCTGTTTTCTCCCTGTATCGTTCCCTTCCTTTTATTGTTTCCACATCTGGACAAAGAACGACAACCTCAACAGGGTATTTATGCGGCACAAAAAATATGTACATGTAACTAATTCAACACATTTATAATTTGAATAGGGACATTATAGCATTTACTAAATACAAATTCAATGTATACGGAAATAAAGATATAAGGAGTGGGAAGGATTCCGCCGTAGTCGGCATTGTAGGAAAATCCAAAAGTTTAGATTTTCCCACAATGCTTATCTTTTGGTCTTTGGTTCGGAATAGTGTAGTGCTGGCGGTCTATCTCTTGTTTTCGGTTGCTTGCTTCCTTACCGTACATGAGCATTTGCACCCGGGTTGTCGTTTCCATAACCTTCCATCAGGTTGATTACGCCCCAGACACCAAGACCGGCACCGATTGCAACGACCAGTGTCTGAAGGATATTGATTGCACTGCTAAAAAAAGCCATAATCATGTGTGAACAAACGCTTTTTCTTATGGTCTGTAAGCGTTTGGCTCTACTCCTTTCCCTTTTATTCAGACCTTTTTGTACCCTTACCAGTAGTAGCAGGGTGCCCGAATTCTTTCTTTCATATCAGTCCTCACCTTCCTCAGCTTCAATCGCTGATACGTCTTCTTGTGTTACAGTTACTTCATACATTTCAAATTCTGTATCTTCCGACAGCACCAGTCGGTGTGCCAGATATTTTTCGACATCAAACGCATTATTCTTATTGAAATCGGCAAGCTCTTTGTACCGTTTGTGCTTTGTGATGTCATATTTGTTGCTTAAAAACGGCCGGACTCCACGAAGCTGTAAGATACATTTTTCTCCATCCATGACCGCCAGCTCATCTCTACTCATCAGTTCTTTTCCAGTCTTTTGATAGTTCAGTCCATAGGACCGATTGCTGCCTCTGGTGTCTGATGTGTTATAAAGATCAATGGTTTCCTTTCCCAGGGTTTCTGATATTTCTTTCAGTGTGGAGCTTTCCTTTCCGCCCAGGAAAAGAACGGTGTCACAGTTACCTGTGATCGTCTCAGCAGCATCCTTATAGATGGTTTTCAGCTGAGATTGTGACTGCAGAATGATAGAAGCGGAAATTTCCCTGCTTCGGATCGTAGCAATCAATTTGTCGAATTTTGGGATCTGTCCGATATTGCTGAACTCATCAAGAAGCAGTCGTACATGATAGGGAAGCCTGCCGCCATGCTCATCATCCGCCTTATCACAAAGCAGGTTAAAAAGCTGGGTGTACATGATCGCTACCACAAAGTTGAATGTATCATCGGTATCGCTGATGATGACAAACATGGCTGTTCTCTGATCACCGATCATATCCAGTTCCATTTCGTCATACGACATGATTTCTCTTAGTTCCTGAATGTCAAATGGTGCAAGTCTGGCACCACAGGAAATCAAAATCGATTTTGCAGTTTTGCCGGCCGCAAGCTTGTACTTGCGATATTGCCTTACTGCAAAGTGTTCCGGATTTTCTGCTTCCAGTTCTTCAAACAATTCATCCACTGCATTTTTAAATTCTTCATCATCCTCCCTGGTCTCACTGGCATTGATAAATTCCAACAAAGTAGAAAAGTTCTGTTCTTCCTCTGGTGCCTCATACCAGATGTATCCGATCAGTGCAGAATACAATAGACGTTCGGCCTTGACCCAGAAATCTTCCGTTGATTTTTCGCCCTCACCCTTGGTATTTGCGATAATGGTATTGACCAGCTTCAAGATATCTTTTTCACTCCGGATATAATGGAACGGATTGTAATGCATGGACTTTTTAAAGTTGATCGTATTTAATACCTTGATCCGGTATCCTCCATTTACCAGCATCTTCCCGCATTCAACGATGATCGTTCCCTTCGGATCAGTGACCACATAGGACACGTGATCCGTCATCTGCATAAGATTGGGTTTTACATAGAATCTTGTCTTTCCGGATCCGGAACCACCGATGACGATCACATTCTTATTTCTGGCATACTTTGGGGCTTTTGGCCGGCTGTTCATGGTCAGACGTTCCGTTTCTGTGAGGATGACATTGTTTTCAAAGACCGGATCCATGAAGGGTTCGATGTCTTTTCTGTTTCCCCATCTTGCAGATCCATACTCCACACCTTGTCGGAACTTCTTTGCATTTTTAGAACGATAGTAGACCACCAGTTTTAATGCACCTGCAACCAGAACACCTACTGTAAGATCCTGCAAAGCGATACTTGGCAGCCAGCTTAAAAATGCCAGTCGGAAATTGACTAACATCACGCCAAGTCTCTGGACCATGCTTTCTCCCAGGCAATGCCGGTACAGCCAGAATCCTTTATCTGCTACATAGAAGATAAAGAAATATGGGAGATTTAAGATCACCAGTCGTTTGACCTGGATCTTCTGTAATTTTTCCCGGATCATCGTTCCTGACCTCTGGATTTTTGTCTCTGCTTCACACGCTGGCGGTGCTTTGCTTTTCTTTCTACAGATTTCTGCAGTTTCTTTCTGACGGATGGTTTCTTCGCCTGTTTCTTTTTCAGTTCTACTCCGGCATATTCCCGGAAAGCCGCTGTCATCACATCCACATCTTTAGCCTTAAAGAAGACCAGATATTTTGGTGGATCAGCACCGACTTCTTTTTTCAGGCTGTAATCAATCCCGTACTTTCTTGCCACACGGTCAAAGGATTTGATATTTTCATCTGTGATCTTTAAGTTGGAAAGCTGTACTCCCTGTGCATTCAGCTGCTTGATGGTCTGCTTTCCATGCGGCTTTTTCTTTTCAATCTTTTTTCGGGCTTTTTCCCTTCCTTTCTCCTGAGCCCGTCCGGTCTTTTCTGCCATTTTCACCTGCGTTGCTTTCTGTTTCCTGCGGTTGTCCATTTCCAGAAACTTCCGAAGGGCTGCTTTTAGCACACTGGCAGTGATCTTGACTCCCTGGATGCTCAGGCTGATCACTTTCTGATTTACTTCTTCCTGCAATTACCCACGTCCTTTCTTTCCTTTCATCTCAGAATAAAGACGGGCAATACAATATCCGATGCATGGAACATGCTTTCCATACGGACAGCCACCACATGGTGTTGTTTTTACTGCTTTTTTCTTTTCCGGAAGCAGATAGTGGCACTGTTTCAAGCTACAGCCTTTCTTTTTGCCTCCCCACCAGTAACAGTACTTGCAGGACCATGGCTTTTCTTCGCTGTACTTTCTTCCCTCAATAGCTGCATTTGGTTCTATGATCAGATCTTTATTAGTCTTCATTCTGTTCTTCCTCTTTTCTCATGATTTCTGTCAGTTTTTTCTCTGCCTGACTTCCGGCAGCAATGAGACAATACAAAACTGTAAATATTGCCGCTGCTCCCAGAAGAGCAACAAAAATAATGATATTTCTCATGGTTTCTCCCATCTAAAAAAGCGTCCACAGATTCCTTTCGGTTTCCATGAACGCTCATTCTTATTTAATTAGTGTTTCTTTTTTCTCATAAATGCAAGGGCTCCTGTACCAGTCGCACCAATGCCGAGAAGCATAAACCACAGCCACAGATTGGTGTTATCCCCAGTCTTTGGTGAATCACTGACAGGTTTTCCACCTTCCGGTGTCTTTTCTGCCGGTTTTTTCTCATCCACCATAGTTACATGCTGTACTTCACAGGTATCCTTTACTTCGAATTCCACATCTTTTGCAACCAGATAGCCATCCGGTGCTGTTTCTTCACGGAGAGTGTATTTTCCGATTGGAAGCATTTCGATGTAATGTGCTTTCTCTGTACTGGTCCAGCTTTCCACAACTTTTCCATCCTGATCAAGGATTGTGAGTTTCGCTCCCGGAAGTTCTTTTCCGGCGATATCCTGTTTGGAGATTTTCACCTTCGTTACATCATCCTTCATCTCAACTTTCTGCACATCGGCAGTATCTTTGATCGTGAACTTCACGCTTTCAGCTGTCACGTAACCATCAGCAGGTTTTGTTTCAACCAGTGTGTATTCTTTTCCGACAGTCAGCTCACGGATCACATGTGCTTCTTTACCGGAAGTCCATTCATCCACGATATTTCCATCAGCATCTACCACTTTCAGCTTACATCCTGGAAGTTCTTTTCCGGTTGTCAGACTGGATTTGGTAAATTCTACAATGGTTGGCTGATTCTCAAAGGTAAAATCATAGGTTACAGTCGGCTGATCCTCACCTGCATACTCAAACGTAAATTCTTTTCCTTCATCGTTGGTTACGAATCCGTCTGGTGCATAGAGCTCTTTTACATAATAAGTTGCTCCTATTGGAAGATCTGCAACAAATGTGATCTTTCCTTCTTCATCTGTAGATTTCAGCTCAATGATCTCATCGGCTTCGATCAGGACTTTACCAGTTGTCTCAGACTTAATGTCATCTTTGGCAAATAATCCAAAGATAGCACCTTCCAGTGTACGGTCAGAATCTTTTTCTTTCTTAAGTACACTGACTTCTACTCTCTGGCGGTTGTTCTGCCAGTCTTTGTCATAGACTACAACTGATGTATTCTGATCCACGTAAGTCAGATCTACATGACGGATCTCACCATCCAGCACATGACCGTAAGCACTTCCTGTTTCCTTCACGTAGTATTTCCCAAGTGGAAGATTTTCCAGTTTTGCAATACCGGTTTCATCTGTCTTGATCGTTGCAATCAGTTCATCCTTTTTATAGTAATCGTCACTGACGCCATCGGCAGCCTTAATGTCTTCCTCAGCATAGACTTCAAACGTAACATCTGTCAGCTTTCCGGTTACATAGTTGAAAATGTGTTCCACCACACCTTTGACCTTATCGGCCAGTGTAACAGAATCCAGGAATTCTCCTTTTTTGTTGATGATGAGTTCACCAACCGGTACCTCGTCCTTCATTTCCACTTTCTGAACCTCTCCGGTATCTTTGACTGTGAATGTCACATCATTGGCTACCAGATAGCCATGTGGTGCAAATTCTTCATGGAGGGTATAAGTCTCACCCACTTTCAGATATTTGATCACATGCGGTGCATCTTTGGAAGATGTCCAGCTATCTACTACATTTCCATCTTTATCCGTTACTTTCAGATAAGCTCCATCCAGTTCTACACCGGTTGTTGCATCTGATTTTGTGATCTCAACAGTTGTCGGCTGGTTCTTCTTTACGGATTTTAATGTTACTGTCTGTACATCCTGCCCCTGATAAGAAGCATCAAATCTCAGTACTTCATCCGAAGATACGAATCCATCTGGTGCTTTCAGTTCTTTTACATAATAGCTTCCAAGTGGAAGATCCAGTGTACATGCTGCCTGACCTTTTTCATCAGAAGTCATTTCCTGTAAAAGAGTATCTGCTTTGACAATCACTTTTCCATCTTTCGTCTGAATGTCTTTTGCATTGTAAATACCGAACACTGCTCCGGCTACTGTATTGCCTGTCTCAGCATCCTGTTTTTCGACAGTAATCGACACTTTCTGTCGTTCATCTGTGACAGAGATTTCTTTCTCGATCACTGCGGTATCCTGATCTGCATAAGCAAATTCGACATTTTCCGGCACCGTATTTAACACATAAGTGTCCGGTGCATTCTTCTCTTTAACATAGTACCTGCCAAGTGGAAGATTCTTTACGGTTGCATAACCATCTGCATCCGTTGTGACGGTTGCTACCAGTGCATCCTTTGCAAAATACAGAGTTCTCTGTCCATCTGCATCTACCTGATGATCGGCAGTATAAATATCTTCTGCCGCATAGACTTCAAATTCAGCACCTGCAATTCCAGCCATTTCATACTGGAAGTCCTTATCAAATCCCTTTAACACTTCACCCTGTTTATAGATCTTTAACTGACCTTTGACCGGGGCATTGGTATATTCCACATCAATGACTGCATCTCCTGTGACAGGATCGGTCAGATAAGCAGTATCTGTATCAACTGCAACTGTCACATAGTTTTTGGATATTGTGTACCCATCGGGTGCCGTCACTTCCTCAATCCGGTAGTTGCCAGGTTTCAGATTCTTTGGCAGTACCAGGTATCCTTCCTCATTTGTGAAATAGGATTTGTGTACCGTTGGCTTCGGATAGGATGTTGTCTGTTCCACATATTTCTGGTTATCCAGGTCATATACCTTGAATTCTGTATTTGCCAGGAGTACAGATTTCTGTGTTTCTGCATCCTTTTTGATGATCTTTAATTTTGCTTTGAATTCTTTATCCAGCAGCACTCGCCATGTCTGCGGTGTATCCGGATGATTCTCTGTGATCTTCACTACAAAATCATCAACCGGTGCATAGTTGTGTTTGCTTGTGGTCTCTCTTACCACATAAGTTCCATATGGAAGCGGAATCGATCTTGCATATCCTTTTTCATCGGTAAACATTTCTGCCTGGCCATCTGCAGTCAGTACAACTGATCTGGCTGAATCAAAATCATAACTTCCATCTGCTTTTACTTTCAGATCACTGACAAGCCATGCTGAAAAACCAACTCCCTGCAGAAGATCTGCATCGGTCTTCCCGTTGTTTGCTGCCTTGATGATCTGAAATGGCTGTTTGATGACAGTTTCTTTACATACAGAAGTTCTTTCTACTGTCGGAACAGTAGCACCTTCGTAAGTACAGTCCACATCATGTTCTGTCGGATCCAGTACATATCCCACCGGAGCACTAAGCTCTTTCAGATAATACTTTCCAAGATACAGATCCGATACAGAGGCTTCGCCATTCTTATCCGTTGTCAGGGATGTGATCAGGCTGTCTTTCTTATGGATCGTTCCGGTTCTTCCATCCGGATGAACAATATCTTCCCTTGCATAAAGGCCATATACTGCACCTTCCAGCGTTGCATCACCCTGTGCTGCATTCCCTGTCTCAGCATCCTGTTTTGCAATGTTGAGCTTTGCATTTACACGTTTGTCTGTTACATTTTTAGTCGTTGTCTTTCCGATAGCAAGAGTCACATTATAAGACTTTGTATCGATCTGATACCCTGTTGGAACAGAGATTTCTTTCAGATAAACAACTTCCTGTGTCTTTTCCATTGTGAGCTGTGAAGCACCATTCTGATCAGTTGCAGGCATCTCTGCGATCAGCTTTGTACATGCAGCATCAGAATAGATCCCGTACACTGCACCAGCCAGTGCATTTCCTGTATCCTGATCTTTCTTTACAATGGATACTTTGCATTCTTTTGTCCAGGTTACTTTAAAATCCACATATTTCTCATTTCCGACACCTTCACCGAAAACAAGAGCCAGGTCCTGTGTTCCAGATCCTGTTGTGATCTTATAGGCTGAATATTCCTTATCAATACTTCCTTTCATCTTAGAAGAGAAAGTAGCACTGACATTTTCTGCCTGATTAAGTGGTGCTGTCAGATAGAACTTTGTACCACCGGAAATCTCCACATTAGCCCCTGCAGCACTTGTTTTTCCGGTTGTCACATTTACAAGTTTTACACCTTTCGGCAGCTTGAAAGTGATCGTCTGCAGTTTATCCGCTTTGAATGTGATCACACTTGTTCGCTGGCTGTTTCCTTCCACATAAGCCTTTACATTAGATTCGGAAAAGCTCATATCTACAGACGGAATGTCCGGCATATTTACACAATAATTGTAAAGCTCCATTGCCAGGTTCTTTCCTGTTGCATTAGTTCCGGATGCCCAGTCACTGGATCCATTTGCATAAGCTGCTGCAAGATGGGTAATGATGAATCTCTTTCCTGCCGGAAAATCCGGATGTTTCTCATCGAAGAAACCATTCTCATCACTTGCTTTTGTTCCGTAATAGCAGACCTTTGCAAGTGTCTTTCCATCGGCAAGTTTCTGGATCGTATAAGTTCCATTTCCCGGTCCTTTTTTCGATGGTTCAACACAGTATGCTGTCGCATTGATGCTTCCCCATTTCACATAATATGGACAAGTCAGATAAGAACCTAATCCATAATCTGCGTAATAGTACCAGGAACCGGCTGTGACTGTGACTGATTTTGTTCCTGTTTCACCGGAAGCAAGCATCATTGGCATATCAAAAGTAATACTTTCGCCTGCTTCAAGATCCGCAAGAGCAACTTCCTGGTCAACAGCTTCCTGCATAACCTCTGAGAGTGTGATCCCTGTTTCCGGATCAACGGTCTCCTGATTCTCCGTTGCTTCGATCTCTGCATCATCCTTTATTGTCTTCTGGATAT
>OGMA01000547.1_pt1 | contig 15519 bp, 13 predicted proteins | sample 1573021 | NCBI WGS metagenome assembly OGMA01 (sample SAMEA2581905, study PRJEB24529) | metagenome | biome: Human gut stool | place: China | collected 2011 | reverse complement strand
CAAGGTCTTTTGAAGCCCGTTGCCGGACTTCGTTGCCGACACCCTCTGTCTGGCTATTTTCATGTATGGAGGATAACTGCCTATGGCAAAAAACAAAACAGAGATTCATGTTACAACGGTATTTGACGGGGAACTGGACGCAACCGATGTGTTCGTCAGCCTGATTTCCCAGAAATACGGTAAGACAAATACGAAAGAATATCTTGCTAAAAGGAAAGATATGAGCTATAATGAAGATGAGGTTCAAAAGAGCCAGATACCGTCTGGATTGTGTGGGTAAATGGCTATGATGAACGAAATGGAATACAGAACAATCGGTTCGGCACTTGCCGGAGGGTATCGTGCAGCGGTCTATTGCAGGCTGTCAAAGGACGATGACCTGCAAGGCGAAAGTGCCAGTATCGCAAACCAGCGTGATATGCTGGAAAAATACTGCGAAAAGCAGGGATGGGAGGTTGTGGCAGTCTATCAGGACGATGGCTTCACAGGTCTTAATATGGAGCGTCCTGATTTACAGAGAATGTTGAGAGCCATTGAGCGCAGGCAAATCAACCTTGTCATCACGAAAGACCTCAGCCGACTGGGGCGTAACTATCTGCAAACCGGGCATTTGATTGAGGACTTTTTCCCAAGAAACGGTGTCCGCTATATCGCCATGAATGACGGTATCGACACCCTGCGGGATAACAACGATATTGCCCCGTTCAAGAATATCCTGAACGAGATGTACAGCAAGGATATTTCCAAGAAAGTCCATTCCTCTTATCTTCTGAAAGCGCAGAAAGGACAGTTTACCGGGTGTCTTGCCCCGTTTGGGTATCGGAAAGACCCGGAGGACAAAAACCATCTGCTCATTGACGAGGAAACCGCCCCGATTGTGCGGCTGATTTTCGGATATGCCCTAAACGGTCATGGTCCGAACTATATCCGCAGACGGCTGGAGGAAGAAAAAATCCCCTGCCCCACATGGTGGAACCGGGAACGGGGGCTTCGCAATACCCGCACCAAATGGGAAAAGAAAGACCCGGAAAACGGGCGGTATATGTGGGACTTCTCCGTTATCAAAGACCTTTTGATGAATCCCGTCTACACCGGGGCGATTGCTTCCCAGAAAAAGGACTACCGTTTCAAAATCGGCACGATTGGGGAAAAGAAGCCGGAGGACTGGATTGTGGTGGAGGGACAGCATGAACCGCTGATTGACCGCATGAGCTTTGACATTGTGCAGAACAAGCTGAAATCCCGCCAGCGTCCGGGGCAGACCAATGAAATCAGCCTGTTTGCCGGACTGATAAAATGCGGCGAGTGTGGGAAGTCGCTGACGATACGCTACACAAACGCAAAACATCCCCAGCAGATTTATTCCTGCAAGACCTACAATGCCTTTGGAAAGAACCACTGCACCCAGCACCGGATTGATTATGACACCCTTTACAGCCATGTGCTGCGGAAAATCCGGGAATGTGCCAGAGCCGCCCTGATGGACGGGGAAGCGGTTGCCGACCGCTTGACCAATACCTGTGAAGCCGAGCAGCGGGAACAGCGGGAAGCAATGGAACGCTCCCTTACAAGGGACGAGGAACGGATTGAGGTTCTGGACAAAATGGTCATGCGGCTTTATGAGGATATGATTGCAGGGCGTATCAGTGAGCAGAATTTCAACACCATGCTGGAAAAGACACAGACCGAGCAGACGGAGCTTAAAACAAAAGTGTCCGAGGGCAGAAAGCGGCTGTCCGATGAAGTCCAGCTTGCCAATGACGCAAAACAATGGGTGGAAGCCATTCAGGAATACGCCAATATCACAGAGCTGGACGCAGCCACCCTCAACCGCTTAATCAAAGAAATCGTCGTGCATGAGCGCATTGACGAAGATAAAACAAGACACATTTCTATCGAAATTCATTTTAATCTCAAACCCATCCCGGAGGTGGAACAGGTCACTGCCTGACCTGTCCCGCCGGGACGGTTCTCTTAAAAACACCATATAGATTTTTTGTACGCCGCCGCCCGCCATCGAGCAGAGTTTTACACCTAATTGGGGATAAAACAGCTCATGGCCGGTGCTGGTGTAGCCGTGGTAGGCATGGTCCTTGTACCTCTGCTCTCCGGGCTTTTCTCTGTCTAAGCGTCTCCGTATGAAATCCTTGCCGCTCCCGCAGTTTTGCGGGGGCGGCGGAAAGGAGGTTGACACCGTATGGATTTCTTACTTGAAGCCCTGACAAATTGGCTGAAAGAAATGCTGGTGGGCGGCATTATGAGCAACCTTTCGGGGATGTTTGACAGTGTAAACCAGCAGGTCGCGGATATATCCGTACAGGTAGGCCAGACCCCACAGGGATGGAATGGCAGTATTTTCAGCATGATTGAGAATCTGTCCAACTCCATCATGGTGCCGATTGCAGGCGTGATCCTGGCTATCGTGATGACCGTAGACCTGATCCAGATGATCGCAGACAAGAACAACCTGCATGATGTGGACACCTGGATGATTTTCAAGTGGGTGTTCAAATCAGCCGCTGCCATCCTCATTGTCACAAATACATGGAATATCGTGATGGGCGTCTTTGATATGGCGCAGAGCGTAGTGGCGCAGGCGGCAGGGGTTATCAATTCGGATGCGTCCATTGACATTTCCTCAGTTATGACCGATCTGGAACCGAGGCTGATGGAAATGGATCTGGGACCGCTGTTCGGACTGTGGTTCCAATCCCTCTTTATTGGCATTACTATGTGGGCGTTATATATCTGTATCTTTATCGTTATTTATGGCCGTATGATCGAAATCTACCTTGTGACTTCGGTGGCTCCCGTTCCAATGGCTGCAATGATGGGTAAAGAATGGGGCGGTATGGGACAGAATTACCTCCGATCCCTGCTGGCGCTGGGCTTTCAGGCGTTTCTCATTATCGTCTGCGTGGCAATTTATGCTGTGCTGGTGCAGAACATCGCTCTGGAAGATGACATCATCATGGCAATCTGGAGCTGCGTGGGCTACACCGTACTGCTGTGCTTTACGCTGTTCAAAACCGGCAGTCTCGCAAAATCAGTCTTTCAGGCGCACTAAAGGAGGGTTCTGTATGAAAAAATATCAAATCATTTACGCAGACCCGCCATGGAACTACAAAGTATATTCCAAGAAAGGATTGGGACGCAGTGCAGAAAGTCACTATCCGACCATGAGTATCGAGGATATTTGTGCGCTGCCAGTAGGCAACTTGGCGGATAAAGACTGTGCCTTGTTTTTATGGGTCACGATTCCATGTTTACTGGAAGGTCTCTCAGTTCTGAAGGCATGGGGATTTACCTATAAAACCGTCGGCTTTGTTTGGGTAAAGCAAAATCGAAAGGCAGATAGCTTGTTCTGGGGAATGGGATATTGGACGCGCTCCAATGTGGAACTTTGTATCCTCGCAACGAAAGGACATCCCAAGCGTATAAACGCAGCTGTTCATCAGGTCATTGTCTCTCACATTGAAGAACATTCAAAAAAACCGCAGGAAGCCAGAGAACGCATTGTCTCATTGATGGGTGATCTCCCGCGCATAGAATTGTTTGCTCGTCAATCCACACCCGGTTGGGATGTGTGGGGAAATGAAGTGGACAGCTCTATTTCATTCCCATAAAGGAGGTGGATAATATGGCTTATGTACCCGTACCCAAAGATTTAACCAAAGTCAAAACCAAGGTCATGTTCAATCTGACACGAAGGCAGCTGGTCTGCTTTACCGCCGGGGCGCTTGTAGGTGTACCGCTGTTCTTGTGGCTCCGTGAGCCTGCGGGAAACAGCATGGCTGCCATGTGTATGATGCTGGTCATGATGCCCTTCTTCCTGCTGGCAATGTATGAAAAGCATGGACAGCCCCTGGAAAAGATCGTCGGCAACATCCTCAAAGTAGCTGTGATCCGTCCCAAGCAGCGTCCCTACCAGACCAATAACTTTTATGCCGTATTAAAGCGGCAGGAAATGCTCGATAAGGAGGTGTATGACATTGTTCACCGCAATGAAAAGCTGGCTGCGCCGTCTGCTGGGAAAACCGGAAGAAAAGACCGTGCATCCGGTAAAGACAAAGAAAAAGCTGTCCCGCGCCGATAAGAAGCAGATCGAAGCGGCCATTGCCCGCGCCAACCGCACGGACAAAAAAGGAAAATCGGCACAGGACAGTATCCCCTATGAACGAATGTGGCCGGACGGGATCTGCCGCGTATCGGACAGCCACTACACAAAGACCATTCAGTTTCAGGACATCAACTATCAGCTCTCCCAAAATGAAGATAAGACCGCGATCTTTGAGGGCTGGTGTGATTTCCTCAATTATTTCGACAGCTCGATTCACTTCCAGCTGTCTTTTTTGAACCTTGCGGCATCGGAGGAGACCTTTGCCAACTCCATTTCCATTCCGCCCCAGGGGGATGCCTTTGACAGTATCCGTGAGGAATATACCACGATGCTGCAAAATCAGCTGGTCAGAGGCAACAACGGTCTCATCAAGACCAAATACCTGACCTTTGGTATCAACGCTGACAGCATCAAAGCCGCCAAGCCCCGTCTGGAGCGTATTGAGACCGATATACTCAATAACTTCAAGCGTCTTGGTGTAGCCGCCAGAACATTGGACGGTAAGGAAAGGCTTTCCCAGCTTCATGCGGTATTCCACATGGATGAACAGCTCCCGTTTCAGTTTGAATGGGACTGGCTGGCTCCTTCCGGCCTGTCCACGAAAGATTTTATTGCACCAAGCTCCTTTGAGTTCCGCACCGGCAAGCAGTTCCGTATGGGCAAGAAATACGGGGCTGTTTCTTTTTTGCAGATTTTAGCCCCAGAGCTGAATGACCGTCTGCTGGCTGATTTTCTGGATATGGAAAGCTCGCTCATTGTGAGTATGCACATTCAGTCGGTGGATCAGGTGAAAGCCATCAAAACGGTAAAGCGTAAGATTACCGATCTGGACCGCAGTAAGATCGAGGAACAGAAAAAAGCAGTCCGCGCCGGATACGACATGGACATCATTCCTTCTGACCTTGCCACCTACGGCAGCGAAGCGAAAAAGCTGTTGCAGGATTTGCAGAGCCGAAACGAGAGAATGTTCCTGGTCTCCTTTTTGGTGCTGAACACAGCGGACACCCCCCGTCAGCTTGGCAACAACATCTTTCAGGCAGGCTCTATTGCCCAGAAGTATAACTGCCAGCTGACCAGACTGGACTTCCAGCAGGAAGAAGGGCTGATGAGCTGTCTGCCCCTGGGACTCAATCAGATCGAGATTCAGCGAGGGCTGACCACCAGTTCTACGGCTATCTTTGTACCATTCACCACACAGGAATTATTCCAGAACGGCAAGGAAGCCCTGTACTACGGCATCAATGCCCTGTCCAACAACCTCATCATGGTGGATAGAAAGCTGCTGAAAAACCCCAACGGCTTGATTTTGGGTACGCCGGGTTCCGGTAAGTCTTTCAGCGCCAAGCGTGAGATTGCCAACTGCTTTTTGCTTACCAATGATGATGTCATCATCTGTGACCCGGAAGCGGAGTACGCACCTCTGGTGGATCGTCTGCATGGGCAGGTCATCAAGATCTCGCCTACCTCAACCAACTACATCAATCCGATGGATCTGAACCTGGACTATTCGGATGATGAAAGCCCGCTGTCCCTCAAGTCTGACTTTATCCTCAGCTTGTGTGAGCTGATCGTGGGCGGTAAGGACGGATTGCAGCCGGTGCAGAAAACCATCATCGACCGTTGTGTGCGTCTGGTCTATCAGACCTACCTCAATGACCCGCGCCCGGAGAATATGCCCATACTGGAGGACCTATATAACCTGCTCCGTTCACAGGAGGAAAAGGAAGCCCAGTATATCGCCACGGCCCTTGAAATCTATGTAACCGGCTCCCTCAATGTGTTCAATCACCAGAGCAATGTGGACATCAATAACCGCATTGTCTGCTATGACATTAAGGAGCTGGGCAAGCAACTCAAGAAAATCGGTATGTTGGTGGTCCAGGATCAGGTGTGGAACCGCGTTACCATTAACCGCGCTGCCCACAAGTCCACCCGTTATTACATCGACGAGATGCACCTGCTTTTGAAGGAGGAGCAGACCGCCGCTTATACGGTGGAAATCTGGAAGCGATTCCGCAAATGGGGCGGTATTCCGACAGGTATCACCCAGAATGTCAAAGACCTTTTGAGCAGCCGCGAGGTGGAGAACATCTTTGAAAACTCCGACTTCGTGTATATGCTCAACCAGGCAGGCGGAGACCGTCAGATTCTCGCCAAGCAGCTGGGCATTTCCACGCACCAGCTTAGCTATGTGACCCACTCCGGTGAGGGCGAGGGCCTGCTGTTCTATGGCTCCACCATCCTGCCCTTCGTTGACCACTTCCCGAAGAATACTGAGCTTTACCGCATTATGACCACCAAACCCCAGGAACTGAAAAAGGAGGATGAATAACTATGAAACAGAATATTTGCGAACTTGATACCATGATTTTTTTCCGTGAGGCATTGGAGGCTCACGAATTCATGTTGCTTCCGGTAATGGCCTCCGCTGTTGTTGAGTGTCGTACCGCTGACAAAGAACTCAAAACCTTGAATGAGGATGGCGAAATTGGTCTTGCCCGTCTCTTTTCGATTTGGGCGAATATGATGTGTGCCCCTGGTGCAGCAACCATTGTAGGGTGCAGACCTATCACAATGCTCTCTGAGATTCTGGCGCAAGTCCATGCGTATCTCACCGTGCATCCGCTATATGATCCGGAAGGTTTGGCCCTCTATGTGGAGCTGCACCACATGATGGAGGCTATCCTACCGGGTCATGTGTTTGAATAAAGAGCCGCGCCTGCGCTTTACTGATGAGGAACGGGCTGACCCTGCACTGGAAAAGCCGATCCGCAAAACGGAGAAAGCTACGGCCAGAGCAGATAAGGCGCAGGCCAATATCCCAAAGAAAAAGGTCAGGCAGACGGTCATTGACCCGGATACCGGAAAAAAGACCTCGAAGCTGACCTTTGAGGACAAGAAAAAACCACCTTCCAAACTTTCTCAAGGGGTTAAGGAAGCTCCCGTCCATCTGGTCGCGGGCAAGTTTCACAAAGAGATCCGGGAAACAGAACAGGACAATGTGGGCGTGGAAAGCGCCCACAAGTCCGAGGAGGCGGTGGAGACCAGCGCTTATCTGGTGCGGGAGGGCTATCGCAGCCACAAGCTGAAGCCGTACCGCAAAGCAGCCCAGGCCGAGCAGAAGCTGGAAAAGGCAAATGTAAATGCCCTGTACCAGAAGTCCCTACGGGAAAATCCTCAGTTTGCCAGCAACCCTCTCTCCCGCTGGCAGCAAAAACAGAGTATCAAAAAGCAGTATGCCGTCGCCAAGCGCACCGGTCAGACTGCCGGAAATACCGCCCAGGCTGCGTCCAAAACCGGAAAAGCCGCAAGGACGGTAAAAGAAAAGGCACAGCAGGCAGGGGCATTCGTCATGCGCCACAAGAAGGGCTTCCTGATCGCAGGGGTTTTGTTCCTCATCGCCTGTATGCTGATGAATACCATGTCCTCCTGCTCTATGATGGCACAGAGTATTGGTTCTGTAATTTCCGGCACTACCTATCCATCGGATGACCCGGAAATGCTGGCGGTGGAGGCAGATTATGCAGACAGAGAAGCTCGGTTGCAGGAGAAAATCGACAACATCGAAAGCAGCCACCCAGGGTATGACGAGTATCGCTATAACCTGGATATGATTGGCCATGACCCCCATGAGCTGGCGGCAGTTCTCTCTGCTGTCTTGCAAGGCTATACACGCCACAGCGCACAGGCAGAGCTGGATCGTGTGTTTGATGCACAGTATCAGCTTACGCTGAGAGAAGAAATTCAGATTCGCACTTACACTGACGAAGATGGGGATGAGCATGAATATGAATATCGTATTCTCCATGTAACTTTAACAAGCCGTTCCATTGCCTCTCTTGCGCCAGAACTACTGACTCCGGAGCAGATGGAGATGTACCAGGTCTACCGACAGACTATGGGCAATAAGCCGCTGTTATTTGGTGGCGGTTCTCCCGATACAGGTGTTTCTGAAGATTTGACTGGTGTTGAATTTATCAATGGCTCCCGCCCCGGCAATCCGCAGCTGGTGGAACTGGCGAAAAGTCAGGTGGGCAATGTGGGAGGACAACCTTATTGGAGCTGGTACGGCTTTGACTCCCGTGTGGAATGGTGTGCCTGCTTTGTATCATGGTGCTATGGTCAATCCGGTCGAACGGAACCACGCTTTGCTGGTTGTCAGTCTCAGGGTGTTCCGTGGTTCCAGTCTCATGGACAGTGGGGCGCACGAGGATATGAAAACATCGCCCCCGGTGATGCCATTTTCTTCGATTGGGATCTGGATGGTTCCGCAGACCATGTGGGAATTGTTGTCGGCACCGATGGCAGCCGTGTTTATACCGTGGAGGGAAATTCCGGCGATGCCTGCAAGATTAAAAGTTATGACCTGAATTATCAAAGCATTAAGGGCTACGGCCTGATGAACTGGTAACAGAGATTTTTAAGAAGGAGTGATAGACGATGGCAAAGAACAAAATTGAGCGCATTGACCAGGAGATTACAAAGGTCCGCGAGAAGATCGCAGAGTATCAGGAAAAGCTCAAGGCGCTGGAGGTACAGAAAACCGAGGCAGAAAATCTGGAGATCGTCCAGATGGTGCGCGCACTGTGTATGACCCCGGCTCAGCTGAGCGCCATGCTGTCCGGAGGCACAGTTCCCGGCAGTTTTGCTGATGACAACAACGAACAGGAGGAAAACAGCTATGAGGAATAAACGATTGCTCCGAACACTTTCCGCCCTTTGCCTGACGCTGGTGCTGGCATCGGGCTTTACCGTTCCCGCTTTTGCCCAGGGCGCAGCGCCGCCCCCGGCAGAGGATACCACCAATGACAGCAATGTGGTGGTGGAAGAAACGGAAAAAGCACCTCCGCTGACCCCGGATGGCAACGCCGCTCTGGTGGATGATTTCGGGGGCAATAAACAGCTCATTACCGTTACCACCAAGGCGGGCAACTATTTTTATATCCTGATCGACAGGGCCAACGAGGATAAAAAGACTGCTGTTCACTTTCTGAACCAGGTGGATGAAGCGGACCTGATGGCACTGATGGAAGATGGAAAACCCAAAGAGGAGCCGCCTGCTGTGTGCAGCTGTTCGACAAAATGTGAAACAGGGACAGTCAATACGGCCTGCCCGGTCTGTGCAACCGATATGAGCAAATGTACGGGCAAAGCACCGGAACCTCCGGCAGAAACACCGGAGCCGGAAAAAGAGAAGCCTGCCGGACTGAACCCGGCTGCTCTGATCCTTCTACTGGCTCTGCTGGGCGGCGGTGGCGTATTTGCCTACTTGAAGCTCGTTAAGAATAAACCTAAGACCAAGGGCAATGACAGCCTGGACGATTATGATTATGGCGAGGAAGATTCCGAGGAATGGGAAACCGAGGATGAAGAAGTCCTTGAGGATGGTTTTGAGGGTTCTGATCCTAATGAGGAAAGCGATAGAACAGAGTGAACTATTTGAGCGTAGCGTATTTCAAATCATTGCGGGATAAGGGACAGAGGACAGGGAGAAATTCCTGTCCTCTGCTGCTCTATTCACTCTCTTACTGCAAATCCACACCCAAAATCAGCAGCACATGGTCAAAGAAAGGAGGACCTCACAATGAACACATGGAACTGGTTATTACACTTTCTGATTATTTTTGATCTGGTCGCCTTCGGAATTTACTTTGGAGGAGACATTCTTTTCACTGCTATCAGCAAAGTTCAAAAAAAGTCAAAGAAGGACGATGACTTGGATCTTTATGATTTTGAAATTGAGACCGCACCCCAAAAGCGCTCTTTATGTGTGGACTCAATCCGAATGCTTTATTCTGGTGAGATAGATGAATTTGTGGAAAAGGAACTGTTGCCTGATGCAGCGGAGACCATGAACGCTTTATCTGAAGCTGAAAAAACAGCAGTTAGCCTGTTACTAAAAGCTTATATCGGTTTTTTGAGCGAAGAAGCAACGGTAGATGAACAAAGTTTTCCCATGGTTAAGGAACTGTTGTCTTATACACAGGGCAGCAAAGAAGATGGTGAAAAAGATGCCATAGATTGTCTGATGGAAGATACGGTCAGCAGAACCCACAGACATCGAGAATATTACAACAATTATCAACGCTATCAACTGATGCAGGTGGATAAAGAGCGTGTGATTATGGCCTGCAATATCATAATCAATGATTTGATTGGCAGGTTGTACCGATATGATTATCGCTTTGGCTATGACATTACACTTGCCTCAGAACACAGCATTGCAAAAAAACTGTCTGATAATTGGCAGAATGAATGGGAGGTTGAAGATTATGAAGCTGGTGATTGCTGAAAAACCATCGGTTGCACAAAGTCTGGCTACGGTAATCGGTGCAACTGCTCGTAAGGATGGGTATCTGGAGGGCAACGGCTGGCGTGTCAGCTGGTGCGTGGGCCACCTGGCTGGTCTTGCGGATGCAGACAGCTATGACCCAAAGTATGCCAAGTGGCGATATGATGATCTGCCTATCCTGCCGGAACATTGGCAGATGGTGGTAGGAAAAGATAAGAAAAAGCAGTTTGATATTCTCAAAAAGCTGATGAATGCCCCGGATGTGACGGAAGTGGTAAATGCCTGTGATGCCGGACGCGAGGGCGAGATGATCTTCCGTAGCGTCTATGAGCTGGCAGGTTGCAAGAAGCCGATGAAAAGGCTCTGGATTTCTTCGATGGAAGACTCCGCCATAAGGGAAGGCTTTGCAAACCTGCGCCCCGGTGCGGACTATGACGGACTTCGGGATGCTGCCCTCTGCCGTGCCAAGGCCGACTGGCTGGTGGGGATCAATGCCACAAGGCTTTTTTCCGTGCTGTACCACCGAACCCTCAACATCGGGCGCGTGATGTCCCCGACGCTGGCGCTTATTGTTCAGCGAGAAGCTGAGATCGACACCTTTAAGCCGATTCCCTTTTATACCGTGGCGCTGGAGCTGCCCGGTCTTACCGTATCCGGGGAGCGCATGGCGGATAAGGCCGCTGCCGAGCAGCTGAAAGAAGCTTGCCAGGATGCAGCTGTCACGATCAAAAAGGTGGAGTGTAAGGAAAAGCTCGAAAAGCCACCTGCCCTTTATGACCTGACTACTCTGCAAAGAGATGCCAACCGCATGCTTGGATTTACGGCCCAGCAGACCCTGGACTATCTGCAAAGCCTGTATGAAAAGAAGCTCTGCACCTATCCCCGTACTGACAGCCGCTATCTGACCGGTGATATGGCAGACAGCCTGCCGGTGTTGGTGAATCTGGTTGCCAATGCTATGCCGTTTCGCAAAGGGATCGCCATTACCTGTGATCCGCAGACAGTCATCAACGATAAGAAAGTAACCGACCACCACGCAGTAATCCCTACCAGAAATCTCAAGGATGCAGACCTTTCTGCCCTTCCTGCGGGAGAAAAAGCGGTGCTGGAGCTGGTGGCCCTGCGTCTGCTGTGTGCCGTAGCCCAGCCCCATATCTATTCGGAAACCGTTGTGATTGCAGCGTGTGCCGATGGGGAGTTTACCACAAAAGGAAAAACAGTGAAGCACCCCGGATGGAAAGCACTGGAGGACGCTTATCGTGCCAAAATGAAGGATACAGAGCCGAAAAAAGAGGGCGCAGAGAAAGCCCTGCCGGAGCTGACCGAAGGACAGACCCTTTCGGTTTCTGCGGCAATCGTCAAAGAAGGCAAAAGCAGTCCGCCCCAGCACTTTACGGAGGACACCCTATTGTCCGCGATGGAGACTGCCGGAAAAGAGGATATGCCGGAGGATGCCGAGCGAAAAGGTCTGGGGACACCGGCCACCCGTGCCGGTATTTTGGAAAAGCTGGTATCTGCCGGTTTTCTGGAACGAAAAAAGAGCAGGAAAACGGTGCAGATTCTCCCTTCCCACGATGCAGTTTCCCTGATCACCGTTCTGCCGGAACAACTGCAATCGCCGCTTCTGACTGCCGAGTGGGAGTACCGCCTGGGCGAGATCGAGCGCGGGCAGCTTGCCCCGGAGGAGTTTTTGGACGGGATCAGCACCATGCTGAAAGATCTGGTGGGAACTTATCAGGTCATCAAAGGAACTGAGTACCTGTTCACTCCGCCCCGTGAGGTGGTGGGCAAATGCCCTCGCTGCGGCGGTGAAGTTGCAGAACTGCAAAAAGGCTTCTTCTGTCAGAACAAAGATTGCAAATTTGCAATCTGGAAAAACAACAAATGGTGGGCTGCCAAGAAAAAACAGCCGACCAAGGCTGTGGTGTCTGCGCTGCTGAACGATGGCCGTGTCCGTGTGACGGGCCTATATTCGGAGAAAACCGGAAAGACCTACGATGCCACTGTGGTTTTGGAGGACGATGGACAGTATGCCAATTTCAAGCTGGAATTTGACCAGCGGAAAGGAGGCAGCCGATGAAGCTCTCTTTAGTGGAACGGGAAACCATTCTCCTCTATAACCAGGCAGAACCAATGGCTGAGATCTACACCCACGATCCCCGTCTGATGGAGAAGCTGGAACTGCTGGCAAAAAAGCACCCCGACCAGATCACCCGAAAGGACGCCCATAACTTTACCGTCCCCAAGCGGTGTGTATCAGTCCGGGAGCCATATAGCGCAGAACGCCGCAAAGCCGCCAGTGAGCGTGCGAAAGCCGCCGGATACCAGCCTCCTATGCGAAAGTCCGGCAGTTAAAGGCACATGACAGAGAATGTATTTGAAGCAGTCAAGCAGTCGGTCAGCACCAGAGATGCGGCAGCGTTTTATGGGATCGAGGTCAAACGAAATGGCATGGCCTGCTGTCCCTTTCACGATGATAAGAACCCCAGCATGAAGGTAGACCAGCGGTTCCACTGCTTTGGCTGCGGTGAAGATGGGGATGTGATCGACTTTACCGCAAAGCTCTTTGACCTCTCCCCAAAAGAAGCGGCGGAGAAACTGGCACAGGACTTTGGCCTGATCTATGACAGTCAGGCCCCTCCCCGCAGGAGGTATGTCCGGCAGAAAACCGAGGCACAAAAGTTTCGGGAGGACCGGCAGCGGTGTTATCGCGTACTGTCCGATTACTACTATCTGCTGAAAAAATGGGAGGCCGACAATTCTCCCCGGACACTGGAGGAAGAACCGCACCCCCGTTTTGTGGAAGCAATCCAGAAAAAAACCTATGTAGAGTACCTGTTGGACCTTTTTCTTTATGAAAGTGAAGAAGAACAAAAGGCATGGATTGCAGAACACACAGCAGAAATCACACACTTGGAAAGGAGATTGAAAATCATGGCTGAGAACAAACCCACCAACCGAGAGCGGCTAAGGGAAATCACAGATGGCATCGAGCAGGGCATCAAAGAACTGTTTGAGAGTGAAAAGTATATGCGCTATCTGTCCGTCATGTCCCGCTTCCACCGCTATTCGGTAAACAACACCATGCTCATCTATATGCAGAAGCCGGACGCCACTTTGGTAGCCGGATACAATAAGTGGAAAGACCAGTTTGAGCGTCATGTAAAAAAGGGCGAGCATGGCATTACCATCATCGCCCCCACACCGTATAAGAAGAAAATCGAGGAACAGAAGCTGGACCCGGATACCAAGGCTCCGATTCTGGATAAAGACGGAAAGATCGTCACAGAGGAAAAAGAAATCGAAATCCCCATGTTTCGCCCGGTCAAGGTCTTTGATGTAAGCCAGACCGACGGGAAACCTTTGCCGGAGCTTGCTTCCTCCCTTTCCGGCAATGTGCCAAATTATGAGGCATTCATGGAGGCCCTGCGCCGCAGCGCACCGGTGCCGATTACTTTTGAAGCAATGGCCGCCGATACGGACGGCTATTTTTCTGCCGATCATCAGAAAATCGCCGTTCGTCAGGGCATGAGCGAGGTGCAGACGGTTTCGGCCACGGTCCATGAAATTGCCCACAGTAAGCTCCACAATCAGAAAAAGATTCAGATTGCCAATGACGAGAAGTATCAGGAGATCGAGCTGTTTGATAAACCCGGCCTGTTCTCCAACGGACGGATTGCCCGTGATAATCTACCGGAGGGCGTTTATTGCTATGACCTGCGCGGTTCTGATTACGACCCCGGAGAGCCAGTCTGTGTAGAAGAACGAGTGGTTGTAAACCATGCAGGTTCCGTTCTGCTGACAGAGCCGTTGGAGCTGGCGGAAGATGGACGCCTGATGCTGACCGAGGAAGAAGGGCTGAATTTTGTTGGCGGCTTTTCTACCCTCGCCCAGTTTTTGCAAGAACAGAGGAAAGACCGCCACACGGAGGAAGTGGAGGCTGAAAGCATCTCCTATGCAGTCTGCAAGTATTTTGGCATCGAGACCGGAGAAAACAGCTTCGGCTATATTGCAAGCTGGAGTCAGGGCAAGGAACTGAAAGAGCTGAGAGCCAGTTTGGAAACCATCAACAAGACCTCCGGCACTTTGATCTCTGACATTGAGCGCCACTATAAGGAAATCTGCAAAGAGCGTGGAATTGACCCCAATGCAAAAAAAGAGCCGGAAATGGCGGTTCTTGATGCGGAGGCAAACCAGCAGGAGGCTTTGTTTCTAATTGACGATGCCACCTATCTTCATGTCCAGCCCTGTGACAGCGGTTGGGACTATACCCTTTACGATGCTGCATCCATGAAAGAGCTGGATGGTGGTCAGCTGGATATGCCGGAGCTTTCCCGCATGAAGGCAGTTCTCCAGATTTGTGATGACAACGATTTTGGCAGAGACTCGGTAAAATACGCACCCCTGTCCATGATCGAGACCTTGCAGGAAGCTGCCTATCAGCAGATGCAGGCAGAGGTCAGTCAGATGGCTGCTTCTTCCCAGCTGCCGGAGGCACAGGAGCAGGCGCTGGATGAATACCCAACGCCGGATGAGCAGGTCTCCACACCGGATATGCAGGAATACGGCTACTCCTATGATGGGATGCTCCCTGTTACCAGAGAACGGGCGCTGGAACTGGATGCCGCCGGTTTGACTGTCTATGTGCTGCATGAGGACAATACGGAGAGCATGGTGTTTGACCCGCAGGAAATCATGGATCATGGCGGTCTTTTCGGCGTAGGCCGTGATGAATGGGAGAAAAGCCCTCAGTTCCACGAAAAGGTCATGGAGCGTCAGGAACATCAGCAGGAACGAGAACAGGCATTTCTCTCCCAGAACAGAAACTGCTTTGCCATCTACCAGGTGAGCCGTGACGATCCGCAGAATGTGCGCTTTATGAATCTGGACTGGCTAAAGTCCCATGACATTTCCATAGACCGTAGCAATTATGATCTCATTTACACTGCTCCGCTGAGGGAGTCTGGCACGGTACCGGAGCAGCTGGAAAAACTATATGAGCAGTTTAATCTGCAAAAACCGGCGGATTTTCACAGTCCGTCTATGAGTGTCAGTGACATCGTTGCGATCAAGCAGGATGGAAAGGTATCCTGTCATTACTGTGACA
>OGMA01000540.1_pt1 | contig 15672 bp, 10 predicted proteins | sample 1573021 | NCBI WGS metagenome assembly OGMA01 (sample SAMEA2581905, study PRJEB24529) | metagenome | biome: Human gut stool | place: China | collected 2011 | reverse complement strand
AGGTGAGCCGTGACGATCCGCAGAATGTGCGCTTTATGAATCTGGACTGGTTAAAGTCCCATGCCATTTCCATAGACCGCAGCAATTATGACCTCATTTACACCGCTCCGCTGAGTGAGTCTGGCACTGTGCCGGAGCAGCTGGAAAAACTCTACCAGCAATTCAATCTGGAAAAACCCGTGGACTTTCACAGTCCCTCCATGAGTGTCAGCGACATCGTTGCGATCAAGCAGGACGGTAAGGTATCCTGTCATTACTGTGACAGTGTTGGTTTTACCCAGATCCCCGGATTCCTGCCGGAAAATCCGCTGAAAAATGCGGAGATGGCCGTGGAGGACGATTACGGCATGATCGACGGTATCATCAACAATGGCGCAAAAGAGCCTACGGTGGCAGAGCTGGAACAGCAGGCCCGAAGCGGTCAGCCCATTTCCCTGATGGATCTGGCAGCCGCCACCCATCGGGAGGAACGGGAAAAGAAAAAGTCCGTCATGGAGCAGCTGAAAAGCCAGCCCAAGGCAGAACACAAAAAGACAGCGCCCAAAAAGAGTGCGGAAAGGGAGATTTGATATGGGAAACTTTACTTTTGAGGAAATGAACCTGATGTGCATTTACAATACCGGCAGCCGCACCGGGCTGATCGACAGCCTGCGTGAAATGCGCGGCGAGCTTTCGCCGGAGGAAACGGAACTGAGGGAGCTAACCGACAGCGCCCTTACGAAGCTCTGTGCGATGACCGATGAGGACTTTGACCAGCTGGAGCTGTACCCGGATTTTGACCAGTAAACACCATAACCGCAGGGATGGGGTGGCAATTTGCCACCCCACCTTTTACCCCAAAACTGAAAGGAGGACAGAATACCATGCCAACCAAAGCTGAACTATATGCACAGATGGCGGACAAGGTGGCAACACAGCTCACGGGGAGCTGGCAGGAATGGGCAGGGTTTCTCACCACTGCTTCCCGCCTTTACAAGTACCCGTTCCATGAGCAGCTGATGATCTATGCCCAGCGACCGGACGCTACCGCCTGTGCAGAGTACGATTTGTGGAATGAAAAGATGGGCCGGTATGTAAGGCGCGGTTCCAAGGGGATCGCTCTGGTGGACGATTCCGGGGACAGACCACGCCTGCGCTATGTCTTTGACATTTCCGACACCGGAACCCGTGAACATTCCCGCACTCCCTGGCTGTGGCAGCTGGAGGAGCGCCATCTGGATTCGGTGCAGGCCATGCTGGAGCGCATCTATGATGTTTCCGGTGATGACCTTGCCGGACAGCTCACTGAGGTAGCCGGAAAACTGGCTGAGGAATACTGGACGGAGCATCAGCAGGACTTCTTCTATATCGTTGACGGTTCCTTTTTGGAGGAATATGATGAGTTTAACATCGGAGTACAGTTCAAGGCAGCCGCCACCGTCAGCATCACTTACGCTTTGATGTCCCGCTGTGGACTGGAGCCGGAACGCTACTTCGACCACGAAGATTTCATGGCGATCTTTGATTTCAACACCCCGTCCACCATCGGGGCGCTGGGAACAGCGGTCAGCCAGATCAACCAGCAGGTGCTGCGGCAGATCGGCGTTACCGTCCGAAATGCAGAGCGCGAAGCCAACCAAGAAAGGAGCAAGCAAGATGAACAATCCCATGACCTACATCCAGAACGGAGACTATCAGATTCCCGACCTGAAGCTGAGCCAGCAGCCGGAGAAACCCCTGGGCAAGTACGGCAGGATGAGGAAAACCTACCTGAAGGAACACCGTCCCATCCTCTACAACCAGATGTTGCTGAGCGAGAAGCTGTACCAGCACCTTCTGGAGATCGACGAGACCGCCCAGAACAGACTGGAGCAGATGATGCCCCAGCTGGCGAAGGAAGCGGGAGCCACCGAGGAACTGAAAGCCAGCGATCCCATGAAGTGGGTGGGGCTGATGAACACCTGCAAAGCTCAGGCAGAGGAGATTCTGATGGCGGAGCTTATCAACAGCTGACTCTAAACCTGTTCCTCTCCGAAGCGGAACAGATCCAATCCATAGATGAAGCAGAGAATGTAGCACATACATCCTCTGCTTTTTCTTTTGCCCAAAATGACATTGACCATGTGCTGCGTTTGGGAGGCAATACAGACCGTCAGAGGGAGCGTGTGGTTGCAGCCTTTGAAAAGCAGAAAACCACCGCTGAGATTGCCGAGATACTGAAAACGCTGTACCACGGCGGCAACGGCCTTGGCAGTGTGAGTGCATGGTATGCCGAGGATGGTATCCATCTTTCCCACGGGAAGTCTGTCCGTTATGACAGGTCTGCCCAGGTCATTTCTTGGGAGCGCGCCGCAGAGCGTATCGGGGAGCTTTTGGAGAGCGGCCAGTTTGCCTCCAATGTGGAGCTTGCAGAAGCGGCAGGCTATGAACGATCCCTCCTCTCGGAAAAGCTCTGGCATCTGTATCACGATCTCAGTGAGGACGCCAGAAAAGCCGGATATTTGTCCTGCCTGTCAGAGATCAAAGGCAATGGATTCCCAGAGGAGACCCGCCGTCTGACGGAGCAGCTGAGTGAACCGGCTTTCCGCCAGACCCTCAAGGAAGAATACGCTGCCTTCTGGACTGCCTATCAGCAGGACCGTGACCTGTTGCGTTTTCACTATCATAGACCGAGGGAGATCTGGGAGAACCTGAAGGACCTTGACCTGCCACGCAGGACCTTTTCTTCAGAGCTTTCCCAAGTGCCAACTGTCCAGCACTTCATTACCGAGGATGAGATCGAGGCCGCTATGACCGGTGGCAGCAGTTTCGCCGGAGGAAAAGGTCGTATCTATGCGTTCTTCATGGCAAACCATACGGATAAGGAGAAAGTGAGATTCCTCAAAGATGAGTATGGCATTGGCGGACGCTCTCATGCCCTGTCCGGCGCAACACACAGCGGCGAAGATCACGATGGGAAAGGACTGCACTATAAAAAGCAGGACTGCCCGGATGTTCACTTGAACTGGGAAAAGGTTTCCAAGCGCATTACCTCACTTGTCCAGAAAGGCCGCTATCTTACCGAACAGGAACAAGCGCAGTATGACAAGATCCAGGCTGAAAAGGATCTGGCAGAAGAAGATGCCATTCAAGCCCAGCAGCCGGAGATAGAGGAAGAAACGCCAAAGCCTACCCTTCGGGAGCAGTTTGAGCAGTATAAGCCTGTGGTAACTGCCGCTATTTCCGAGGATGCCGCATACCGCAATGCCTGCGGTCATTCTGACCGTGAAAATGCTGTCATCGAGGGCAATGCTGCTGTGCGCCGTGCGGTCCTTGGTTCTAAGGATATGGAGCTGATCCGCCTTTATTCTGATATACCGGAGTTCCGCCAGCGTCTGCACCGGGAAGTAATCGACGAAACCTATCCAAAGCTCCATGAGCTTCTGCGCCCTCTGTCTCAGGAAGATATTGATACTGCCCTTTGTGCATGGAACGGCAATATTGAGAGTAAACACGCTGTCGTCCGCTATATGAAAGATCATGCAAGAGAGAAAGATACCGCTGCATGGCTGGCTCAGGAATACGGCGGCAGCAACAGCCTGTTCGTTGTCCGTGCCGGAAGCCCGGAGGAAACGCAGCTGCCCTGGCCGAAGGTACAGCGCCGAATCGCCCAGCTCATTCAGGAGGACCGGTTCTATACCGAAGAAGAACAGGACCGTTTTGACAATATCGACCCCATCGCCATCCGGGAAGCCCTGGAGGAAAGGGGCATCGTCAACGGCCAGGTGGCAGACTCGGAAAAACTGGACAATGACCCATTTATCCAACAGGTGATGTCAGATGCAGAGCAGATCGCAGCTGCCGAGACAGAGCAGACTTCCGAAGTTTCCATTTCCGATGAGGAATATGATGCAGTTCGCCGCCCAACTCCGCAAAGAACCTCCTATGACCCTGCCGCCCCGGTTTATGCTGTGGGCGATACCGTGTATATCGAGGATGACGCCTATCAGATCACCGAGCTGCGGGAGGACACCGTACAGCTTCTGCCCACCGGTATGGTATATCCCATCTACCGGGCAGAGCGCAAAGAACAGTTCGAGCAGCTGCTTCGGGCAGACCGCCGCAATGCTTACTATACCGAGCTTCTTCCCATTGACCCGGACAAGGCAGATCAGGACTTGCGGGATGTATTGTCCCATGGACTGATGGATGAAGCAGATAAACAGCAGCTTTCCACGCTACTGCAATCTGGCAGGAGCAACAGTGAGATCGCCTACTGGCTGAGCAGAGCCTACCCTCATGAGATTGAGACCCTGAATCTGGAGACCGGCGATATTGCCGATTACCGTACCACGGCACAGGGCATGGAGCTGGAAGTCCTGGACGCAGAGGAAAAGCGTTTGGCTGTGCTGTATTTCCGCTGGGATGAAGTTGCGCCTTTGCTGCGCGGGATGTATGCCCGTCAGCTGGATGGCTTTGGACAAGAACAGCCCCAACCGTCTGCCGAATCCCCAGCCTTTCATTCCGAGACCGTGGCCGTCTATCCGGGCGATAAGAACAATCTGCCTTATGATGTGGTGGTGGAACGGCTGCATATCGAGGAGCCGGAGCCACCAGCCCCTGTGACTGAGTCGGAGAAACCCTTTGAGGAAGTGCTGGACGAACCCCCGGTTTCCATTCAGGTCAATGGCCAGTGGCAGACCTTCCCCAATGCCAAAGCTGCCGAGGAAGCCTCCTATGAGGAATACAAGGCTAACCTGCGCCGCAATGCACAAAACTTCCGTATTACCGATGAGCATTTGGGTGAAGGCGGTCCGAAAGCCAAGTTCCGGGCAAATATCGAGGCAATCAAGCTGCTGAAATACCTGGAGGAAACCACCGCACAGGCAACGCCGGAACAGCAGGAAGTCCTATCCCGCTATGTGGGCTGGGGCGGTCTTTCAGATGCCTTTGACCCGGAGAAACCGGCATGGGCTTCCGAGTATGCCCAGCTGAAAGAGCTGCTGACCCCGGAGGAATATGCCGCCGCCAGAAGCTCCACCCTCAACGCCCACTACACCAGCCCTACGGTCATTCAGGCCATCTATGAAGCGGTGGGCCGTATGGGATTTGAGACCGGAAATATTCTGGAGCCGTCTATGGGTGTGGGCAATTTCTTCGGTATGCTGCCGGAGGAAATGCGAAACAGCCGTCTGTATGGCGTGGAGCTGGACCCTGTTTCCGGGCGCATCGCAAAGCAGCTCTATCCCAAGGCGGACATCACAGTAGGCGGCTTTGAGACCACCGACAGGCGTGACTTCTTTGACCTTGCCATTGGTAATGTACCTTTCGGTCAGTATCAGGTCAATGACAAAGCCTACAACAAGCTGAATTTCAGTATTCACAACTACTTTTTCGCCAAAGCACTGGATCAGGTGCGTCCCGGCGGCGTGGTGGCTTTTGTATCCTCCCGCTATACCATGGATGCCAAGGATTCCACCGTGCGCCGCTATCTTGCCCAGCGTGCCGAGCTGCTGGGAGCGATCCGTCTGCCTAATGACGCGTTCAAAAAGAATGCCGGTGCCGAGGTTGTATCGGACATTATCTTTCTCCAAAAGCGGGACCGTCCGCTGGACATTGCACCAGAGTGGACGCAGACCGGCATTATCAGGGTTCCCGCAAAGTCGCAAGACTTTGTGGGAGAAGGAGGAGCGACGGAGCAAGCGAGCTTTTCGCCGCAAGGCGGAAACGAGCAGGCGCAGTCCGCGACGACGCAGGATGGGTTTGCCATCAACCGGTATTTTATCGACCACCCGGAAATGGTGCTGGGCAGACAGGAGCCGGTAAGCACTGCTCATGGTATGGACTACACCGTGAACCCCATCGAGGGACTGAAGCTTTCCGACCAGCTGCATGATGCGGTGAAGTATATTCATGGCACTTATCAGGAGGCAGAGCTGCCGGAGCTTGGAGAAGGCGAAGCCATTGACACCTCCATTCCTGCCGACCCCAATGTGAAGAACTATTCCTATGCCATTGTAGACGGACAGGTGTACTACCGGGAAAACAGCCGCATGGTGCGCCCTGACCTCAACGCCACCGCCGAAGCCCGCGTGAAAGGTCTTGTGGGACTGCGTGATTGTGTGCAGGAACTGATCGACCTTCAGATGGATGCAGCGGTTCCAGACAGCACCATTACCCAAAAACAGGTGGAACTGAACCGGCTCTATGACAGCTTTTCTGCCAAATACGGTCTCATCAATGACCGTGCAAACCGCCTGGCCTATGCAGACGATTCTTCCTATTACCTGCTCTGTGCGCTGGAAGTCATCGACGAGGACGGGAAACTGGAACGTAAGGCGGATATGTTCACCAAACGAACCATCAAGCCCCATCAGGCAGTGGCTACTGTGGATACGGCAAGCGAAGCACTGGCGGTGTCCATCTCGGAAAAAGCCTGCGTAGATATGGGCTATATGAGCCAGCTTAGCGGAAAAACAAAAGAAGAACTGGAGGGAGAACTGCAAGGTGTGATCTTCCGTGTACCGGGACAGCTGGAACAGGACGGATCGCCCCATTATGTGACTGCTGATGAATACCTTTCCGGCAATGTACGCCGCAAACTGCGTCAGGCACAGAGGGCGGCACAGCAGGACCCGGTTTATGCAGTCAATGTGGAAGCTCTTACCGCCGCCCAGCCCAAAGACCTGGATGCGTCGGAGATCGAGGTGCGTCTGGGCGCTACTTGGATCGACAAGGAGTACATCCAGCAGTTTATGTACGAGACCTTCAACACCCCGGTTTATCTCCAGCGCAGCATTGAGGTCAACTATTCCTCCTTTACTGCTGAATGGCAGATCAAGGGGAAATCTTCTGTATCCTACAACGATGTGGCAGCCTACACCACCTACGGAACCAGCCGTGCCAATGCCTACAAGATTTTGGAGGATAGCCTGAACCTGCGGGATGTCCGTATCTATGACACCATAGAGGACGCAGACGGAAAAGAGCGCCGCGTGCTGAATGCCAAGGAGACCACTCTGGCTGCCCAAAAACAGCAGGCTATCCGGGAAGCCTTTAGGGACTGGATCTGGAGAGACCCGGAGCGCCGCCAGACTTTGGTGCGCCAGTATAACGAAGAAATGAACTCTACCCGTCCCCGCGAGTATGATGGCAGCCATATCACTTTTGGCGGCATGAACCCGGCCATTACCCTGCGGGAACACCAGAAAAGCGCTATCGCCCATGTGCTGTATGGCGGAAATACCCTGCTGGCACACGAAGTAGGCGCGGGCAAAACCTTTGAGATGGTGGCCGCTGCGATGGAAGCCAAACGCCTGGGCTTGTGCCAGAAATCTCTCTTTGTGGTTCCCAACCACCTGACTGAGCAGTGGGCATCGGAGTTTCTGCGCCTCTATCCTTCTGCCAACATCTTAGTCACAACCAAAAAGGACTTTGAGACCCATAACCGCAAGAAGTTCTGCGCCCGTATTGCGACCGGTGACTACGACGCCATCATCATGGGACACAGTCAGTTTGAGCGTATCCCCATCAGCCGGGAGCGTCAGGAAAGGCTTCTCTATGAGCAGATCGACGAGATCACCGAGGGCATCGCAGAGGTGCAGGCCAGCGGCGGCGAGCGTTTTACCGTCAAGCAGCTGGAGCGTACCAGAAAGTCTCTGGAAGCCAGACTGGAAAAGCTGCAAGCCGAGGGGCGAAAAGACGATGTGGTAACTTTTGAGCAGCTGGGTGTAGACCGGTTGTTCGTAGACGAGGCCCACAACTACAAGAACCTGTTTTTATACACAAAAATGCGGAATGTGGCTGGTCTTTCCACATCGGACGCGCAGAAATCCTCCGATATGTTTGCCAAGTGCCGCTATATGGATGAGATCACTGGAAACCGTGGCGTGATCTTTGCCACCGGCACACCGGTCAGCAACTCCATGACCGAGCTTTACACCATGCAGCGTTATCTTCAATATGAACGCCTGCAAGAGCTGAACATGACCCACTTCGACTGCTGGGCTTCCCGATTTGGGGAGACCGTCACAGCATTGGAGCTGGCACCGGAAGGCACCGGCTACCGGGCAAGAACGAGATTCAGCAAGTTCTTTAACCTGCCGGAGCTGATGAACCTGTTCAAAGAAGTGGCGGACATCAAGACCGCCGACCAACTGAATCTGCCTACCCCGGAGGTGGAATACCACAACATCGTGGCGCAGCCTACCGAACATCAGCAGGAAATGGTCAAGGCCCTTTCGGAGCGCGCATCGCTGGTACACAGCGGAACCGTTGACCCGTCCCAGGACAATATGCTCAAGATTACCTCGGATGGCCGTAAGCTGGGGCTTGACCAGAGGATCGTCAACCAGATGCTGCCGGACGAACCTGGCACAAAGGTCAATCAGTGTGTGGACAACATCATGCAGATCTGGCGGGACGGCAAAGCTGACAAGCTGACCCAGCTGGTGTTCTGTGATATTTCTACCCCGCAGGCAAAAGCTCCTGCAAGCAAGGCGGCGAAAACGCTGGATAATCCACTGCTTCACGCACTGGAAGGCGCTGTACCTCTGCCGGAGCAGGAACCGGCCTTTACGGTGTATGACGATATTCGTCAGAAGCTCATTGCCCAGGGGATGCCTGCCGACCAGATCGCTTTTATCCATGAAGCCAATACCGAAGTGCGGAAAAAGGAGCTGTTCTCTAAAGTCCGTACCGGTCAGGTGCGTGTGCTTATGGGCAGCACCGCCAAGATGGGCGCAGGCACCAATGTGCAGGACCGTCTGGTGGCACTTCATGACCTGGACTGTCCGTGGAGACCGGGAGACCTTGCCCAGAGAAAGGGCCGTATCGAGCGCCAAGGCAACCAGAATCCCCTTGTCCATGTGTACCGCTATGTGACCGAAGGAACCTTTGACGCATATCTCTGGCAGACGGTCGAGAATAAGCAGAAATTCATCAGCCAGATCATGACTTCTAAATCGCCGGTGCGCTCCTGCGATGATGTGGATGAAACGGCGCTTTCCTTTGCCGAGATCAAGGCTCTGTGCGCCGGAGACCCCCGTATCAAGGAGCGTATGGATTTGGATGTGGAGGTATCCCGCCTGAAGCTGATGAAAGCCGACCACCAGAGCAAGCAATATCGTCTGGAGGACCAGCTGCTCAAATACTTCCCGGAGGAGATTGAAAAGCACAAGGGCTTTATCAAGGGCTTTGAATCTGATCTGGAGGTTTTGGCAGCTCACCCGCACCCGGAGGACGGCTTTGCCGGTATGGAGATCCGTGGAGATCTGCTGACCGATAAGGAGAACGCCGGTGCTGCCCTTTTGGATGCCTGCAAGGAGGTCAAAACCTCCGATCCGGTGCAGATCGGCAGCTACCGGGGCTATGCCATGTCCGTGGAATTTTCCGCTTGGAAACAGGAATATACGCTCCTGCTGAAAGGACAGATGACCCACAGGGCAACCCTTGGTACAGACCCTCGCGGAAATCTTACCCGTATCGACAATGCCCTCGCCCAGATGCCCCAGCGTCTGGAGGCGGCAAAGGCCCAGCTGGATAACCTCTATCAGCAGCAGGCTGCCGCAAAGGAGGAAGTCGGAAAGCCATTCCTTTATGAAGAAGAACTGAGAGGCAAAAACGCCCGTCTGGTGGAGCTGGATACCCTGCTCAACATCGACGGAAAGGGACCGGCACACACCGAATCCGCTGTTGCCAAAAGTACACGGCCTTCGGTGCTGGATCATCTGAAACGCCCGGTGCCACCCCGCAGTACTGACAAGAAACCAAAACAACATGAGGAGGTGCGATAACATGAATACCAACGATCTGAATACAGCTCTTTATGAAAAGATGGCCGCTGAGCAGGACAAATACAGGGACTGGCTGAAAAGCCAGCCCCCGGAAGAAATCCTGCACCACACTTATGAGTACACCATCCGTGAGGACATCGTGATGGCGATGGAGGAACTGGAGCTGACCGACGCCCAGGCCAAGGCGCTTTTGGAATCTCCTTCGCCGCTGGAAGATGTGTACCGTTATTTTGAAAAGCTGGAGACCGGCTATATGGATGTGATCCGGGACAGTATTGAGAACCGTGCCGACGATGTGTGCAGAGCTAAAGAGGAACTGCGAACAACACCGGTCTATCCCCACTCTGCCGCCTATGCGAGAGAACATGGGGAGCTGGAGCAGTACCGGGCTTCCAACAATGCAAATCTCCAATGCAAGGAGTCCATTGAAGCGGCGGTGCGGGAACACTTCGACGGAATGTATCTCAGTCACGATGCGGCAAAGGGTGTGATCGAGACCTATGGCATGGAGCGTGTGGCTATGGTTCTGGCTAACACCGTTCAGCTTCAGGACTGGGATGGGCGCTACTCCCGACGCAATAAGGAATGGGCTAAGACCATTCCCAACGAGAACCCCGAAACCGTCCGTTGTGGTTATGTCCTGAACAGCCACCCTGCTGTGCTGGATGGCTTTATTGATCTGGTGCGAGAAGAACAGCAGCGTAGCCGTACTCAGGGAGAAAAACTGCAACCGTCCCGCCCCTCAGTACGGGATAAGCTCAAACAGGAGCTGCCTGCCCATAAGCCTGCCGCCCCGAAGAAACGGGAGCCGGAGCGATAACTATGGCAAAGCGTAAGCGGGATATGCAATTAAACTTTAGAGTTTCAGCGGAGGAGCTTGCTGTGATTGAGCAAAAAATGTCTCAGTTTGGAACCTCCAACCGTGAAGCCTATCTAAGAAAAATGGCGCTGGATGGGTATGTAGTCAAGCTGGAGCTGCCGGAGCTGAAGGAGCTTGTTTCCCTGATGCGCCGAAGCAGCAACAACTTAAACCAGCTGACCCGTAAAGTGCATGAGACTGGGCGGGTTTATGATGCTGACTTGGAGGATATATCCCAGCGGCAGGAACAGTTATGGGAGGGCGTAGAGGAAATCCTTACTCAGCTTTCCAAACTTTTATAACAGGGATAGATACTCCATTTGCGGAGGGAGGAACGGCATTACTTCGCTGCTCCTCTCTCCGCTTTTTCTTTTTATCGGTATCCTTGTCTTTTGCCTGCCCATGCCGGATAATATGATTAGAAAAGATACCAAGAACGCTGCAAGGAGGAAATGACATGAAGATTTTGAAAGGGCTTTTGATGATTATAACTGCACCGGTCATTTTGGTGCTGACGCTTTTTGTCTGGCTCTGCACGGGACTGATCTACATATCCGGTCTGGTGCTTGGTCTGCTCAGCACTGTAATTGCTCTGCTTGGCGTGGCTGTGCTTATTACCTATTCCCCGCAGAATGGTGTGATTTTGCTGGTTATGGCATTTTTGATTAGCCCTATGGGGCTGCCGTTGGCTGCAATCTGGCTGATGGGTAAGGTGCAGAGTTTGAAATTTGCCATTCAGGATTGGGTTTATGGATAAAAAATACGCAAAGCCACAAAATGCCAAACACCGTCTGTTAAATTTGGAAAGAGAAACTATATATCCACAACTTTACTTTTGAACTAATATTGAATATAATATTAGTACGAAAGGAAGTGACATGATGGGACAATTTGAACAGCTGGATCAGATGCTAACAGAACAAGAAGGAATGCTGCGAACATCACAGGTCGTATCTTCTGGAATTTCAAAGCCGGTATTTTATGATTATGTGCGTTCACGAGATTTGTATAGAGTCGCACATGGGATTTATCTGTCCAAAGATTCCTGGGTGGATGCCATGTATCTGCTTCATTTGCGATTTGAACAAGCAGTATTTTCACATGAAACAGCTTTATTTTTTCACGATCTGACAGACCGTGAACCAATAGAATATACAGTTACGGTCAAAACTGGATGCAATCCAAGCAAAATGAAAGCAGAAGGCATTCAAGTTTTTACGATTAAAGCAGACTTACATGATGTAGGACTTACAACAGCGAAAACTCCGTTCGGGCATACTGTGCCGGTTTATGATATGGAGCGAACGATCTGTGATTTGCTCAGAAGCCGTAGCAGAATTGAAATTCAGACCTTTCAGGGAGCACTGAAAGCATATGCCCGTAGAAAAGATAAGAACCTGCGAGCTTTAATGCAATATGCTGGGATGTTCAAGGTGGAAAAAATTTTACGACAGTATTTGGAGGTACTTTTATGATAAAAACAGCAAGGCAGCTTAAAGATTTAATACGAAACCTTTCCAGAGAAAAATCCGCAGATGCTCAGATTTTAATGAGGAACTACATGATGGAGCGTTTTTTGGAGCGTATTTCTCTTTCTGAGTATCGTGATAAGTTTATCTTGAAGGGTGGTATGTTGGTAGCGGCTATGGTTGGATTGGATGCCCGCTCTACGATGGATTTGGATGCAACCATAAAAGGAGCTAATGTTAATGTGGAGGATATTGAGAATCAAATTTCATCAATCGTAACTGTTCCGATTGATGATGGTGTTAAATTTCAGCTGAAAAGTATTTCGGAGATTATGGATGAAGCAGAGTATCCGGGGATTCGTGTCAGCATGAGTACAACATTCGATGGTGTAGTGACCCCTTTGAAAATTGATATTTCTACGGGAGATGCAATCACTCCAAGAGAGGTTCGGTATTCATTCAAACTTATGCTGGAAGATCGCTCCATTGATATTTGGGCTTATAATTTAGAAACTGTGCTGGCAGAAAAACTGGAAACCATTATTACCAGAACCACAACCAATACCCGCATGAGAGATTTCTACGATATTTACATTTTAGAACAGCTGCATGGAACCACGCTGAACCCGAAAATTTTACATGATGCGCTTCTGGCAACTGCTCATAAACGGGGATCGGAGAAGTATCTTAATCAGGCTGAAGAAGTTTTTGACGAAGTGGAAAATGATTCGGTTATGCAAAAACTTTGGGAGGCATACCGTAAAAAGTTTTCTTATGCTTCTGATTTGGAATGGGATGTGATTATGAAAGCAATTCGCAGGTTATATGTTCTTTGCGAGAAGGGCATCAGCTTATGAAAAAGCATGGACACTATTGTAAAGTTTGTGGTGAATACAAAGCCAACGAAAAATTTTCAGGCAAAGGTCATGCATCCCACATTTGTAAATCCTGTGCTTCGCTACCAGCAGAAACGCAGGCTGAACTGATGACACTGAATCGTCTTTTGAATCTTCCATGGAGGCTATCGAAAGAGCAGTTGTCCTGGCTGAAAAATCGACTAAAGGATAGGCGGCCTGATGTCCGTGCATTGGCGCAAGAGCAATATGAAATGAGATTTCCACCAAGACACTTAGAAGATGATGAGTTCAATTTTTTCGATGAAGAAAGTTTTATAGAATAGTGAAAGCGGTCTGCTATGGCAGGCCGTTTTCTTTTCGGGAAGGAGGTCTGACCTATGGCAACCACAAGAATCATGCCGCTTCATGTCGGCAAGGGCCGCACAGAAAGTCGGGCGATCAGTGACATCATCGACTATGTGGCCAATCCAAAGAAAACAGATAACGGCAGGCTCATTACCGGCTATGCGTGTGACAGCCGGACTGCGGATGCGGAGTTCCTTCTGGCAAAGCGGCAGTACATTGCCGCTACCGGACGAGTGCGCGGCGCGGATGATGTGATTGCCTATCATGTGCGCCAGTCGTTCCGCCCCGGTGAGATCACTCCGGAAGAAGCGAACCGGCTGGGTGTGGAATTTGCCAAGCGATTCACCAAGGGCAATCATGCCTTTGTGGTCTGCACCCACATAGACAAGTCGCACATTCACAATCACATTATCTGGTCATCGGTCAGCTTAGAATATGACCGGAAATTCCGAAACTTTTGGGGCAGCACCAAGGCAGTCCGACAGTTAAGTGACACCATCTGCGTCGAAAACGGACTGTCCATTGTGGAGAATCCGAAACCTCACGGAAAGAGCTATAACAAGTGGCTGGGCGATCAGGCAAAGCCCTCTCACCGAGAGCTGCTGCGTGTAGCGATTGACAACGCATTATCACAAAGTCCTGCTAATTTTGAGGAACTGCTGAAGCTGCTGCAAGAGTCCGGCTGTGAAGTATCAAAGCGCGGAAAATCGTATCGTTTGAAACTCCCCGGCTGGGAGAAAGCCGCCCGAATGGACAGCCTGGGCGAAGGATATGGATTAGATGATTTGCAGGCGGTTCTCTCCGGGAAGAAAACGCATACCCCACGAAAGAAAATAGTTACACAGGCAGAGACGCAGAAGGTCAATCTGCTGGTGGACATTCAGGCAAAATTGCAGGCTGGAAAAGGTGCTGGCTATGCGCGATGGGCTAAAGTTTTCAATCTGAAGCAAATGGCGCAGACCATGAACTACCTATCAGAGCATAACCTGCTGGAGTATGCGGTTTTGGAAGAAAAGGCTGCGGCCGCCACGGCACATCACAATGAGCTTTCGGCGCAGATCAAAGCGGCTGAAAAGCGCATGGCAGAGATCGCTGTTCTGCGTACTCACATCGTAAATTATGCCAAGACCCGTGAGGTCTATGTGGACTACCGCAAGGCCGGCTACTCTAAGAAATTCCGGGAGGAACATGAGGAAGAAATTCTGCTCCACCAGGCTGCTAAGAATGCCTTTGATGAGATGGGCGTCAAGAAGCTGCCCAAGGTCAAAGAGTTGCAGACGGAGTACGCGAAATTGCTGGAAGAAAAGAAAAAGACCTATGCCGAGTACCGGCGTTCCCGTGAAGAAATGCGGGAGCTTTTAACGGCAAAGGCTAATGTAGACCGAGTGCTGAAAATGGAGGTAGAACAGGATGTTGAAAAAGAAAAAGACCACGGCCAGCGGTAAGCTGGTCCTGGTCAAAAGCGTTCGCAGAACGCGCAGCCACAGAATGAAATTCTGTGTTCAAAGGGGCTTGGGGGCGCTGCCCTCAACAAGCAGCTTGTGGCGAAATGGATAGCCACAAGCATTGCTTGCCACAATATGCTACGCATAAAATAAAAAAACTAACGACGGGACGCTTACTGCCTCCTATCGTTAGCTTTCTGTGTTTAAGCGACTTATAAAACCAATCAGCATAATCAGATCGTCATCTGACATCTTTCTCATTCCGTCCAAAGCCTTCTTGATAAGCTGAGGGTTATTTTCCTGTGCATCAAAAAATTGAAGCGGTGTGATTTCAAAATACTCACAGATGTTGAGAAACTGCTTCATAGACGGCATAGAACGCCCGGAAGAAATCGCCTGAATATAGCTTCTGTTCTGCCCTAACTCCATGCTCATCTGATATTCTGAAACGCCTTTTTTCAATCGTAATTCTGTGATTCGATTGCGGATAAATTCTTCGTCCATACGCTCACCTCTCTGCTCTTTTAGCATAGCAGAAAGCAATTCTTGATACTTCGTATGTATTGTGTTATAATTTTGTAATATAACCTTTATACGCATTATTATTTGCGTTATTTTTGCTTTATATGCGTAATCACGGCAGTTATCAAGGGTGATTTATATGAATCAGTATGCCTGCGCCATTACCGGCCACCGACCAACAAGATTTTGCTTTGGATATAATGAGGAAGATCCCCTATGCCAAAAACTAAAAGAATGTCTCCTGGAGCAGTTTCGGATACTCCATGACGAGAAATTTGTCTGTACTTTTTTTGTCGGCGGTGCTCTTGGTGTGGATATGTGGGCTGGAGAACAGCTGCTGACATTGAGAGCACAAACGGGATACGAGGATATTAAAATTATCGTTGTAGTTCCCTTCATCGGCTATGACTCTAAATGGCCGGA
>OGMA01000516.1_pt1 | contig 16196 bp, 10 predicted proteins | sample 1573021 | NCBI WGS metagenome assembly OGMA01 (sample SAMEA2581905, study PRJEB24529) | metagenome | biome: Human gut stool | place: China | collected 2011 | reverse complement strand
AGAAAAGCTGGAAAATCATTTGCCCTCCATCGATAAACGAATGGATCCAGTGATACCCATTTCCGGAAATACAATGATTTGTACTCCTTTTCCTTCAGCTACTGCAATCAAACTTTCTATCTTTTCTACATTGAATTTACAGTCAGCTACCTTTACGTGTGGCACAGCTGCTGCCACTTTTACAAATCCGTAGTTCATCTTATACCTTAATTTATATATAATGGCTACAAAAATAGGAAATAGTTTTGAATATTTGCCGTTTCTACAGTGAATCCTCTAAAAGAGCTTGTAGGACGATGAGTGGTGGTCTTTGTTAAAAAGATAAAATGGATTATCAAAATGAAAAAAGGTTAAGCTGATTTTGAAGTGTTTTTATTGAATTCTTATGCTTAATTGATGTTATTAATTGAAAAGTACTATCAAAAAGATATAAGTGGAAATTTGGTATAAAATATGCGACGTTTTGTTTCTTTTATTTAACTATAATAATTATATTTGTAACCAAAATAAAACAATAATGAAAATATATAACACCAAAGCAGAACAAGTGATATTAGTGTTTAATTTATAACTTAAGAGAGCAGATGGTCATACATTTAATTCACACAGCAGTAACACGAAAAATCTATTTGGATATTTGGCGCAATATTAAGAATTTGCCAAGTTAGTCTATTCCTATTCTATATTTATAGATAATAATAGCCTATCCCGGGTCGGTGCAGAATATGCTTAAAACCGATTTTGGGGGAGGGGGTGTATTGTTATTTCCTACGCAAAGATAAGCGTATTCCTCATTGTAGATAAATCTATAAAAATAAATCAATTTCATTAATTTTAATTCAAGTATCAAAGATGAGAAAATCAATTCTCTTGTTTGTACTCTTTACTCTGACAAGTATCCCCCTGTTGCTTTTTGCACAGGGTGGATATCAGGTAACGGGACACATTATTTCGGCGGAAGACAATCAGCCGATGATTGGTGTGTCTGTTTTGGAGAAGGGTACGACGAACGGAGTAATTACCGATATGAATGGTAATTACAGTATCACAGTGACGAAATCTCCCGCCATTTTGCAGTTTTCTTACATTGGAATGAAAACGATGGAAAAGCAGGTGTCTGCTGCCACTCGCATGAATCTGAAGATGGAGAGTGATGCACAAATGGTAGAAGAAGTAGTGGTTGTTGCCTACGGTGTACGTAAGAAAGGTACGATTGCAGGTTCTGTATCTACGGTAAAAGCTGAAAAGATGGAAGATGTTCCTGCTCCGAGTTTCGATCAGGCACTGCAAGGGCAGGCACCGGGATTAATGGTGCTTTCTGAATCAGGTGAACCCAGTAAGGCAGCAACTTTTCGTATTCGCGGAACAAATTCAATTAATTCGGGGAAAGATCCTCTTTTTATATTGGATGGAGTGGCTATTTCAAGTTCAGATTTCAACACGATTAGTCCTAATGATATTGAGAGCATTTCAGTGTTGAAAGATGCTTCTTCTACTTCTATCTATGGCGCACGTGCTTCTAATGGCGTGGTAGTAATCACTTCCAAGCGTGGACGTATGGGGGAAGCTGCCAAGATTACTTTCCGTACACAACTAGGTTTTTCCCAATTAGCTTCAAAGGACTGGGATCAGATGGATACGAACGAACGTATTCAGTTTGAAAAAGAAGTGGGATTGGATAAAGGACAGGATTACGAGAAATTAAGTAAGATAAATATCAATTGGCTGGATAAGGTATACAATGACAAAGCACCCTTGCAGAATTACGAGTTATCAGTAAATGGTGGTACGGAAAAGTTAAATTATTATGTTTCGGGAAGCTATTATGATCAGGATGGTATTGCAGTAGGTTCTACATTTGAGCGTGTTAACTTCCGTGCCAATGTGGAGGCGAAAGCTAATAAATGGTTGAAAATAGGAACGAATACAATGTTTACTTATCAGGAGGTAGAACAGAGTGATGATGGTGAATATGCATTGTGGGCTCCTATTTCCGCATCTTTTTTCATGTTGCCTTACTGGAATCCTTATAAGGAGGATGGAAGTCTGGCTCTTCAGGATGACGGCAGTTGGAAAGGAACGACGGAGAATCCGTTAGCATGGATGGAAAACAATCCGTTATCAAATAAGAAGTATAAACTTTTATCTACTTTCTATGCTGAAGCTACACCTATAAAGAATCTCACAATTCGTTCACAACTAAGTGCAGATTATGGTCATACTACTTCTTTTTATCGAAGTTTTCCGAGTTATAAGCCAAATAATAATTATGGAGGTGCCCAGCGTAGTTCGTATGATATGCTTAATCTGATGATTACAAATACGGCAAACTACCGTTTTATGTTGAATGATGTTCATTCATTCAACTTTATGGTTGGGCAGGAAGGAGTCGATTATCATTATGAAGGTTTTCAGGTTACGACTCGTGGACAGACAAATGATATTTTGACAAACTTGTCTTCCGGTTCTACCGCTTCATCATGGGGAGATCCCGTTACGGAATATTCTTTTCTCTCTTTTTTTGGTCGTGGTGAATATAATTATGATGATCGTTACTATGCTGACTTTTCGGTTCGTGGGGATGGATCTTCCCGTTTCGGAACAGATAAACATTGGGGAGCTTTTTGGTCAGTCGGGTTTATGTGGAATCTCCGTAAGGAGAAGTTCATGCAAAAATATAAATGGCTTACTAATGCGCAAATAGCGATTAATACCGGTACATCGGGCAACTCTTCTATTAATAACTATGAACATCTGGCTTTAGTTTCCGGTGGATATAAGTATAACAATGAATCAGGTATTGCTATTTCCCAGTTGGGAAATGAAGAATTAAGTTGGGAGTCTACATGGGCTACTAATGTGGCACTGCATTTAGGTTTTATTGATCGTATAAATTTGGATGTGGAATTTTATAATAAGAAAACTACTAATATGTTGATGGCAGTTCCCATTTCTTACACAACTAGCGGTTTTGGAACTCGTTGGGATAATGTGGGAGCTATGCGAAACCGTGGTGTAGAAATTAATGTCAGTGCAGACGTACTTCGCATCAAAGACTTTACATGGAATGTGAACGCCAATGTTTCATATAATAAAAATGAGATAACCGAGCTTTATAATGGGATAACAGAATATGTAGCCTCTGATACTGGTAGAATGGTTGCGGTAGGTCATCCGTTAGGTGAATTTTATCTGAACCGTTATGCAGGAGTCAATCCTACTAATGGAGATGCTTTATGGTATACCAAAGACGGTGAAATTACTACAGAATATAATGAAAGTGACAAAGTGATGCTGGGTAAGACACATGAAGCTCCTTGGCAAGGTGGTTTTGGTACTACACTTTCTTGGCAAGGATTTTCACTTTCCGCACAGTTCACGTGGGTGGCCGATCGCTGGATGCTAAACAATGACAGAGTTTTTCAAGAGAGCAACGGACTGTTCAGTGCCTACAATCAGTCAAAACGTATGCTTTATGATCGATGGAAAAAGCCGGGAGATGTGACTGATATCCCTCGTTATGGAGTTACTCCTCAACTAGATTCACGATTCTTGGAAGATGCTTCTTTCCTGCGTCTGAAAAATTTAATGCTTAGCTATACATTCCCACAGAAATGGTTGCAGCGGACTAATTTTTTAAGTAGTGCCCGTATTTATGCGCAGGGACAGAATTTGTTGACATTTACAAGTTTTACAGGGATGGATCCGGAGTCTACCTCCAATGTGTATAAGGCTCAATACCCTATGTCCCGTCAGTTTACATTCGGACTGGAAGTTTCATTCTAAAATTAATCAGTGATGATAAGAAAAATAAAATTATATATAGTTTTAGTTGCGGTATTGCTTTCGGCATCTTCCTGTCTTGATAAATATCCGCAAGATGCAATTCCGCAAGAAGAGGCTATTAAGACAGTGAGCGATGTACGCCAAGCTTTGGTCGGTATTTATGCACAGTTTAAAAATGCCAGCCTATATAGCGGATACTTGACTTTATTGCCTGATATTCAGACGGATCTGGTATACGCTGTTAAAGGATATACAAATATCTATGGTGATGTATGGCGTAATGAAATATTGGCTATCAATAAACAGGTGGAATATGTGTATGGTGGCTTGTATACTGTCATCGGACGTTGCAATTTTGTTCTTGATAACATTGCTGCTGTAGAGGCCAACACTTCAGATGATGAACAACTGGACAAGTTGGATACCTATAAAGGTCATATCTATTTTGCCCGTGCGCTGGCTTATTCAGAACTGTTGAAGTGTTTCTGTAAAGCTTATGAAAGTGACGAAGAAGCTGCCAATGAACTGGGAGTTGTACTGCAGTCCAGCTACGTTAATCCGGGACCTGTAAAACGTGCTTCTTTAAAAGATTCGTATCAGTTTGTATTGGATGATTTGGCTAGATCGGCCGAATATCTGGCTACGGATGATGACACTGAGGTTATTTATAATTCTGCATATTTCACGATTGGTACAGTCAATGCTTTATATGCTCGTATGTACCTGTATATGCGGAAGTGGGAGAAAGCTGTTGAATATGCTACTAAAGTAATAGATAGTAAGAAATATATATTAGCTGATGCAACCAAGCATAGTTATTCGGTTACTTATAATGATTTTGCATACATGTGGCAGTATGATAATTCTACTGAAATCATTTGGAAAGTAATGTTTGAGGTAAATTCCTATGGAGGGGCATTAGGCACTGTATTCCTCAATTATGATTATACATCTTATAAACCGGATTATGTACCAGCTAAATGGGCATTGGATGCCTATGCCAATGCTGATTTACGCTATAATGCTTATTTCGCTACGGCAACGACCGGATTCTCTCATGGGTTGACTTGGCCTCTTTTGGTTAAATACATGGGAAATCAGGATTTTATAAGCCAAAGATTGCTGTGTGTATCCATGCCGAAACCGTTCCGGTTAGCGGAACAATATCTGATTCGTGCAGAGGCTTATTGCCGGATGGGAGCATCTTATTATGGAAAAGCAGGAATTGATATTTCTACTTTACGTATGGCTCGTTATTCTTCTTATGGTGGCTCTACTACGCTTACAGAAGAAAATTGGTTTAAAACTGTCAGTGAAGAACGTATGAAAGAACTCTTTATGGAAGGTTTCCGTCTTAACGACTTGAAACGTTGGCATGAGGGATTTGAACGTAAAGAGCAAACTTCGACTATCTCTCCGGGTAATACGTTGAAGTTAGAGAAAGACGATCCTCGTTTTGTATGGCCTATTCCACAACATGAGTTGGATGCTCCTGGCGTAGATCTAGCACCTAATGAAAGCAATAAATAATGTATAAAGATAATATAGAGAAACAATGAAACGATTAATAACAGGAATAGTAACACTTACGACGTTGGCTGTCGGATTCTGGGGATGTAATGATCTTTCCCGGACGACTTACAGCGGTTCCGACTACGTGATGTTCTCCGATACATTATCTATGTATCCGGTGCAGGACAGCGAGAAATGGTTTGAGATTCCGGTAGTAGCTACGAATATATGCGATTATGACCGTTCTTTTGGTGTGGAAGTAGACGATAAGGCTAGTAATGCAATTGAAAAAAAGCAATATGTAGTTGAATCAAATACGGTAACCATTAAAGCAGGGGAGCGAGTTGCAAAGTTCCGGATGAAGGGTGTTTATGAAAATATAGGTAAAACTGACTCTTTGTCGGTTACGTTCAATTTGCTTCCGAAAGATGAAAATATATGGGATTTGTACGGTACACGTACTCGTGTTCAAATGCAAAAAGCATGTCCTTTCGAACTAAGTACTTTTGAAGGCTATTGTCTATTGACTTCTTCTTTCTTTAATGCATATATGACGGATACGGAACATCGGTTATTGCAGGCAGAAAGAGACAAGACGGAAGATAATACTATCATATTACATGATTTTTTCTACAAGAATTATGATCTTAAAATTAAGTATGATCCTTCCGATCCGTTGAAACCATTTGTAGAGTTTGATGATCAAATTATAGGTAGTACGGCAGAAGCCTTCGGAACCATTTACGGTAATGGAAAGCTGATGTGTACTCAGCCTGTTGCGTACGATTCTTATTATAATGTATGCCAGAAATTCGTATTCTTATATAGCACTATTTATGTGGTGGGTAAAGGTACAGTAGGTACTTATGTGAATATCTTGGAGTGGATTAGTGATGAAGAAGCGGAACAGTATAAGAAAGAGGAAGGACTCTAAACTATAATCGGAAATAAATATGAAAGATATAATGAAATATTATTTGCAATTGATTACGTTAGTGTTTTGTCTCTTCGTATCTGCTTGCAGTGATGATGACGAGACTACAACGCCTGTATTCCCGGATTTGCAGAAAATAGAATGTGAAATCGGAGATACCAAGACACTGACTTTTGAGGCTGCCGATAACTGGATATTGACTTCCTCATCGTTATGGTGCTATTTTGAACAGGATGGTGAGAGGACGTTCGTTTGTTCAGGCAATGCCGGAAAGCAGACAGTCACTATCCATATTAGTGATGATGCTACCGAACTGTTAAAATCTTATAAGGCAGAGCTGACTATGAAGCTGGCAGGAAGCCAGCAGGTGATAGCGGAGGTGACGCGTCCGTCTACTGGTTATGAAGTTCGGGCTTTCAATGCGGACAAGTCTGTAATGTACACAGAAGAAAATCCTTTTGTCATCAATTTTGATGGAACTGACATATTGGTGTTAGAAGCTAATGAGGATTGGGCTTTGAAAAGTAACCCCGAATGGATGGAATTCAATCGTAGAGCATCAGACAGCGAAGTTGTATCTGGCAATGCTGGAGATAATGTCAGCGTCACTCCACAGATGATAATGCAATATAAAAAGAATGAAATTACCGGCTTTCTGACAATTGAAAGTAGAAGCGGAGCTGTTGCAAAAGTCCCTGTGAAGTATGAAGGTATTCCTGCTGATAGAATTATTGGTACTCTGAAAGATAACATAGAAGTCTCGGTTGATGGAGAAAGTTATATTGCAGGCGATAATAGTTATGATAGCGAGGGAGTTCCTGTAACGGTAATGGCTAAGAATGATGAATATACCTTGGTATGTGTGGAATATGTGGCAGAACGGAATCAGATGACATGGGAGCTTGAATATTCTTATACAATAATGGATTCCTTTAATCGTTGGCTTTGGATAGATGATGATAAAGAAGGGAATATTAATATAGCAGCAAGCGCAAATAATTCGAAAGCAAGAACTGCGTATGTATTAGCATTTCCTAACGTTATATATGCTGAAATTAAGGATCATCTATCCGATCTTGTTTTACTTGAAAAGGGGATTCCAAAGGAATATGATGAAAATATAATTGCTGATATAAAACAGGAAGGAGTGGCAGGAGATCTGATATCTTTGGTTAAAGAAAGTGGTGAACCTATTTTGGATGGTACAGGCAATCCTGTGAAAGCTGTACCTTCGGATATGCCAGATGAACAATTAGAAAGTGAATATGGTACTACAAATGTATTTTTGGTTTCATCGTTGACTTTAGGTGTTAATTATGATCCATTCCATATTATTGTAAATGGCTACTCCGGTTGGAATTTGCAAGCTGAAACTAAGCATAATGGTCAGGATACCGTATGGGAAGGAATTGAAGTTGAGGGAAGGTATATGACAAGTGCATTTGTCAATGTTTCAGGTATGGACGAAAGCAAGAATGGAACAAAGCCTATGGTTATTAAATTAATGGATAATGAAACTATTTTAGGAGTATTGCTGATTCAACCCCGATATGAGGATTGATAACATGTAAAATTTAGCTTATATGAAAACTAAGATATTATTTATAAAAATGTTTGTCCTTTCTTGCATGTTGTTTACTTTAGGGTTTACAGCTGGAAGTTGCTCTGACGATGATGACGTACTTCAGGCAGGATATGGATATGCTCAGTTCAAACTTTATAAAGGTGTTTCGACAGATACACGTGCCAGTACGAATGAGCTGGATTATTTGCGTGATGCGCAAAAAATGAAAATCGTGCTTATCAATCAGGAAGACGGTACTGAAATTGTACAGACTGTCGGTCTGGAAGCGATGGGCGACGATAGTGAATTTGGCTTGAGAAGTGACAAACTTCAATTGATGGCCGGAACTTATCAGATTATCGGTTTCTATCTGTATAAAGCAGATGGAACTACGCAGGATTTGAAACAGATTCTTTCCGGCGAACCGGATAAAAAGACAATTTTGACTGTAGTAAATGGTGGGTTAGCTGTACAAGACATACAGGTGAAAGTAGTGAATCGAGGGATAGTGAAATTTACTATAACTAAAAATTTTCTACCATCCACTCGGGCAATAGGCGAAGATTATGTTTTCTCCGATATCAAATACATCAATGTAACGGTACAGGAACAGTTTACGAAAAAAGAGACGACTCTTGAGAATATTGCCGTAAAGTATACAGAGAAGCTGGATGATAGTGGAAAGAAGATATCCGTGGCTGTCAGTGATTCATTATTCCGTCTTTCTGCCGGTAAATATAAGATTAAAAGTTATACGACTAAAAAGAAAAATAAGGGATCTTTGGAATATGGAGAAGTAAACGGTGCTGACTTTGAAGTGCTGGATAATGTGACTACTGAAGTTAACGTTCCGATTAATTTCAGTAAAACTACCGGCAGTATTAAGGACTATCTTGTTCTGAAAGAAATGTGGGAAGCCTTGAAAGGCCCGTCTATTCCGGAAAAGAATCAGAAGGGATGGAGTTATTCGGGTACTACATATCCTTTAGGTACTAACTGGGATTTCAATAAAGATATTGATTTGTGGGGAGATCAACCTGGTGTCGATTTGGATGCCAAAGGACGTGTCACAGGTCTTTCTATCGGTGCGTTCGGTCCTGAAGGTGATATTCCTGAATCTTTGGGAGACTTAACGGAGCTTAGAACTTTATCTTTAGGTAATCATGCCGACCAAGTAGGTGATAATATCATTGAGAAGACGATGGGAACTGAATTGACTGAAGTACAGAAGAACTCTATAAGGAGTGATTATTATAATAAGTTTGTAAAGGTGGATATTGAATCGTATTTCTCCGAACCGATACAAGCTGCTTTGAAGTGGCAGAAAGAGGGGATACCCAGTCGTTTTTCTCAGCCTACTGTAAATAGCAAAGCCAATCGTCCTTCTTTGAAAGATGTCCCGGTCAATCGGTTGACAAATGGAATTCATAGAATACCCGCTTCTATTGGAAACTTGAAGAAATTGCAATATTTGTATATTGCCAACGGTAAATTCGAAGGATTTGAACCGGGGACTGACCTAAGTGGGCTGGAGAATCTGACAGACCTTGAAATTTACAATTGTCCGTCTATGACAAAACTTCCGGAAGAACTGAATAAACTGCCGAACCTTCAATCATTCAACTTGGCGAGTAATCCGAGTTTGGGAGATTTTCATGAGGATTTAGGTAAGTTTGTAGCCAGCGAAAGTATAAGTAAAACATTGCAGATCTTTTATTTGACTTATAATAAACTGACTGTTTTGCCGGATATGTCAATGGTGAAAAAACTTGGTAAACTGGATTGTGCATACAATCAGATTAAAAAGATTGAGAAAGCATTCGGTAGTGATGTTATTTTGGTACAATTGTCAATGGATCACAATCAGATAGAGGAATTGCCACGTGATGAAAGTGGACATTTCTGCGGATATGCTGATGTGGAGTCTTTCTCTTTTGCTTATAATAAATTGAAGAAATTCCCTAATATATTCAGTTCGCAATCTGTATATGTAATGTCTTCTGTTAATTTTTCATTCAATGAAATTGATGGATTTGAGGGTGAAGAGAATGGAACTTTTAATGGCGTAAATGCCAGTACGATTGCATTGGGGGGGAATAAATTGAAAAAATTCCCGAAGATACTGTTTGATACAAATTCTCAGGTGTCAGCTTTAGGACTGAACGGTAATGGAATAGAAGAGATACCGAAAGGTACATTCAATGCATCAAAATATTCGTATATGATGAAAACATTCGACTTGACTTATAATCACTTATCAAAGCTTCCGGATGATTTTAATGGGAAAAATATGCCTTTCCTTTATGGTGTGGATCTAAGTAACAACCGCTTTACGGAAGTTCCTACCGGACCGATGGACGCTGCCACATTAACTGTTTATGCTGTACGTAACCAGCGCGATGAGAATGGTAACCGCTTGTTGAGAAAATGGCCGGGCAATTTAGGCTTATGTCCGAGTTTGAGACAATTCTGTATTGGTGGAAATGATTTGCGAAAGATTTCTGATACGATATCATCGGCTATTATCGTTTTTGAGATAAAGGATAATCCAAATATCTCTCTCAATCTTTCCAATGTTTGCGATCTGATTAAAGAGGGAAGATATCTCCTCATCTACGATCCGGAACAGGATATTCGTGGATGTGATTATTTGAAAGAATAAATAGATAAATAACAAAAAAGAATCTATATGAAACCATTGTTTAAAATATATTTATGCCTCTTTGCAAGCTTGTGTTTTATTGCTGCTTGTGATGATTCGGATGAGGAAGGCATTTCTGGCTTCACCATCGATGCCCAGGAGTTCACCTTGGGTGCTACAGGTGGAATGGAGTCGGTGAAAGTGGCTTCGGGTACTAAATGGGTGGCAAAGGTCAACCAGCCTTGGGTGAAGGTGATGCCTGCTAATGGTGTCGGAAGCACTAATTGTGAGATTGTAGTGGATTCTACACTTTCTAATGATGTGAGACATGCTGTCGTGACGTTTGTACCGGAAGGACAGTCTAAGCAAGAACTGAAAATACATCAGACCGGATATGGAAAGATGATAGGTCTGGATAAATATGAAGTGGAAGTTGCCAGTATGGCTAACGAGGATAAAAGATATTTTGATATATCGGTGACTACAAATGTCAAATTCAAGGTCGATTATCCTTTGATGGGCTCTTGGGTGACTACTTCCAAAAGACAACCTGATATATCTTTGGATTATGGAGCTCGTCCCCGTACCATCAAGATGCGATTTAAGTGGGATATGAATACGGATCCGAAAGAAAGAATCGCTTCGATTAAGTTCCTTCCGGTGAACGAGGAAGATGAACTGGAGAAAGAGGTAGCTTTGACTATAAAACAGGAAGCTTCACCGGAAATAACAGATGATAGACGGGGAGATTCCATTGCTATTGTCATTGCAAGTACCAAATTGCGTTCAATGATAAGTTGGGATACCAGTGAACGTCTTGACTATTGGGCAGGCATAACCGTATGGGAGAGAACTGATAAAGGTGTGACTCCAGAACAAATCGGTCGTGTACGTTCTGTTGAATTCAAAATGCTGAATACAAAGGAGGAATTACCTGCTGAAATCGGTAAAATCAAATATTTGGAGACATTGGTTGTTGCTAGTAACACGAATACGCAGTTGCTTCCTGCTACTTATAGGATTGGAAACGCATTAAAGGGATTGCAGCATCTGAAGAATCTGACAATAAATGCGATGGGTATTACAACTATCTCAAAATCAGAATTAGAAGGATCTTGTCAGATTTTAACTAAATTGGATTTGAGTAGTAATAACTTTACGGCTATACCGTCTGACTTACAATCCAAAAACTTCCCGGAACTGACTCATTTGAGTTTGACAGGTAATCGTCGATACAGTTCAATTACAGATTTGAACGATACACGTGAAAATCTCGGCTTGAAATTTGATGCGAGTAATAATTATAATTTTAAGAACTTGTTGAAGTGGGAAAAACTGAAATCGTTGTCATTATCCTATAATTTGATATATGGGGAATTACCTACATTCATTAATTCATGGTCACATTTACCGGAAGTTCCTGCTTATACCGATGAAGATATTCAGAGTAACGATACATTAAACAGTGCAAGCGATGAAGTGAAGGAAAAATTAAAGACTATTCCAAGGATTCTGCCTAATGTCGAGAGGTTCACTATTAACTTGAACTTCTTGTCGGGAGATGATTTACCGGAATGGCTACTTTACCATCCGCGTTTCGCACGTTTCGATCCGTTCACTTTGATTTATACACAGGATTCTGGAAAGGATATGAATGGTAATGTTCCGGGATTTAAGAACGAACCTTCTAATTTGGAATGGTTTTACGAGCGTTATCCGAAAGCCAGACCTACATTAACTGAATATTGATTTGATTATGAAAAGAATATATTTAATTCTAATAGCCGCTGTAGCAATCACTTTTACATCCTGTTCCGACCGGGATATGGATACAGTGAAACCTGATACAGGACAGGGAGCTCCAATTATTAATTTACCCGAGGGAGCGAGCCAGGGAAAAATAATGGTAAAATTCAAACCGGAAGCGGCATCCTTTTTGGATGCTGCTGTAACTCGCTCTATCGGAGGTGCGATGACCCGTTCGGGAATTTCGGATATGGATATAATTCTACAACGAATCGGTACTCATAAATTGGAGCGTATTTTCCCGATAGATAACCGCACGGAAGAACGCACCCGCAAGGCAGGACTGAATCTTTGGTATGTTATCCATTTTGATGAAGATACGAATTTGGAGCAGGTGGCTAAAGATTTGTCGCAGGTAGCAGATGTGGCGAAAGTCCAATTTAGCCATATTATCCAACGTTCATACGATCCTAATGTGCGGGCAACAGTTCTCACCAAACAAGCAATGAGTCATGTGATGCGTAACACTCGCGCCATAAATGTCACACCGGATGATACCTATTTTAATCTACAATGGGGGTGTAAGAATGATGGTTCTATTCTTCAGAATGAAGACAAGAATGACAAGGGTGACAAGGTAGTACCTGCTGTAACGGGGGTTGATGTAAATTGTGGAGAAGCTTGGAAACTTTGTACGGGAGATCCTTCCATTATCGTAGCTGTGCTTGATGAAGGTGTGATGTATGATCATCCTGATTTAAAGGGGAATATGTGGGTGAATGAGGCCGAAACATTTGCTTCAAAGGAAGATGCTGATGGAAATGGTTATGCCGGTGACCGTTATGGCTACAATTTCACAGATGATAAAGGTTATATTTCTTATGATGACCCGAATGATACCGGACATGGAACTCATGTGGCTGGGATTATCAGTGCAGTGAGAAATAATGGTGAAGGTATTAGTGGTATTGCAGGAGGGGATAAAGCTAGTAATATAGGTGGTGTAAAGATAATGAGTTGTCAGGTGTTTTCCGGTTCTAAAGGATGTAACCTGTATCAGGAAGCGAAAGCCGTGAAATATGCAGCAGATAATGGTGCCGTTATTTTGCAGTGTAGTTGGGGATACAATTCGGGACTTGCCAATCCCATTAGCGGATATAGTCCGGGTTATACTTCTGATAAAGCCTGGGTAGACAGTGCTCCGCTGGAGAAAGAGGCTTTTGACTATTTTATTCATAATGCCGGCTCGCCAAATGATGTCATAGACGGAGGTATCATCGTGTTTGCTTCAGGTAATGAATATGCAGCTATGGCCGGATATCCGGGCGCTTATCCTGATTATATTTCGGTAGCGGCCGTAGCAGCCGATGGTACTCCATCCAGTTATTCTAATTATGCGCATGGAGTTTCTATCTGTGCTCCAGGTGGAGACAGTGATTATCATCAGAGTCCCAAAGGTAAAATATATTCCACAATACCATCTTCTGCCAGTGAAGATGGTGGGAATTATGGATACATGGAAGGAACGTCACAGGCTTGTCCACATGTTTCGGGAGTAGCCGCACTGGGACTTTCTTATGCTGCCAAATTGCATCGTCATTTTCGTGCAGATGAATTCCGTAAAATGATATTGGAATCTGTCAAGCCGGTAGAACCATATTTCACGGAAATGAAAGTATATTGGTACACAAATGCTTCATTTGGCCAAATTGCAGCCGGACAGATGGAACCTGCTGCTTATACAGGTAATATGGGTACAGGACTGATTGATGCCTATCAGTTATTGAAAGCTGTTGAGGGCAGAGGTGTCGAGATGACTGTTCCCAATATGTATGTGTCCGTTGGTGGTACAAGTAAGATCAATTACTCCCGTTATTTTAAGAATGGAGAGAATATGACTTTCTCATGTAAAGTTGATGATAGCTCGATAGCTGTTTTTCTCACTGCGGAAGACAACATTACTTTCACCTTGAAAGGATTGAAAGTGGGTTCTACGAAAGCTACCGTTACGGCGACTGACGGTACCAAGCAAGATTTCTTTATTACTGTTCGTAAAAACGATAGTTGGTTGTAAATGTGATTATGAAACGATACTTTACCGGAGCCATCAAGTATGGACTGTTCTTTTTCTTTCTTCTGTCTTCTGCGCATAGTTTTGCGCAGGAAACAGGAGGGGAGCAAGTCTTGCAGTTTGAATGTACTGCAATCAATATAGGGACTTTGTCGGAAGACGATGCGCCAGTAACGTATCATTTTAAATACTGTAATGTAAGTAAAAAAACGGTGCGTATCTCTAAGTTGACTACTTCCTGTGGCTGTACGGTAGCCAAGTGTAATAAAGACTTGGTACAACCGGGGGAACGGGGAGAAATCAATTTGATTTTTCATCCTAAGGATCAGGCTGGTGATTTGTATCGGGAAGCATTTGTCTATACCGATCTCTCCGGAAAGAAACCGATGATCAGGCTGGTACTTACTGGCAAGGTATCACCTACCAGCGACCAATGGAAGGGATATCCCGTAGCTATTGGGAATACATTGCGACTGAAACGGAAAGAATGGCAGATTAGAGTGCTTTCTCGAGAAGGAATGCAAGTGGAAAGATTCATTTGTGTCAATACAGGAAAGCAACCTTTAAATTTGTCAGCCTTGATGCTGCCGGAATACATTCGTTTTCGAACAGAGCCGAAAGTTATTCTTCCGGAAACGGAAGCCGACATGATTCTTTCTATTGATAGAAGTTTGTTGCCTCAAAAGAATGAAATTACATTTTGTTTGGTCTTGGACGGCATTTCAGTACGCCCTTCTGAACGGACAGTACAAGTGAAATTATTGTTACAATAATAAATAATATAAAATATGTATATGAAAAATATATTCAGAATAATGCTACTACTCACCACGATGCTGTTTGTGTCATGTGGGGATGATGATGAAGTAAAGCTTCCTGATACTAAGGATGTAAATTATGCGAATATCGCAGGAAGCTGGCGATTGAGTGAATGGAATGGAGAAAACCTGGAAGGTGACACACGTTACTATTATATAACGTTTGATCGGAAGGGAAAAGACGGAAAACGTTCTTACACTATTTATACGAATCTCAACAGTGCTACATCTGAGCAAATTCCCGGTTCTTTTCTTTTGAGTAAAGAAGATGATTACGGAGATATTATTAGCGGTACTTACTATTATCAGCTTGATACGGATGATGAATGGGAATATTCATACATTGTTTCGGGGTTGACTGATACTTCGATGATATGGACTGCCAAAGAAGATATGGGAGAAATGAAAGTTTATACTCGTTGTAATGAAGTTCCGGCAGATATCATAGCCGGAACAAGAGCTTCATTCTAGTTGTATTCTGTTTCTTACTTTATTGCCATCAGATTTTCTTGAAAATTGGGGCATCTTTTTATAATAAAACCGTTTAAGCAAATCTTTGTATTTAAACGGTTTTTATTTTTGTATTTATCTTTATTGGTACAAGACCGCACAAATAAAATCAAAGATTTATTTGGAAATAAAATAAAGACTTCTTATCTTTGCATTAGATTTATAATTGTAATGAATACAACTTTGAAAAGAAAGGAAGATAATGAAACCATACGATCGATTATTAGAGCATAATATCAAGCCTTCCATGCAACGCATCGCTATCATGGAATATTTGATGGAGCATCCGATTCATCCGTCGGCTGATGATATTTACACAGCATTGTCTCCTTCAATGCCGACACTTTCAAAGACAACGGTCTATAATACTTTGAAATTGTTTTCCGAACAGGGAGCGGCATTAATGCTTACGATTGACGAAAAGAATACAAACTTTGATGCGGATACTTCTGTACATTCCCATTTCCTTTGCAAACGTTGCGGACATATTTATGACTTGGAATGTCCGGAAGCGATTAAACAAGTGGAAAATTTGGAAATGGATGGTCATCAGGTATCGGAAGTTCATTATTATTATAAAGGTATTTGCAAGAATTGCTTAAGTAAAGATAAAG
>OGMA01000507.1_pt1 | contig 16361 bp, 9 predicted proteins | sample 1573021 | NCBI WGS metagenome assembly OGMA01 (sample SAMEA2581905, study PRJEB24529) | metagenome | biome: Human gut stool | place: China | collected 2011 | reverse complement strand
GTTTTAACATATTATATATAGGTGTATCTTCCTCGTAAATCAGATGATAAGCGGAAATGTGCTCCACGTTCAGACTGACAGCCTGACGAAGATCATTCTCCCATCGTTCTTTGGTTTCTCCCGGTAATCCGTAGATGAGATCGATGCTTATATTTTGAAAACCGGCTTCCCGACATCTGTGAACAGCTTCGATAGCTGTACGGGCATTGTGACGACGTTTCAATAGTTTGAGAGTGGGATCGTCAAAAGTCTGTATTCCCATGCTGATACGATTGAAAGGGAGCGAAGAAAGCATTTTCAGATATTCACTTGTCAGATCGTCGGGATTGGCTTCCAATGTGATTTCCTGCCAATGGCTTAATCCGTAATGTGTCCGGATCGTATCAAATATCTGTTCGAAATCTTCTTTTTCCAATTGAGACGGGGTTCCGCCACCGAAATAAACGGTTTCTATATCTTCTCCTTTCAGGTAGTCTTTCCGCATGGCTAACTCCTGGCAAAGTGCTCGTACATAACGGGTTTTGAGCTCGCTACGGGTGGTTGAGTAGAAATCGCAGTAGATGCACCGTGTTTTACAAAAAGGAATATGAAGATAGATACCTGCCATAGTTGTGCCGTTTGAGTTTAGTGGCTGTAAAAGTAAGATTATTATCAGATATAACAAAAAATCTTATTGACTGAAATCATTCTTATGAGGCGTTGCATAGATAAGTTGTCTGACACCCGGGTCTCATTGGTATTGACACCCGGGTGTCAGCACTATCAACACCCGGGTGTCGGTATGCCTGAGACCCGGGTGTTGAACAATCCGTTTGTGCAGTCTAAATATTATATGCATATATACTATTGAATGGTGGTTCGTATAGAAATTAAATTATGAGCAAGCAAAAAATGTTTATGTTAAAGATGTGTTACATAACATTGTTTAGTAACACCGTCATAAGTGTTGCTTTTCCCCCAATTAATCCCTAATTTGCGCATCACAAAATTAATGGTATGTGAGAAACATACTGAGTAATTACTAAAATCTTATATATTATGAAAGTATATCAGACTAATGAAATCAAGAACATTGCCTTGTTGGGAAGTTCTGGCTCTGGGAAAACCACTCTCGTGGAAGCGATGCTTTTCGAGAGTGGTGTTATAAAACGTCGCGGATCTGTTGCCGCAAAGAATACTGTTAGCGATTATTTCCCTGTTGAACAAGAGTATGGTTACTCCGTTTTCTCCACCGTTCTCCACGTAGAATGGAACAATAAAAAACTCAATATTATAGATTGTCCGGGCTCGGACGACTTTGTAGGCAGTACTGTAACTGCATTAAATGTGACCGACACAGCAATTATTCTTCTTAATGGCCAATACGGCGTCGAAGTCGGTACGCAAAATCACTTCCGATATACAGAAAAACTGTTTCCTCCTGTACTGGAATCAATTCTTGCCCACTCATTTGTCGGATTTTCCGGAGTCCAGTATGGTAACTTGTAAGCATTCTGTCTATCATTATATACCGTGGTTCCACTATGCTTAGCTACATCATATGTACCTTTATGCCCCCAAAGAGAATACAACATGAAAGAAACATCTATATTCTTATATATCTTAAAATCATTGCGCAATGTCCATGTAAATTTCGGACTAGTTGTCCCTTGGAATACTTTATCCTCATCTGTATACTGTCCGTTTCCATCAACATCCCTCAACTTAAAATCACCAGGAGCTACACCATACTTCTTTGCTTCTTCCGCTTCATCCTGTTGCCAGACTCCAATAACTTCCAATCCCCATATTTCATCCAAAGACTTACCTATAAACCATTTATTCTTGATATCGTCAGCCTCTTTCTGTCCTACTACGTTCCCATTCTCATCTAAAACATCAACCATATCTCCGTACAGGTGAACAATCTTATTTCTGTTCAAAGTAAAATTGAATGTTGAACTCCATGCAAAATTCTTTGTATCAATATTCTTCGATGTCAGGCTAAGTTCAATACCTTTATTCTCTACTTCACCTAAATTAGACATCACTGAACTGAATCCGATCAATTCGGGTAATGTACGTTCAATAAGAAGGTCTTTCGTGTTAGCTTTATAAATATCGATATTTCCTTTTAACCGTTCATTAAATATAGAAAAATCCAATCCTAAGTTGAATGAAGCCGTACGTTCCCATTTTAATTCTTTATTAGCCAAAGAATTCACATAAAGATAGGATCCATTATAAACCTTTCCATCCGGACTTACATACATATATTTACTATTACCCATTCTGGCTAAAGCTCTATAAACCCCAATGTCTCTATTACCATTTAATCCCCATGAGAACCTTAGCTTTCCATAGTCCAACCAATTTAACTTCTTCAAAAAAGGTTCATCAGAGAATACCCATCCGACAGCAACTGAGGGGAATACCGCCCGAGGATTTTTTTGTCCAAACGCAGAATAGCCATCTCTCCGAACCGTACCGGTAATCATATAACGGTTGTCATACGAATAAAATAAACGTGCCATCAATGCATCACCGGTTCTATATTCATCATTACTACTAATTGTAGGCAATATTCCACCTTTCATATAATGATATCCAAGATCATCATTCGGATCAAATCCTTCATTATTCATTTCATCACTCCATCTTTGAAACTTCTCCGCATTAAATAAGAAAGTGAAATCCACGTCATGTACTTTGGCGAAAGTTTGTTTCCACTTTACTATATTGTCAAGTTGCCATAGAAAATCATTTCTAAAAGTTCGTGAAGCAGAACCCCCAAAATCTTTCCAGCTTGGATGTTCCGAAGATTTATGTACATAATCTGTAGCCCACTCATATCGTGGAGAGAAATTCATCTGATAAGATATATTAAAAGGTAAAGATACCTTAGCATAGATATTAGCATTCAAATTATTTATCACATTTCTCTTATCTGTATAATAAGAATCGATCAAAGGATGCTTCGCTGACGTGTCATCTCCCGGATTCAACTTCATTGTTCCATCTTCATTAGTAGGACTTCCATATGGAGTCAGCTTCTGATACTGAACCCAATCCGCTCCGATAGCACTGGCATCACGTTGTACAAATTGCGCATTTAATCCCACAGTCAGAAACTTATTTATTTTGGCATCCAGATTTAAACGAGTCTTAAATGATTTATATCCGTTATTTACAATAATGCCCTCATTGTCTGTCCATCCCATAGACCAATAATAATTTACCCCTTTTGTCTTTCCCGAAATACTTGCATTATAATCCTGACGAAGACCATTCTGAAAAACCATATCGGCCCAATCTACAGATTTACCATCCAAATAATTCTGTATTTCCAAGTTCTTAAAGCCAATTCGACGCAACCAAGTCTCTACAGGATCTCCTGTCGAATTATCATATTTCATCCAATCTTCAATAGAAACATCTGCGGGTAATTTACGAGGGTCATTAAACTCATAAGGTCTATGGTTCGGATTTGCACTATTAAAGACATCCGTCCTCCAAGCAGTAAACTCATCTCCCTGATATACTTCAGGAACTATAGCCTGAGTAGCTACACCTATAGAAGCATCAAAACTAATTGTCGGTTTTTCACTTTTACCCATCTTTGTAGTGATGATAATAACTCCACTAGCAGAACGCGCTCCGTAAATAGCAGCAGAACTAGCATCCTTCAACACATCAATTTGTTCTATATCATTCGGATTAATATCGGCCAAGTCACCCGGATATATAACTCCATCCAATACAATCAACGGATCAGTTCCAGCATTAATTGAGTTCTTTCCACGAATCAAAAGACTTCCACCCGGTTTGGGACCTGCACTAAAACCAACACTCAATCCCGGAACATTCGCTCTTAATAAGTCTTGCATGGAGGAAGGACTTTCATTTTCCAACTGCGCAGACTTTACTTGCATTACTGCACCAGTCAAGTCTCTTTTGCGAGCACTACCATAACCAATCACAACTACTTCATTCAATGTTTCTGAATCTTCTGCCAGACGAATTACAAAATCGCGTTTGTCTTTGACAGGAATTTCTTGCTGAGCAAATCCTATATATGATACTACAAGGGTAGCTCCGGAAGAAACATTTAAAGTAAAAAATCCGTCAAAATCAGAAATAACTCCATTCGTTGTACCTTTCTCCATTATATTAGCCCCAATAACAGGCTCATTATGTTCATCAGTTATCTTACCTTTCACTGTTACTTTTTGTTGAGCAGACAGTTGAACGGTAAACAACAGAAAAGCGATTAACCATAAGATTCTCACTTTCATAAAACAATGTCTTTCCATTTCGTATAAGTTTAATTATTATTAAAAGGCTATTTCATTTTCAACATCTCAATTCCTGCCATCAAGAATGCTCCAACCCCATATACCTCAGTCATATTCTGAGTCACTTGTTCAGGAGCAGCACTAACCGGTTGGACATATCCAAGCATGCCATCGTCATGAACATAGCTTTTCAAAGCCTTCCAACCCTTACGAGCAGCTTTTTTATATTTTCTATCTTTCAAAATTCCTTGATTCACTCCCCAGCCCAAACCATAAACAAAAAATCCGGAAGCACTATTTTCAGGGGAAGGATATGAATCCGGATCAAGCATACTGGCATGCCAAGAACCATTCTTATCCTGACACTGAACTATAGCGGAAGCCATTTCTTTATAAATGTTCAGATAATAATCATAAGTAGGATGATCTTTAGGCAAAGTTTGCAACAACAAAGGTATTCCTGCAAACACCCAACCATTACCTCTTCCCCAAAATACCTTCTCGCCATTCTTCTCTCTTTTGGGAATATATCTTCTATCACGATAGTATAACTTAGCATCCGCATCATATAAAGAATCTGTAGCTTCTTTAAATTCCCTATCCATAAAGGCCAAATAGTTTTTCTCCGGATAGAGCTTATTCAACAACCCGTATACCGGCGGAGCCATAAATAACGCATCACACCATGACCAACGTTCCGACCAATTCTTTGCTCCGAGCCACAAACGGGCCTTCGAAGGTTTAGCAACAACAGAATCTACACGGGCAATTGTAGGCTGAATCATTGCAGGATCATGGTATTGCTCATACATACGCATATACATATGTGCTATAACAAGATCGTCCGCATGATAGAGACGTTTTAAGAACCCCCAATGATGCTTCTTCCCTATCTGCATCAGAAAATCATAATAACGGGAGTCTTGAGTATAATCTGCCCATTCTACCATCCCCCGGAACAAGACTCCGTTTGTCCACGCCAAATCATGATGTTTAACTTTTGACTGATGATTTACCTGCCACATGGCAACTTTATCAATTAACACACGATCTTGTCCCTTCTTACTTTTCGCTTCTACTGTAGAGAATATCGAAAAAAGACTAAAAACCAAAATAAGTATTTTTCTCATGGTAAATATAAAATCTCTATATTTGTTATTTTAACGTTTTACAAATCTCATTATTGATCTTCTTCAATGTTGCTTCATCCAGCTTTATTACTTTACGGTCATAAGTCATCAGTCCATTCACTTCTACTTCTACATCTGTCGTTTGTGTGTAAACAGCTGCAGAAAAGCCTTGCTTTATCATTTCTTTCAGCATTTCTGCATACTTCAGATATTCAGCAGTAGCTTCCGTAGATGTATTAAACTGGATGTATCCCCAATTCCGGTTGGGTTCCCAAAGATGATTCTTCAAAACCAAACCAATCCCCCCATATTCTCCTAGTACCGTAGCACGTAGTGCATCATACAAATACATTTCCGGCCCCGGATAATTATGCAAATCAGGCATATCACCGCAAGTATGATGATTTCCACCACTTGCCGGATTGACCAAACGTGTAGGGTCATATTGTTTGGTCCATTCTGCAATCTCACTTGTCTTAAATTGCCCCCAAGCCTCATTAAAGGGTACCCAAGTCCCAATACAAGGATAAGAATAGAGATAATCAATAATTTCTTTCCATTCCTTACGATAAGTAGCCTCAGATTCAGGAGAACGTGCCAGTTCCGTTCCATCAAAATACTTCTTTCTCTGCCACTCCAAGGTTTTATCACCATTAGGCATATCCTGCCAAACAATTACTCCCATTTGATCACAGTATGTATACCAACGTGCAGGCTCTACCTTTACATGTTTTCTTATCATATTAAAGCCCAAATCTTTCGTTTTCTTGATATCATAACACAATGCCTCATCCGTAGGAGCTGTATATAATCCATCCGGCCACCAACCCTGATCTAACGGGCCAAATTGAAACAGATCTTTATTGTTTAACTGTAAACGCACAATACCTTTTTTGTCTCTTTTCATAGAGTACTTACGCATCGCCATATAACTCCTTACACAGTCTACCCGTTTTCCTCCCTCAAATAAAGAAACTTCCATCTGATATAAGAATGGTTCATCCGGCGACCAAAGTTTGGCATCAGCCGGCATGGAAACCTCAACTGGTAACCCATTAATTGATGTTCCCACAGCCACCAGACGCCCTCCTTCAAACACTTTTACCTCAAATTTATCTGAATACCTATTGTCATCTGTTTCAACCTTTACTTTAACCTTATTCAAATCTATATCAGGTGTTGTTTTTATATCTGTAATATAGTGTTCAGACACCGGTTCCAACCATACAGTCTGCCAGATACCACTCACCGGCGTATACCAGATACCATGAGGATTACTCACTTGCTTTCCGCGTGGCTGCGTACCTTTTTCTGTCGGGTCCCACACTTTGACAACCAAATTATTTTCCGAGTTCTTCAAAGCTTGGGTTATATCAAATGTAAACGGAGTAAATCCTCCTGTATGTTCTCCTACTTTTATATTGTTAACCCATACCTCAGTTTTCCAATCAACAGCTCCAAAATGAAGCAAAATCCTTTTTCCTCTCCATTTAGAGGGTATAACAAACTCACGCTGATACCATAATTCTTTATCTTCTCCCAATGTCTTTCCGACTCCCGAAAGGCTGGATTCGACAGCAAATGGTACTAATATATCACCTTCAAAAGAATCCGGAATTGATTTTCCCAACGGTAAAACTGCATACTTCCATAAACCATTCAAATTAGACCACTCAGAACGCTCCATAATAGGACGCGGATATTCCGGTAATACATTGTTCACATCTATCTTCTCCGCCCAAGAAGTTTTGATCCTATCTCCTACAGGGGTCCATTGTGCCCATAACATCTGAGAAAATAATGACAGAGCTATTCCTATTGAAAATAATTGTTTTATCATATATAACTAGTTTTATCATTTGCAGTAATCAACACAGGCAAAATTAGAGGTTCGCACAATATATAGATGATATAAACATCCCAATAAATCACAAAAACGTCTCAAAATAAAATGATATAGACAAATGAAACATGAATGGGATAATTGATGCATATAGCATAAAAAAAAAGCCTTGTACCATTTGTAGTACCCGTTACTACAAAAGATACAAGGCTTTCATATAATTCTATAGTAAGAAAAATGACCTTATAAATCCTTTTTGTTATCTCTGCTATTTCTTTTAATTGATTTCAAGCTCATCCGACTCACTATAAAAATAATCTATGGCGGTTTCTTCCGGCAAATAAACGGAACGATAAGTGATATGGTCTCCTGCGAAATCATCTATCTTCACCTGTGTTGCGGGAGCTTTCAAAAGCACAGTTTTATTTTTCCCCTCAGAACTCATATAAGTAATTTCAGAAGCAAAAAAAGTTGGTTCAAGCGAAGCTGCAAAAGTAACGGTCAATACATCATTCTTTAAAACCGCCGTCTTTACTTTTGTATTGAACAACAATTTCTCATAAACATCACCATATACTGCACAAGGAACCTCCGACATAATAGAAGAATTACCATACGTATCGTATGTACAGATTTCAAAGACATACGAGCCTTCCGCCAAATCCTCTACTACAACCTGAGTAAGAGTTGCTTTATCTGTCAATTGTAATTCAGTAGACTTCGTTCTGTTTTCCCAGAATATTTTTGCCGTTTTAGCACGAGGATCAAGTAATTTCTGCCATTCGAGCATAACCCGATTACGTCCTGCATAAGCTTTCAGTGAATCTACTTTTCCAATATATACAATAGGCCCTTCTTCTATAAACTCTTTATACGTGGCATCCATACCATCGCAAGAGATCAAGGCACCTATACTTAAAAATATAAAAATCAGTTTTTTAAATAGTTTCATAGCATTATCTTTTACTTGTTACTAATTATGCCTCGCACCGAAAAACGTAAGTTCGTGAAGATGCATATAACGTGTTTTCCCCCATGTGTCATTCGTTTTAAAACGAATATAACGTACAGCCGGAGCATTATCAGGAATAATAAAATTCTCACCATTTTTCGCAGCTTCCTGATCCTCTGTTGTAAGAGCATCGTTTACACCACCTCCTGAAGGTTTCACCGACTCATATTCAGAAAGTAATACCCAAGAATCATCAAAGCTACCATCTGGATTTGGTTCATTACTACCCCACAGTTCAAAATGCTTCGGGTGTCCTGCTTTAAATGTATTACCATACTTACCCGGATAATAACGTGAAACCATCACAAATCGGCTCAATTTATACTTTTCACCCATATCAAAGGTAAACCATTGCGGCATTACTGTTGTCGTCTTGGTTTGAAAACAAGGATCTGTATCTGTGATTCCATCCCAAAGCCGCGTCATATCATTTCCTTTCGTCACTTCATTCCATGAGTGGCACTCATAAGAGTCAGTCGGCAAAGCCATCTTCCTGAACAAAGACTTATCGCATTGTTCTTCATACAAAGGAGTCTCGGTGACATACAATGTATCAGAAAGATGTCCCCATCTATCTCTGACAAAAATACCAAAATCTGTAGTAACAGCATCCAGGCCGCGTACATAGAAATCACCACCTTTAGCCTCAGTATAATGCATATATACCTGTGTCCAAATCCCTTCTGCCTGTTTCTTTATGACCCCCAGTCCCAATTTAGCCTTTTCCGGGTTATCAAAGTTCACTTTGATACCGCCAAATGTTTCAGCTGAAATTAATGTTCCACGCACTTTCTGATAAGGAGGAGTATCCGGACTTACTTTTACCACAAGCGGAGTAGAGACAGCCTCACCATAACTAACGGAATAAAGTTCAACGTCATACTCTCCTTTAGTAGGGAATCCTTCTACTACCAAAGAATCTGTATAGAAAGAAGCATTAACTGTACGAATCATATTATCAACTTTATAGCTAGCCCGAACATATTTTAAATTTTGATCATCCGGCAAATCATAATAGATAATTGCTGCACCAGGCAGATTCTTTACCGTCGCATTCAACACCTGTGACGGTGGTGTCGTACTTCCCGTAGGTTCGTTCAGATCAGCATTGTCGGCACAAGCAGCCAAAACAACTCCTATATAAAACAACCCATATTTATAAAATTTCTTCTTCATAACGTTTTTATTTTAAAGTTTACCAACCATAATTCTGTACCAGGTTTTTATTCGAATATAGTTCCTTATCTAAAATCGGCCAGAAATAGTTTCTTATTCTAAACTCTTGAGTATAAATCAATTGTTCTGTATAGTAATCTTCATTTGTGCTATACTGAGTATTCCAACCGGTTATCGGCTTATTCTGTTCCTGAAATGCCAATTTCCATCTACGTAAGTCCCAAAATCTCTGTGCTTCGAATGCCAATTCAATTCCACGTTCCTGTTGTATGATCTCACGTCTGCCATCTATTGTTTCATATTTCTTATTGTTCGTATATGTATCCCAGCTTTCTTCCACACCTTTCAGTCCTGCTCTTTCTCTGATCAAATCGACCCAAGTCAGAACATCAGTTTTAGTAGCACCACTTTCATTCAAAGCTTCAGCATACAACAGATATAAGTTACCCAATCTCATCACTGGGAACGGATATGTAATCTTAGTAAAACCACTGGTCTGCCCTACCACACTCTTAAAATGAACTAGTTTTTTAGGCCATATACCTGTTTCATTCCATGAATTCGCAATCTGATTGGCAGCAGACTGTCCTTGTTTACATTGCACATAAATCGGTTTCGTCTCATCTGTCACTCCCTGCCCGAACCAGACTGCACCATCAAATCCTAAACTTGCGTAATAGCGTACTTCTCTGTCAAAATTCAGATTAGCTGTTGTATACCCTTCCTTGATAAAGTACTTATCATTAGCTGTTGCTTTTCTCAATTCAAAACGATCATCATAATTCCATGTCTTATCTTCTGTAATAGGAACTCCATTTTTTGTATAAAACAAATCTGCTATTTTTAGAGGGACAGCCAAATTACCACCAACACTCGCATTTCCTTCTTTTCCCGGTTCCAATCCACGTGGAATAGCATGATCCTGTAACTGTCCGATAATACTATTTGAATTAGCCCAAATAATTTCTTGATTCCACTTTTCCGTCACAATGTTACGAATATTCATTTTCGCACGGGTCTGATCGGATATTGTGTATTCAAGAGAAGTATATTTATATAAATCATGTCCCTGAGCTTTCAGAAAATCAATAGCCTGCCTACAAGCTTCCGCAGCATCTATCCAACGCTGTTTTTTGGCCTGTTCCGATTTATTCGGATTGAATAGTTCAATACCTCTGGAATCAGTATATCCTTTATAATCAGCATTTCCATTAAATAAAGGACTGGCAGCAGTTACCATCACTTCGGCTTTTATTGCCATTGCAATTCCTTGAGTAATTCGTCCCAACTCTTCAGCCTCATTCATTATCTTATCAGGCAAATGATTACTGTTGATAATCTCGGTTAAAGAATTGATTACATAATCAAAGCATTCGTCTATAGTACTCCTAAAAACCTTTACTTCATCCTCACTTGCATTTACCGGAATATTCCGATCCATAATGGGAATTGGTCCATACATTCTAATCAGCCAATAATGGTAATAGACTTTCAAGAAACGTACTTCTGCCGCCCAACGGTCTTTCTCTGCTTGTGTCATATCAGGTACCTTCTGAATATTCTCCAGAAAGATATTACAGTCACTGATTCCTTGATACAATGATTTGTTATTCTGTTGATCGGCTCCGGTCCAATAATCACAGCGTGGTCTTGCCGAACTTTGCATATTATGTGAAATATACCATGCATGTACGTGTGCTGCACTACGAAAAGACTCCGTAATATACAGTTCGTCACCACCGGCAATTGCCGGATTTGCCTCCAACAGGCCATGAGCCGGAAGATAATAATAACAGGTAAACAAATATTTCTCCGCCTGCGCCCTCATTGTAAATGCATTATCGATTGTAGCAATATCATCCGGAACAATATCCAAGAATGAATCACATGAAGATAAAGCAATAATCAAACAATTTAATATAAACAGTTGTATTTTTTTCATTTTATATCAAATTTAGAAAGTTAAATTTAGTCCTATATTATACACACGCTGTACAGGATAACCTAAGCCGGAACCTGCCATTTCAGGATCCCAAAGTTTAAATTTACTAAAGCATAATAGATTGTTTCCTGTAACATAGAATCGAAGGTTCTTGATTCCTACTTTATTAGTCACTTTTTCAGGAATAGTATAACCAATCTCCAATTGTTTTAAACGCAAGAACGAACCATCACGCATAAACCAAGTACTCGTTTTACTGTTATTCTCAATAGAAGTCGGGCTTAATCTCGGCCATACCGCATAAGCATCTCTATTATCCTCCGACCAATGACTATCTGCAATAAACTTTGCAAGTGCATTATGCCCAACTCTATTACCTACAACTTTTGTATCAACCGTGTTAAAAAATGGAGATACATTATTATAATCAATCCAAAATGATTCTCTAGCCAATCCTTGGAAAAACACTGATATATCCCAATTCTTATATCCATAAGAGGCACCAAAACCATATACAATTTCCGGTTCTTTCGGATATCCGATAGGTACCTGATCGAGATCAGTAATCTTACCATCCTTGTTCACATCACGATACTTAATATCACCTGCACCATATTCTCCAAATTGCACAGGAGAATTAGCCACTTCATTGTCGTCAACAAATAGACCTTCTGCTATATATCCCCAAGTCTGATTAGTTGGATAACCCACTTTCTGTTTCCACCATGCTCCCGGATATTCATAATCCTCATATACCATATATTCACTTGTCGCATAAGTAAAGTTTCCTCTCAACTGCAACCATGATTTATTGGCGAAATATTTATTATAATCTAACGATAAGTCAACTCCGTGCCCCTTGGCCTCTCCCAAGTTTGCATAAGGTTGTACCCAAAGTCCCATAGATGCCGGGATCGAAGTTCGTTGTTGCAAAATACTCTTACGGCGTTCCGTATAATACTCTGCCGTCACATTCAAATCATTAAATAAAGTGAACTCAAGTGCAAAGTTTGTTTTAGCAGACTTTTCCCATGTAATTTCAGGATCAGAATATCGCTTTACCGAAATACCATCCCGATGATAATCATAATTATATCCGAAGTTTGCCCCATACTTACTATCATTCATATTGATATCCGACAAATACAGGAAACGCCCGCTTCCGATAGCATCATTACCAACAATACCATAAGACGCTCTCAATTTCAACTTGGATACTACATCTTTAAATGGATCCCAAAAAGACTCATTAGAAACAACCCATGCCAAACCGGCAGAAGGGAAGAAACCGAACCGTTTACTTTTATGGAAGCGTTCGGAACCATTATAACCGAAGTTGAACTCTGCAAAATAACGATTATTATATGCATAAGTGAAACGCCCCGATAAACCGACATTGCGGTAAGGCAGAGATGCCTGAAGCGAGCCTGCATTCGGCTGAAGGTTATTTCTCAACTGATAGACTAATAATCCGCCTACTCCATGTTTTCCGAAATCACGATTATAATTCAATGCAGCCTCTATATACATATTAGCCGTAATACTCTTACCACCCGGATCATAAATCAGATATTCCGAACCGTCATCCGGATTAATGATATCAATGGCATAATCACCGGTCAGATAATCATAATTAGTCATCTTATAATAATATGGATTCAGTTTACGTGAAACATCATAACTGGAGATACGGGAAGTATTAAACAACAAGCGTGCCGATAAACCTTCCGTCAAGAATTTCAGATCCTGTTTCACTTCAAACTGCGCACTCAAATTAGAACGGCCGGATTCTTTATATCCTCTTACCATTTCTGCATACGGATTCAAATATTGTCCATTTTCAGCATTACCAAATAAAGTATGTTTCGTGTATGCATGAGCTTCATCTTTGGGATATTTAGCGGGAAACAATACCGGATTACTCTTCATAATCAGATTGTACATAGCCGAACCACCATATAACGGTCCGTTATAATCATCGAACACACCACTTAGACGGACAATCAATTCTGTTGTCTTGGTAGCGTTGATATTCACATTAGAACGAAGAGTATAAACTCTCTGTTTAATATTATTATTAAAATTACTATTCTTATCAACCTCCAGAATACCATTATCCTGACTATAGGAAGCTGCCACATAATAACGTGCCACATCGCCACCACCTGTAATATTCAAGTTTACACGCTGGTTCATCGTAAAGTCCTTCAATAATTCCTTTCTCCAGTCCGTAGCCGGATAAATCACAGAACCGGAGCCAGATACAGTATTGTCTATTTTCTCTTCGGAGTACATCAACGGCGCTAACGGATTACGTGTCAAATAGGCCTCATTGTGCAGACGCATATAAGTAACAGGATCTGCCAACTCAATCTCCTGAGTTGGAGCAGATATTGAATTCTCAACTCTCAAGCTTAATCGCGCCTTACCTTTCTGACCTTCTTTTGTCTTGACCAAGATAACTCCATTCGCACCACGAGCACCGTAAAGCGCTGTAGCAGTAGCATCCTTCATAATAGAAAAACTAGCGATATCATCAGGCTGCAAACGGGCTAAGTCAGTAGAAGTCAATTCAATACCATCAATTAAGATTAAAGGGTCCTTTTTATAACCGAAAGTAGTAACACCACGAACGAAGAAAGAAGCATCATCTACACCGGGTTCACCTGTTCTTTGATAAGAAATCACACCAGCAATACGTCCGGCAAGTGCATTGGTCAAGTTACTCGACGGAGTTTTCAGTTCTGCAACTTTTACCGTTGAAATAGCTCCGATAACGCTTTCCTTTTTCTGTGTACCGAAAGCCACAACCTCAACTCCCTCCAGCATCTGGGAATCTTCATACAAGATTGCATTTATCGTTGTTTCACTCCCTACTGTTTTAGTCAGTTTCACATAACCGACATAACTAAATTCCAGAATAGCGCCTTTAGAAACGTTAGCTAATGTATAATTACCATCCAAATCAGTCACGACTCCGGTAGTCGATCCCTTCACCAATACAGACGCACCAATAATAGGTTCTCCATCTGTACCCAAAACCTTACCTTTAATCGTCATTCCTTTCTTTTGCTGCTGAACAGTCTGGATATCGTCAGCTGCATACACAACAGATACAGAAAGAAAAGAAAAAGCTGCCAGACATACGCCGGCGATCCATAGCCGCCTTTTCAGGCATGCACTTAAATCTCTTGTTTTTGTTTTCATAATTATTAATAAAAAGGTTATTTCATTTTCAACATTTCAATACCAGCCATCAGAAATGCACCAACACCATACACTTCGGTCATGTCTTTAGTGACTTGTTCGGGAGCAGCGCTGACAGGCTGAACATATCCAAGCATACCATCCTCATGAACATAGCTCTTCAATGCTTTCCATCCCTTTTGAGCAGCTTTCTTGTACTTCTTACCTTTCAGTATCCCCTGATTAATTCCCCATCCCAAACCATAGACAAAGAACCCGGAAGCACTGTTTTCCGGCGAGGGATACGATTCAGGATCAAGCATACTCGCATGCCAAGAACCATTCTTATCCTGGCATTTGATGACGGATGAAGCCATCTCTTTGTAGATATTCAGATAATAATTATAAGTCGGATGCTCTTTGGGAAGTGTTTGTAATAACAAAGGCAGTCCGGCAAATACCCAACCATTACCTCTACCCCAAAACACTTTCTCACCATTCTTCTCCTTTTTCGGGATGTACCTTCTGTCACGGTAGTACAATCCTGCATCAGCGTCATATAAGGAATCTGTAGCTTCTCTAAACTCACGGTCCATAAAATCCAAATAGTTTTTTTCAGGATGCAGTTTGTTCAACTGTCCATAGACAGGAGGAGCCATAAATAAAGCATCACACCATGACCAACGCTCCGACCAGTTTTTTGCACCCAACCATAAACGAGCTTTCGAAGGCTTAGCCACTATCGAATCTACACGTGCGATAGTAGGCTGAATCATTACCGGATCATGATACTTCTCATACATACGGATATACATCTGTGCTATCACAAGATCATCCGCATGGTAGAGCCTTTTCAAGAATCCCCAACGATGCTTTTTCCCAATCTGCATCAGAAAGTCATAATAGCGGGAATCTTGTGTGTAGTCTGCCCATTCCACCATGCCACGAAACAAAACGCCATTAGTCCATGCAAGATCATGATGCTTTACTTTCGTCTGATGATCGATCTGCCACATGGCAACTTTGTCGATTAATGCGCGGTCCTGGTCTTTCTTACTTCTAGCATCAACAGTCGTAAAGACTGCAAACAAGGTTAAAATCAAAATTAGTGTCTTTCTCATAAGTATAATATATAGTTTTGCTATTTAGTTGTTATTTTAAAGAATTGCAAATCTCTGTGTTCATCTTCTTCAATTTTGACTCATCGAGTTTTATCACTTTACGGTCATAAGTCATTAAACCATTTACTTCAACTTCAACATCAGTAGTTTGTGTATAGACAGCTGCAGAAAATCCACGGGAAATCATATCTTTCAGTATTCCGGCATATTTCAGATATTCTGCTGTAGCTTCTGCGGAAGTATTGAACTGGATATATCCCCAATTACGATTCGGCTCCCAGAGATGATCTTTCAACACCAGGCCGATACCTCCGTATTCGCCTAAAACAGTAGCCCTTTGCGCATCATACAGAAACATTTCCGGTCCCGGATAGTGATGCAGATCAAGCATATCACCACATGTATAATGATTGCCTCCACTTGCCGGATTTACCAACCGGGAAGGGTCATATTGCTTTGTCCATTCGGCAATTTCCCGTGTCTTGAATTGTCCCCATGCTTCATTGAAAGGTACCCAAGTACCAATACAAGGATAAGAATAAAGACAATCAATCACTTCCTTCCATTCTTTACGATACGTCTCTTCCGATTCAGCAGAACGAGTCAACTCCGTTCCCTCAAAATATTTTCGGTTTTGCCACTCCGGGCTTTTATCTCCACTAGGCATATCCTGCCAT
>OGMA01000459.1_pt1 | contig 17404 bp, 20 predicted proteins | sample 1573021 | NCBI WGS metagenome assembly OGMA01 (sample SAMEA2581905, study PRJEB24529) | metagenome | biome: Human gut stool | place: China | collected 2011 | reverse complement strand
ATCACAATCGTTAAACATATATACAGTCCGTCCCACGCGGACATTTTCCCAATTTTGTCCGCGTACGGCGGACAGCACTTTGCACAATAAAAGCGGTGTCCGCCAGGGAAAGACACCGCTTTTGCAAACTATTTTATTGCATTTGTTCACTTTTTAATACTTATTATAACACATATGCCCGAAATTTTTATGCATTTTTCCAACTTGACAAATACGCTTTACCCGACTAAAGTGTTAGTCCCGTCTAATTGTCTATACAATTCTACAATTATTCACGTTTTCCTCCCGATTCACACACAATTATTCCGTTTTATTAACTCATTTTACCCGAAAAGTGGGCAAACCCGCCAGTTTGTCCGCGGGTCGCGGACACTTCCGAAACGGGGACTTACTTTAGTCGGGTAAAGTGTCCGCGAGTGACGGACACGGCGCGTCCATTCGCTTCGCTCCCGTCCGCGCCTGCCCTTGCGGGGTCACCGCTCCGCGGTTGCCCGCGGCTGCCATGTGGTTGATTATATGTGTAACGATTGTGATCGCCCGGTGTCGTCCGCTCCGCGGACTGCCTGTTATTTATATGTGTAACGTTAGTAATCGTGAGTGATCGGGCGGTTGTCGGCCAGTGGCCGCCGGAGGCGGTTGCCCTCCGGGTGGCGGACACGGCGCGGGAGTGATTATGTGTGTAAATTGAATAGTTTATGATAGAAAGGCTTTATACGTATCCACAAGCACGGATTTTTTGTGCAAGCATTTTACCTAAAGCGGTGTATCCATTTGCGTTAAGATGAACTGAATCTGAATGTAACGATGACGGCACTTCTCCTTTGCTCATTTCATTCACATCTGATGTTGTTGGCGTGAGATTCATTATAGACATACCGTACTTGCTAAGCATATTTCTTGTGTTAAAATAATGCACGCCGTACTTACTAAGCATCTGTGATTCTTCGTCCGATCTACTAGTGGTACTTCCAGAACTAAGACCCATTACTATATATTTGTCGTTAATTTTACTAATCATTGAGTCAATGATGCTTAATCTTTCTGCTAGACCCGGTCCATTTTGTCCAACAAAAATAACAGTAATTTTAGATTTAATGTCGCATCCGGAGAATTTAACTGGTGTTTCTGCAAGTAACGGCTCATTATACCCTGTAATCGTGTATTTAGCATTCGGGTCAGTTGTGCTTGTTTGTGATATTGACAAGGTACATTTCACGCCGTTAATGTATATCGGATTAACCGAATTACTTCCAGACCCTTGTCTTAATGGGTTGCATTGAGTTCCGTAAATATCTGTTAATTCTGATAAAGAATATTCACTTACGTTGCCTGGTTTAAGAATAAGTGAATCGCCACCCTGTCTACAAGCGATGGTATTAGCATTTTCTCCGCCAACACCGCAATTTTTGAAAGAAGTAATTCCTAATTCAGAAGCACAAACGTTAGGATAACTTGTCCCAGAACCTCCGGCTCCTGCTGTTAAGCTATCTCCCCAAAAGCAAAGGTCAGTTGTATAATCAACGACATTAATAGTATTCCACAAGTCGTACAGTGTACTATCAGTGAATAGCATGAATTTAAGATTGACAGTGTTTGGCACATGTGCAATGTTGTCAATTCTTACTATAGCGTCGTTAATAACATCAGAAGTTGAACCACCTTTAGGAAGTGTCATTTTGTTCAAAGAGATTTTTCCGGGTTTAAAATCAATGTTGCCCCCATAGCATACATTAGCATTATTCCAATCATATGCAGACGATAGCCATAATGAAAGAGAATATCCGCCGACAATTCCAGTGTTTCTTGCATCAACTAAATAATAAACGTCTAGTGTGTCAGTTTTTGGATTGTCTATTGGAATAGTAAATCTAGACGTAACTCCAATTAAATGAGTATTTGTGCCTGCTTCTGCCTTATTATAGTTATCAAAAGAAATATATGAAGTTCCATTTACATCAGTTCTACTACTGGTTGCGGAACCCTTATAGTATGCAGACTTACTAAACTGCTTACTATATGAAAGTCCATCTTTCAATAATCTTTCTCCAACTACTTTAGAATCTGCCGCCGCACCGTTAATTGTAAGTGTATTGTCTACTACAGGAATAGTATTCCACAAGTCGTACAGTGTACTATCAGTGAATAGCATGAATTTGATATTAACAGTGTTTGGCACATGTGCAATGTTGTCAATTCTTACTATAGCGTAGTTAATAACATCAGAAGTTGAACCACCTTTAGGAAGTGTCATTTTGTTCAAAGAGATTTTTCCGGGTTTAAAATCAATGTTGCCCCCATAGCATACATTAGCATTATTCCAATCATATGCAGACGATAGCCATAATGAAAGAGAATATCCGCCGACAATTCCAGTGTTTCTTGCATCAACTAAATAATAAACGTCTAGTGTGTCAGTTTTTGGATTGTCTATTGGAATAGTAAATCTAGACGTAACTCCAATTAAATGAGTATTTGTGCCTGCTTCTGCCTTATTATAGTTATCAAAAGAAATATATGAAGTTCCATTTACATCAGTTCTACTACTGATTGCGGAACCCTTATAGTATGCAGATTTACTAAACTGTTTACTATAAGCAATGCCATCTTTTAACAGTCTTTCACCAACCACTTTAGCATCCGCGGCGGCATTTTCTACCGTCAACGACTTATCAATCGGCGGATTGGATGGATTCGTGATATTAGATGTTAACCATGTTGATACTTCATTGCTTACAGTAGGTTTTAATAAATTCAGAAGTTCGCCGCTGTCTTTCATTTCTTCTATTTTCTTGTTGACTTCTGTCTGAAGATCAAGATTGGTAAAATACTGATTGACAAAATCATATAACGCCTTGTAACTTTTTACAAGATTGTCCTGCGCGTCAAACATTTCTTTCACCGTCTTAAACAGCACAACAAATTTATTTTCTAGACTCAACGTCCCGTTGAAATCATACGGAATCCCCCGCACACTTGCTACAACTTCACATGCTTGCGTAATCATCTTACCGAAATCCGGCAACGTAGGAAAATCTGGAATCGTTGGTTTCTCTGCCATTATTATCCCTCCTTAATAAAATTGATAGAATAACTCTCTGCAATCATCGCAAATACGCTTGTTAAGATTAAGTATGGTATCTCGGAATCTCTGAATTTCTATAGAGTAACTACCGTCGAATCCCTCATCTTCAATCGTATCATTATTATCTGCATGATACGTGTCATTACTGTTGGTTTTTGTGGTATTCTCTCCATTGCTTATAGCACTGTTATGGATGGTATTTTGTCCCCTATCCATTGTAGACGCATAATTCGTTCCGGCAAAATTGATCTGCGGATTGTCAGAGTGAATATTTTGTGTGTCGTTATTTGTATCGGCTGATGTTGTGTTTTTTGCTGTGCTGTCTCCGGAGATCACACCAGTTCGTGTATCATCTTTCGTACTTGTTACTTTTCGCGTACTCTTATGAGTAATCAGCGGGTTATACTCAAAAGTAATACTCCGGTATAACTGCTCATAGTACGGCATATTTACAGTAAGGATTTTTTTCAGATGATACTGAAATTCACCAATCGTTTCTAACCCGATCTGTTCCCGGAAATACTGTAAACAGAACGTTTTTTCGAATGCCAGCTTTATAGCGGTATATTCCGTGGAATCTGCATCCGCATAGAAAGGGAAATCAAAATTGAACACCAACGCGACCGCTTTTTCGATCATACCATCAATGTTCTGTTTTTCAAGTGGATGAATCACGTTGTCTGCAATAACTAACTGTTCGATCGTATTTGTTAGTGTTTTCGTTTCGTAGTTATAGTCAAGAAACATTATTCCACCTCACTTTCCGGTTTGCCGGTTTCCGGTGTTTTCTGTTGCCGTTTTTATTGTCTCAAATGCATCTGGCTGGTTAATCGGCGTTACCATTTTAGAGTTAAAATGTACATGAATATTCAATCCATACATTTTATTGATCGCATCAAGTCCCCGCTGAATGGTAGCCAGATTTCCGTTTCTTGTCAACTCGATCTCTCCATCGTTGTAACTCGTTTCAGCGGAAACCAGCCGTTCCGGTTTTTCTACGCCGCTTGCTTCGATACCGAGATCAGCCAGACATTCTGCTACTTCTCTCTGTGCGGCGATGTCAAGTTCGTTAAAAATCGGCTGTACTTTCAGATCAATCGTGTCAATCTGAATCTGCTTTCTTAGATCGTTTTTCGCTTTGATAAATGGAATATTTTTAACCCACTTCTGAATAAAATTGTCAATCGACAACTTCTGTGTACTATCCCCGCTGATGACAACTGGCGTCCTCTGCTGAATGACGTTTACCCTTGTTGACGCTTTTTTCTCCGCCAAACTCTGCGCGTGCAGAATAATGCTTAGAATTTCCGGCACGGCAAAAGGTCTGGCAAAAATCAACGAACTTTCGTTTTTATCCGTCTGTTCATAATACTGTCCATTCATAGCATAAGCAATCCAATCGGTCGGTATACCATAAATATCGGGTTCTCCAACCAGATTAACACCAAACACGCCGAAAAGTCCGGTGATTGGTTCTTTTTTGAACAGACACATTCCCTGCCATAACAGATAGGAGTTGAGCATCCGCGGCGGAATCTCATCCGGTAAACCGTCATACTCATAACGTGATAATGCTAAATTTACGAACTTGTCGAAAAAGTGGCGAAAATACATCTTTTCTTCCGGTGACGTATTCGGGTTGTTTTCCCATTGTCCCCACACTTCTTTGTTACTCACCCGATACGGGTTATTGTACATGATATCACCTCCTTAATCATTGGAAAGACCATAGTTTCCAACATCATCCGTATGCCAGAACGTCACGCCGCGGTTAAACATTGTTTGCAAAAAATTGATATCATCTGTGACGCACGCGCCATGCAATCCGCAATTTACCGTTTTCACAAAATTCCAGTTTGACCGCCCTGTGATATTCGGCACTTTGATTCTATGCGTTGCATATCCGTACATGGTGAAATAATCGTCAATTACTTTCGCCATTTCCGGAGTTACACACATGGTCTTTAATGCAATCGTATTACTAAAAAGTGCAGTCTGAACATAACTTCCAGTAGCACTTCCTTTTGCTGTAGGCGGAATTAAATCGTGTTGCTCCATCTGTGCTGAAATATTTTCGGCAAACATAAAATTGCTTACTGTCTGACCGATACTGCTTTCGATGGCTTTTCCGAAATTACCGCTTAATACGTTTGCAATGGTTGATACAACACTTTTTCCAGTATCAATATACTGCTGTTTTGTCTGATAATCCCATATAGGTTGAGACTGTGCCAGCCAGGCTTGATAAGCGTCATTTGTCCACGCGCAGGTAGGAAAATTACTATAAGTAAATGCATATGGCGTATTATCAGTAGGTTCATTTTTGTAATTTATTGGATATACGTATATAGACGGAATATTTAATTTTACGCCTTGTGCGCCAAAAACTATTTTTTGGTTTTTGAAGTATTCGAGTCGGTACGCATATTGTGTTCCATCGTGCGCATCTGCAATTAAATACGAAAATGGATATTGAAATAGTTTTTTATTTTTTGGAGTATAGCCAGCTAGCGTTGTTGGGAAAGCCATGGTAAAGTTTTGCGGACTTGCAGAAAAGCATAAAGCAGGTGCTTGAAAAATGGATACAATAGCGTCTGCATTTCCGCTTTTAGCATAGGCTTGAATTTTTTGTTTCATGGTAGCAAAATCTGTAGTGTTAAAATAAGTCAAACCAGACATTATTTTTTGATTTAATTCCGGTTCCAATGCAACGCCATTTTCATCCGCACTGGCAATAAGACAATAGTTCATAAGACCGAAACCCATGCCAGCGGAACCATTTACAATGTATTCTCCAGTTTCCAGATTTTCGGGGACTAGATTCGCACCTACTGCGTCATCTGCTTTCGCAACGTGTTCTCGCTCTACATAGCACGGTTGAAGTACCACATCGTAAAAACTGTTCTGAAAACGATCGGGTTCGAAATAAATCTTGAAACTTCCGTCACTCAACCATTCTACGCGCGTCACAAAACCGAAATACCATTCTTCCGTATAAGGTTTGTTCTGAAAAGCAATATAATTGCATTTCAGAAATTCGCTCTCATTCCCTTTTCCTTTATAAGTCAGTTCTCCCCATCTCACGGGCGCGGATTGCTTAAAAATATGAATTGCTTTTTCTCTTACATGAGCCAGACAGCCAGCTTTTCCATTTTCATAATAACGCACATGTTCATAGTCATTTCCCCATTCAATCCCACTTGCTAAAATTACCTCTGTCTGCGGGGAAACCGCCGCCACATTTTCCTGCGGCGGCATCGGAATGAAATTATCCATGTTTCCTCCCTCTTACTTAATCTGTCGTAAAGTAAATGTTTGCCGTTTTGGAAGAATCGTAACGACTGGTGATCACAACTTTAACACTATTTGTTTTATTTGCTTTCGGTTTCAAATTCTTTTCATCTTTTGCAATTCGAAGAATTGTTGTACCCGGAATAACAAACGTATCGGCAGAAGAGTTGCCCTCTACTTTCACATCAATCGCTTTATCAGCTATCCCAGTAGAAATAACAGAAAAACTGCCGCCAAAGTCCACATCTGTTCCGGCGTTCACCAGTCCTACATCACTTGCTTTGATGGAAGAAACAAGAACTGTCTCTGTCGTAAACACAATGATCGGATAAAACAGTGAGTACGAGAACATCTCTTTCACCGTATACGTGCTGTTCCATCGTAAACCACGGTTTACATTATCCTGCACCATCATGCGGTACTGTTCGCGGATTTTGAAGAACCGCTTATCTACAAGAACAGCCACAATACCTTCTGCATCGTTAAAGTTGTCAATGAGTACCTGCTGTGCTTTCGGAATCATCCTGTCCAGATTATACGCACTTGCATAGCTGTCCACGTTCATAGCAGCTTTCGTATCCGGGTCAACGAACAGAAGAATCGTATCTTCTTTCGCCGCCGAGGTCGCGCCAGCAAAGTTATACAGCGGGTTCGGGAACTGAATCTTGTCAATATAGGACTGAATCTGTTTCGCAAGCGCATTGGCGCTCGCCTGGTCAGTAACCGGGTCTACGTGTACCGGATAAATCTGACCCGCGCGCTTTGCAGATGCAATCAGTTCTTTTGCCGTGGTAAACTCATCCCAGTTACAAGCGGAAACGACACTCTCCACTTTTGCCTGCACTAGACTTCTGAGTCCGTAATCATCGAGAAACGCGCCGCGCATATCCTCAAACCAGATCGTTACCGGATAATCGTTATTAAAATTGATTACATGATACAGCGCCATAATGTAGCTGTCATAAATGGCGGTCGCATCTTCGATGCTGATATTGGCATCGTGTGCATATCCCTGCGCAAAGTTTACATAAACTTCCTGTTCACCGTTTCCATACGGCATAGCGTTACTGTTCAGTACACGCAGAGGATTGCGGAACGCTTCGGTACTGATGGACTGGCTGGCGATCAGATTCACCAGTGCCGGAACGAGTTCGTTTCTTGCCATCGGATTATACGGGTCAGTTAACGTTTTTGCAATATCCGCGATATTATCACGCGTTGCCACAGGAACTCTGTCACGGTAATCAACACTCATCGTCTGCCGAACGGCGTTCAGCATGTTAATATTTGTCATGTCAAGTTTTGCCATTGTTACTCTCCTTTTCCGCTCATGATGAGCTGAGACATATCAAGATCATTGATACTTGTTGCGGTGTCTTCTGCTTCCGGCACTTTTCCGCCAAACTCGGTTACTTTTGTGATACTTCCGCCGTGGGAAAGATCAGACCAGCGGCTTTTGATTTCAGCAACGGCGGCATCATACTTTTCTTTCAGTTCGTCCCGTTCTGCGACCAGCGCGTCACGTTCTGACATCAGAGCTCCGATGTCGGTATCTTCGGTTTTGATTTTTTCGCTGATGGCGGCAATCGCATCGCCATGCGTTTCGATGTTTCCAATATCGGCAACAATTTCTGTCCAATACTCTTCTAGTGTCATTTTAAAACCTCCTTTTTAAATTGGGATATAACCAGATAGGCATTTTATGCCTTTTTGGTTTCATGGGATGGGGCGGCTCAGGCGGCTCGGGTTGTCCGGTTGACAAGTACCGATATACCATCACCGCGTTGTTCAAACGTTCGGAATCAGATAAATACCGATTTCCAACAATCCATCCGGTAATTGCAGAATCTTTTGCGTGTTCGGAAATATAATTGAAGCACTCGTGCGCTTTTTCCTGCCGGAAAGCAAGTGTTCCATCGTCACTGATTCCCTCCCAGCCTTTCATATAGGCGGCGGTCAGTGCGTCCAGATCTGTGCTGTCACTGTGTAAAAACGCCTGCAGATTTCCGTAAGCACTGGCGGCTCCTACGGAATACCACACATTTTCATAGATTAAATATTCCAACTGTGCGTTTCCATCGTCCCGGCTGTACCCGTTCGCGTCCAACCAGTTGAATAATTTAGTCCGGCGGTCGGTTTCCGCATTATCTGTCCACTGTCCTAAACCATAACCGGGCGAGCCGACAATCGTGCCTTGCCACAATCCAGGATTGATGGTTGACTCCTGCCAGAAGTTGCCACAGATGGCGGCAATTACATACTGGCTGATACCGCTTTGTACCTCAACTGGGTATCGGTACAGATACGTCCATGCGCTGTATGGACTCACAAACGTATTAATAGACACCTGTCTTTCCAGTGGGTAGCTGTCGGTGTGCGCCCCCATGGTATACCCGCCGCCGTCTGCCGGGTCATATACCATTTCGGTATGCCCGGAACGCCACAAAATATCGCCTTTTTTCCAAGGCTGGTTTGCGGTTCCTTTCTGGAATCCCGCGCCGATCAGATACCCATCCATGCTACGAGTGGTAAACCACGGGTTTCTTGCCAAAAAACCACCTACTGTACAACAATAACTCATGAGAGACGAACAATCATAGTACGTAATACCTCCGACCGTTTGCCCCTCGCGATAAGTTTGTGAGTAACCAACGTTCGGTGCATTACAAATTTCGATACAAGTGTTGTAAGCAAGTGTTAGATCAGCCACGTGTCAGACCCTCTTTTGCTACGTATCCGGTATAGACAATTCCATTGACAACTGCTTTCACAAGATACCATTTCCCGGTATAATACCCGTAGTTTCTAACACCGGTTCCGGTAGGCAACGTCAAAATGACCGTTTTGTCCATCCCCGCACCAACGCGCAGATTGTAACGATCGTTGGTATGATAGGCTCCGGCAATTTTCCGGTCAAAACTACGTGCGGACTCGGTCTTGATGCATTTCTCAATAGGTTTCTGCGGTTTTTCGTTTTTTACAACATACCGATAATGGACGGCATTCTCATACGGCAGATCATAATAAGTCCGTACACAAATTTCTCTTCCGGTCTGATCTCCCGTCTGACCATCAATCCCGCCGTTTTCGGACTGGCTGGCGTGAACGATGCGGTTCGCGTCAACCGACATCGTTACATGATGCCCTGCCGCAAGGTGGATATCACCGCGTTTCCACGGTTTGCCACATTTTACGAAACCAGCGTTTTCCAACTGTTCGCCGAGATTTCTTGTGGTACTGTAAATGCTGACCGGAAAACCAGCGTTCGCAAGTGCCGTTCCGACAAATGATGAACAATCATAATCGGGGCCGTTCCGATTTACCTGAGAGTAACCGTGTCGATTATCGGCGGCGATTTGTTCCGCCCATGCAACTGCGTTTTCGATTTTACTCATTGCTCTGTCCTCCTAAATGCTGACATAATGCGGTAATAGCAAGTGTATTTGCTTCTATTGCTTTCTGCAATTCTGCTACTTCCTGCCGATGTAATTCCGCTTCTTTTGCTCTGCGTTCTTCTGCTTTGATGCGATCCCAGAAAAGTGCGCCACAACAAACGATCGGAAAACCAAGTGTTCCAACCATCTGCGTAATTGACTGTGCTACTGTTACATCCATCCGTCCACCTCCTTATCATTCCATTTCAACCAGTCCTCAATCTCACTAACTTTATCACACATAATAAAGTTATGAATGAATCGGACTGGCGATTTACTGTTATAAGAGTTGCCATCCATGAAAAAATAATCCCATAAGTAACGGATATGAGATTCATAATTTTCATGTGGGACGATAATCAAAGTGTCTTTCTCATCACCTTTATATCGTACCGTATAAGCAAGATATGCATTTTCTTTTTTCATCATTCCTACGATCATATTAAAAACGATATTTGCCATCTTTGCTCCTTTCTTCCTGCCCATTAAAACAAGGAAACCTTTTGACCTGCCAAGGACAGGGCGGCTTACTCAGCCGTGGCGACCCCTCTGAAAAAGGTTTCCCCGTATTTTCATGATACATCGGTTCTGTCCGTCTGTCAAGTACTTTTGTCCGTCATACGCAAACTATTTATAAAGATCAATTCCCAATAACTCAACCGCCATATTCTTGCTGTCTAGATCGTCAAACCGCAAATATGCTTTGCGGTATGCGTCAACTAGATTTTCAAACAAATAATCATAGTGTTCCAACATAACCGTGTTTTGGGTATGATCACCGTCCCGAAAAACCGCGACAAAATTACAAGACGGGTTATAGTTATGCGTAATATAGATGTACCCCTCTTCGTAATACTCATACACTCCATAACTTTTTCCACTATGCTCGATGGTGAACAGATACCGCGACCGTCCGGTCGGCTTTTGTACAAACACGGCATCATCAATCAACATCTGATCTCCAACACTCATGCTTTGCATATAGTGTCCGCCGCGGAATGCTTTCAGAGCAGTATTTTCCCACATCGCCTTACTAGCACTGTCATTGTGCGTAAATTCGCACACAAAACCGCTCCCATGCAGCATTTTTGTTTCTTTCTGGTATCTCTTATGGATACCAAAAAATACAAAATAGGGATTGAGCAACGAAATATTATTGGATGCCATCACCAGTTTAAACCATCGGGACTGACTTCCGTTTCCGCGGCTAATCGTCAATAGCAACGATTGCAGTTTTTCAGATTCCCCTTTTACGTATTGTCCGCTTTCCATGCTGAACTCGTCAAAAAACAAAAAGTAGATATCCCGAAAATACGGAGACAATTTTTTTACACTGTCCATCTTACTTCCAAAACTAAACGCGCATCCGAATGGCACGCCGTCCAGAAAATACCGCACAACATTTCCGTTTTTGTCCAGATTTTTATAGGTAATCACACTTCCTAATTTAGGATACATTCTTAGCATATCTTCGTACATCGCCGCCGCTCCCGTCATTTCCCCTTTTGTCCGAAAAATCCATCCGGTCTGCAAACCATACTCTTTGCACAAAATACAACTCGCCGCGGCAAACGCACTGGTCTTTCCGGCACTACGGTTAGAACACGTAATTGCCACGCCTGCGAACTCCCCGTCCACGTCCGGCTCCGTAAACAAACGAATCGGATTGTAATACTGAATCGCTTTCCCGTTATCGTCTACCGCTTCAAATTTCACATTATATTCAGCAAAAAGTTTTTCCCATTGAATATCGTTCCAAAAAATCATTGTTTCACGTGAAACATTTTTGTTTCACGCCCTCCTTTCTTCTTTTTCCCGCTCCGCGTTACCACGGTTATCTGAATCTCTAACGTCCCGCCAGTTCCCCGCCAGTCTCTCCGCAGTCAATCTCACGTTAATCGCACGATGATCGCACGTTTGACTGCGGATGGACGGCGGGTAAGGGCAGAGCTACGCTGGGTATAAAAAGAGCTACGCTTGAAAACGTAGCTCTCTTACACGTATGGAATGAAGTTTTATAACACAAGATATAGTAACAATCAACTACAGGTAACATAAATACTCAAGTTACCGTCCGCCAGTCGGGGCGCGTACCCAGATCATGGTAATTAAGCAAACGGATTAAATTTTTCCGTATCGCCGAATTTGTGTACATTTACCGCGGAAAGGTAAGCTGTGAATCCCTTGTCGCGGCGGAACTTACTTTCTCCAATGGAGATGAACAGGTCAACTACTGCGCCTTTGCCGAGTTCGTCAACGCTTGCGACTGTGTCGCTCTCCACGCCGTCCTCGTAAAAGTCAACGCGGTAATTGGTCTGCGCTTTCACGTACAAACCAGCTTCGGAGGTTTCCTTTGCAGGAATCCATTTCGCTTCTGCGGCGGCATCTTCGCCAAAATCTTCGATGATTTTTTCAAAGATTGCTTTCTGCTGATCGGCAGAAATAGTCGCGGAAAGAACGCTTTTGCCGTCTTCCTCTTTTGCGTATTTGACAGTTACGTTGTTTAATTTCATTTTCGGTTTGCTCATGATTCGTTCTCCTTTTGATATAATTTGTTTATTATGCAGAACCGCGGTGCTTGCTTTGATCGTTGTCTTATCTGGACTATTCCAGACCGCGGTTGTGCGCTGATTAATCGTCCAGTCTCTTTGCTTCGGCAAAGAACTGTTCGTCCGGCATCTCGTAGCGGGCGGAAACCGTGTCAATTAAGACGCAAACGGAATCTTCCGGCAGTCCTGCCGAGATGACAGCATCTTTTTTGGCTTTCTGCGATTTTAATTCTGAGTCAGACTCGAAAAAACCGAGTTCCTGTCTTGTTTTTCTGTCAATGACAGCGTACTGCCATTTTTCAATTTTTGTGCGTACCATGTTTTTTTTCTCCTTTACTTTATGTGGTTATTATTTATTACAAGTATTATAATATCACTATTCTATCAGAAAGTCAATACTTTTTTAAATAAGAAAAAGAAAAAATATATCCAAAAATAAAAGCAGAATAGCAAGGTCTATTTCCTCTTCGTGCAAAGCACAGATCGTTGCGATTAAAAGTAACATAAAAAAGATAAAAAATCTCATTTTATTCTCCTATTCCGGTATCACTCCGTCTTGAGAGTTTACCAACACTTCATAGTATTCATTTGATACTCCTAAGGTATAAGTTGTATCAATAATTCCGATGTTACTTGCTGTCAAAATTTCTTCCCCGTTTACTTTGATGTAATGCGGTTTGGTGTTATTAAAGCAACTGATCGTTCGTCCGACATTTTCCATTCTGCGGCAGAGACGGAAATTATTACAGCACTTTATATTTTCCGCGCCTAATTTTTTGTTCATGCCAGCGACCGTAGACGTAAAACGCACGGGGTCTTTGCCGGATTGTGCCGCTTTTTCGTCCCATTCAACGCCGCAGTATTTTTTCGCGCCAAGGGTCTTAAACTGGATATAGAGGTCATCCATATCCCAAACGCCGAGAATATAACGGTTGTCACCAACGTCACAAAACGCAGGAATGTCATTATCAATCGCACGTTTTTCCAGTATTTTGTTTTTGGCTTCAAATTCTGGAATGTGTAATTCCGGATGCAGAAATTTGATACTGTCCGTATCGCAATAAACAACGTCCATTCCAACAACGTCCAGCATATCTTGTAACTGTTTTCTTGCGTGGGCGGTAACGTAGATACCCCATTGATAGTGCAGAAAGCTATTCTTGCTTTCATAATACGTGTTCAGTGCTTTTTCCGCATCTGCTTTTTCCCTTGACCATTCTCCCGTGGTTTGGTTCATCTCCCATTCGTCCTGTAATAGATCGGTGACGCACATACCAAACGTACTATTCAATTTATTCTTAGATTTCATATACTCATATATTTTGTTGGGGTTTCCTTTTAACTTGCTTTTTGCGATAAAAAACGCCATCATAGTTTTACGCATACTATTAGGTAATTTTCCGCGCGCGGATACGTAACACTCCGACACGGTAAAAAAGTCGTAAGCATACTGGTTTCTTATGATTTCCAAGTCAATTTCCGTCATTGCAATCTCGCAACAATCAATAGATAATACGCGACCATTATCAATCACACAATCTTTTCCGTGCTTCTGGCACTTCGACAACGGGATGTATGGGACGGGTACGCCGTCTCTGATACGCAAGTTGTCAAATTGTGCCCGCATAATAACACACCGAGTATCACACAAGTTGTCAAATTGTTCTTGAGACGTGATATCAACCGCCCGAAATGCACTCATGGGATAGTAACCCATTGCAATCTGCGCCGGATAACTGCTCGAAATATCCATGCTACCCATAACGATAGCATTCTCCCCCTTTCTCGCGGTGATCGTGTGACCCGCGTGGATGCGGTTGGCGTGGGTGTTGCCGCCGCGGAACGCGTCTTTGCAGAGTTGGTACTGCGGTAACGTAAGCGCAAGATCAGTAAAGGTATCGGGATAATAGTTTTTATCCGCTTGCATGGCACGGCGGAACTCGCGCCGGACGTAGCCAGTGGAGGTAAGGGGGATTTCTGCGATGTTGTCCTCTTTACGCGCGGCGCGGATACACTCGCAGAGACCGCGAACGTCATTATAGCAATATCCCTGTTCAACGTCCGTAAGAGGTGTTATTGGTGTACGTAGTTTTTTGTAATCATACGTATCAACCAGTTTATAATGGGTTACACCCTCACTGTTTTCACAGAATTTCGCAAGACTCATGTTGCTTAGAAAATACGAACAGCGGAACTCAATCCCATAACGATAGGAAAAACATTTCATTACTTTGTGAGCGTCACGCGCAAAAATTTCCGAAAACTCAATGAAATCTTTCATAAACTGGAATTCATAGGAAAGATTATGTACGTAAACAACTGCACGTTTTTTATCCGATGTTTGCAAGTATAAATGCAGTTTTTCACAAAAAGAAAGAAACTCATTCCATGTGCGTCCGAAACATACGGTATCTTTCATGCAAAACTGCCACTGATACATGAATGCCGTCCCTTTTACTACTTTTTCCCCGGTTTTGTTATAGCGCGCGTAATCCAGCTTTTCCAAAGTAGTTGTCTCGATGTCAAACGCCATTTCCACATCGTAGTAAACGGTCGGATTTTTCTTTCTGCCGCGCTTGCGGCATTCGCGCAACGTCTGGAAAGATGAAAACGGGAAATCATCAACGGAATAAATTGTTTCACGTGAAACATCTTCCGTTCCGTTTACGATGATCGGTACATTTAATTGATACATATTTTCACCTACTTCAATTTTAGTCTACTTTCTGCAAAAAGTTCTTCTTCTGTGATATAGCCGTCTAGATACTCTTTATACTCCTCCATAATATCTTCGTAATCATAAGTACTATCACTCATTTTCAGAAGAAAATCATCAATGATCTGATTCGAGTCTAACTCTCTTCTTAAATTCTTCTTATACAAATTGGACGTCAAAAAACGATATAAGTCCTTGTAATTGCTTTCGTCTACTTCTTCGGCTATTTTCCCGGACTTGTCAAAACGCCGTCGCAATTCAGCAATTCGATAACCCTCCAATGTTGTTTCTGGAGAGTTCAAAAAAGCGACCATCGTGTCCCATTCCTGCCGGATAGATGCATCCGATCGTTTTACGCCTTTCAAGAAACGGTTTTTTTCACGCCCTTGCGAAGCAAAAAATTCTTTTACGCGTCCATACGCCCATTGGTCGCGCGCGTGAATTTTTTCCAGTTTGGCAAGGCGGCTATTTGCCGCCTGCGCAACGCGTGGAAGTTCGCGCTTGATCTGGTCGAGTGAGAGATCAAGTTCCTGGTAGATACTATAATCCTTTGATTGTGGCATTTATTCGCACCCCCTAATAAAAAGTTTTAATTTACCGGACACAACTTCGAAACCAAAAACTTCCTCTGACATGAAGTTTTCTTTTCTTTCACTATAGACTTTTGCGTAATCCATGTGAAATTCCCTTACTAATACGTAATATTCTTCATTAAAAATGGTAACACTAGCGTAAATTTCGACTTCTAAGCACTTCATACCGCGATACATTTTTACAAAATCTTTTACTCTCATGATGAGACCTCCTTAATATAAACAGTGCTCTCCATTTTCTATCGTATACAATGGACACAACGTACAATTATCGTTAGCAGAACAGATAACTGAATGTTTGATTTCAATATAATAAGTTAAATAAGCATAACGAGTGCTTGCGGAATTGTTGGATTTTACAGTAAACCCTACACCAAAACGTCCTTTATATGGTTTCGGATTATAGGTTGCATTTTTACGAATGTAACCGTTGGTCATAGACGAGTGAGAATAGGCATACACTTTAAACTCCATTCCTACTTTTCTTGTTACATAGAAAGGCAGGTCAGCAACGCTATTTTGCATTTTAACAAGTTCTTCATAAGTCATTTTTTGATTAATTCTCATGTTATCCTCTTTTCTCCCCGTAGTGCCGATAGGTCAGCGTGTTATTTATTATATAAGGTCAAAAGTTTCCTTATCAAATCTAACATATCCATCCACATATGCCAATTCATAATATTCTTTGCACTCGCGGCAAGAATACGTCTTAGTATACGGACCTTTAAAAACTACATATTTTTCGCCACTACCATCATCTGAATCCAAACATAATACGTCCCCCGTTACACTGAATCCCGGATTCATCTTTTCAAAAAAATCTTTCTCATCCTTTGATAATTCGTTTTTTTATAAGCATAATTTTAATCATTGTGAAATCCTCCATTTTTTAATGTTATCTATTGCAAGACATCTTGTAAGTAGCAAATATTTCCGGTCTAAGATCTGAGTAGTAATAAAAAGCATCTTCCGAAAAATGTTCTCCATTTACTATTTCTATTCCATTTTCATAGATGGAAAAGAAAATTTCACTATTTTCTTTCATAGCTTGTGAACAGAAAGTTTTTACTAATCCATTTGCTGTTAATAATGAATCAACTTTATATCTGACAATCTCTTTTCCATATTTTGTTACTACAACTTCATAGCCACTTTGTCTCTTAATTTCTTTCATTTTTGTTTCCTCCATTTCTATTTTGTATTATTGATTTTCCTTGTTTCTGATATTACAATACCACTTTTCTAGAAATATATCAATACTTTTTCTAGAAAAATTTCTAGAAAATTTATATCACTAATCCTACACACATAAACCCTACACCCATTGTCCGCCACCCGCGGACACTTTACCGGACTAAAGTAAGTTGCCGTTTCGGAAGTGTCCGCGTCCCGCGGACAAACGGGCGGTTTTGCCCGCTTTTCGGGTGAAATGAGTTAATAAAACGGAAGAATTGTGTGCGAATCGGGAGGAAAACGTGAATAATTGTGAAATTGTATAGACAATTAGACGGGACTAACACTTTAGTCGGGTAAAGCGTTTTTGTCAAGTTGGTAAAATGCATAAAAATTTCGGGCATATGTGTTGTAATAAATATTAAAAAGTGAACAAATGCAATGAAATAGTTTGCAAAAGCGGTGTCTTTCTCACACGGACACCGCTTTTGTTGTGCAATGTGCTGTCCGCCGTGCGCGGACAAAATTGGGAAAATGTCCGCGTGGGACGGACAGTATATATGTTT
>OGMA01000456.1_pt1 | contig 17527 bp, 18 predicted proteins | sample 1573021 | NCBI WGS metagenome assembly OGMA01 (sample SAMEA2581905, study PRJEB24529) | metagenome | biome: Human gut stool | place: China | collected 2011 | reverse complement strand
CAAGAGAATACTCCAAACAGGTCGGCGATTTCGAATTGTGTCATCCATACGGGTGAGGTCGGCATAGTGACCATACCCATTTCACTGACTGTTATTATACCTCTATTCATAATGTACTGAATTTACATTGTTCAGTTTCTATTGTTTGTCTTTTCGCCGGTAGATTGTTTCTTCCGGCGTTCCATCAGCTTGTCCATATCATTGGAAATCTTGTCATCCGTGATTTTGGCATAGATTTGGGAACTGACGATATTTGTATGCCCCATCATCTTGGCGATGCTTTCTATCGAAATTCCTGCGGAAATCAACAGGGTTCCGAAAGTGTGCCGGGCTTGGTGATGGGAGAGATTCTCCTCAAACTCCAGTGCGTTACCGATGGAATGTACCTCGTGCCAAAGAATATCACGGATAGGCAACGGGAAAACGGGCTTGGTGTCATCGGTCGTGTTGTAAAGTGACAATATACGCTCTGCCACGGGATGCAGGGGGACAAATGCTTCCACATTAGTCTTGCCTCTCTTCTTGCGGATATACTTCCTGCCGTCCGCTGCCTCTCCGATATGGTGCGGATAGAGCCTGTGTATATCTACATACGCCAGACCGCAGAAACTCGAAAAGATAAACATACGCCGTGCCAATTCCATGTTGCTGTCCTCAAACGGGGTCGCCATCAGGCGTTTCAATTCATTGCGGCTGATATGTTTCAGTTTCGGTGGACTCTTCTTTTCATATTCCACCTCCTCGATAGGGTTGGCACGTATAATCTCCCTGTCCACGGCAAGATACAACAACCTGTTTAGCCAGCACAGGCACTTGTTCATCTTGTCCGTGCTGCATCCCAAATCCTTTAGCAGGAATGTCTTGTAATCCTTGCCGAACTGTTCCGTTATTTCCTCCAACGGCATATCCGGCATATCATAGACTGATTCTATGTACTGTCTGATACAGTCTTGAAAGATAACGGATTGCCGGTAGGTGGAGCGTGATTGTATCACTACAGAGCGTTTCTTTAACCTCTCCAGTTCTTGTCTGCCTGTTTCCAACAGGGTTGTGGGCAAGGAACTTTCCGCCACTATGGTATTTTTCAACAGTTCCGCACTGACTACACCTTGTTCCTTCAGTATGGTGTTGTATGTATCTTCTATGTGTTGGCGATATTGGCTTAACCGTACGTTTGTGCGAACGTCCTTTACTTCGCCTTTCTTAGTGTTCCAATCATCAGGATTGCAATAGATTCCTGTGGAAAGCACCACTTGTTTGCCGTCTATGGAGATTCTGCACCAAATGGCGGTCGTGCCGTCAGCTTTTACCTTACTGCGGTTGATGTAATAGAGTTGTTTGAATGTACTGCGCATAACTGATTATCTTATTGAATGTGATTAAATGATTGCATTAGAGGACAAGTACCAAGTCTTTGGTCGCTTCTATAAATGTGTCCATGTCCTCAAAAAGTTTTTTCGGGGTCACACGGGCGTAAATTTGCGTTGTCTGAATATTGGTGTGCCCTAACATCCGGCTGATGGTTTCGATAGGCACACCCTCTTCAAGCGTTATCAGGCTTGCGAAACTATGGCGTCCGACATGATAGACGATGTCGGTCTTGATTCCTGCCAATACACGGAGGCTCTTCATATTGGCTCTCAATACGCGGTAATCTTGAACAGGCAGGAGTGTTTCCCTTGATTCGTCCTTGTATTTTTCCAACAGGGTAATCGCTTCAGGAAGAAGTTTCACCCGTGCGAGGTACTCGTTTTTCTTACGGTGGTATTTCAGCCACAGGTTGCCGTCATCATCGGTGAAAAGATTGTCCCGTGTGACGGACACGGTATCGGCATACGCTGTTCCGGTATAACAGGCAAACAGGAACAGGTCACGGGTGAGGGCAAGCGATGGTCTGCGGCGCACGGAGATTTCCACATCACGCACTTTCACGAACTCTTCCCTCGTGAGTGCCTTCGGTGCGCTGACTTCCTGTTTCGGCAGCTTGAAGTTGCAAAAAAAGTAACGTTCCGAATGTCCTTCCTTATAGGCGATACGGCACACCTTCTTCAAGAGGGCAAGGTAATGGCGCACGGATTGCAAGGATTGTTTCTTCTCATCGAGCACATAATCCTGAAAATCCCAGATGAACCGCTCGTAAAGTTGCCCGAAGGCGACATCCTCTGTCTTGAACCTCTCACGGATGAACTCTGCAAGAATCTGCCGTGTGTAATAATACTTGGAGTATGTTCCCTCGGCACGGTCAATGCCTACACGCGATTTCAAGTCCTCGTTGATACGGTCAAACTGCTTCAACAGGGTCATCTGCTTGTCCATGCTCCCCTGAAACATATCCTTGACCGCCGTAGCGTCAAATTCCTGCTTTCGCTCCAACAGGGAATCGAATGCGGAGTTGACGGTAAGCAACAATTTCTCAATTTTGGCATTGGTCTCAACCGCCTCCTTGCTTTTACCGTTCAGGCGGCTTTCACGGGGGTTCCATAATTCCGGAGTGCAGGACAGTTTGCAGCCGAACTGTGCCATTGTCCTGTTTACGGTGATACGTCCCATGATAGGAGCCTTTCCCGACTTGTCCAGCCCACTCTTTTTGAGGTAGAGCAACACCTTGAATTTTTCTACTTTCATACGCTTATATTTTTTAGTGCAAAGTTACTTGCCATATAAGCGTTCCTTGATATGCAAAACACTGTGGATGAGCGCAAACAGAACGGTGATGATTTCTTTTTATCGCTTGCCGTTACCTATTTCCGTTCCGGTAACTGCCCGGCTAACGGTTTGGTAACTGAACAACCTCAATATTCCGTTGCCATTTGCTTTTTCACTACTTGGCAAAATACTGAAACCATGCTCATTTCAAACGGATTACGTTTTATCTTCATCTGTTCGCTTTCGCTTGCTTTGCCTTGTATATTCCATGTGAGCCGTCATACCTGTGCCACTCTGCTGGTTCATCAGGGAGTTGCGATTACAACAGTCCAGAAGTTGCTCGGACATACTTCCGTAAAGACCACACAGATTTATTCGGAGGTACTTTCCAGCACCATTGTGCGTGACTTGAAAAATGTTCAAAGGAAAAAAGTAAAGATGTTTCCTGATAAAGGCTTGAGGACATCTGATTTTATAGACAACCGGTAGATTTCATGAATCCTATTTGTTTTCTATTAATATTGTGACTCTTTAAATTCTTCGGATAATCGAAATATTGCTCCTGATTATTTTTTTCAATATGGATTGAATATGGAATAGTTTTCACTATCTTTGCAGGGTAACCAGGAGCTTGATGGCAATAAATATTGTCATCAGGCTCTTTTTTTATTGTCATATCGTGACAATGGATTTCGGTGTTTTGACAGCGATGGTGCAAGCGGATAGGGATATCTTTGAAGTGTGTATTTTATAATCAGATAAACAATAGACAGAATGGAATTAAACGACTGGTTGGCTATAATCGGGGCTTTCGGGGGATTGGAGGCTGTCCGCTGGGGTGTCACGTTTTGGGTGAACCGCAAGACTAACGCACGGAAAGAGGATGCGTCCGCCGATTCGATGGAGGATGAGAACGAGCGCAAGCAGGTTGACTGGCTGGAAGAACGTATCGCCCAGCGTGACGCTAAGATTGATGCGTTATACGTTGAGCTTCGTAATGAACAGTCTGATAAGCTGGCATGGATTCATAAGTGCCACGAGCTGGAACTGCAATTGAAAGATGCCGAGCATAACCGTTGTGACAGGCCTGACAGCGAATGCGGTCGTCGTATTCCACCACGCAGGACTACATTAATTAAAGATAAGGAGGAAAAGAAAAATGGCTGATGTGAAAAAACTTGCACCGTTTATCCTGAAGTGGGAAGGCGGTTTTGTAAATGACCCGGACGATTTAGGAGGGGCTACCAATATGGGTGTGACCATTGGAACTTATGAAGCGTATTGCCGAAAGAAAAGCTATCCCAAGCCTACGGTTGAAAGATTGAAAAACATCACGAAAGAGGAATGGACGGAGATTTTGAAAACCATGTATTGGGACAGGTGGAAAGCTGACGAAATTAAATCCCAATCCATAGCTGATATCCTTGTCGATTGGATCTGGGCAAGCGGAGTGCACGGTATCAAAATACCGCAGGATTTGCTTGGCGTGATTCCTGATGGCATTGTCGGGCCTAAGACACTTGCCGCAGTCAATTCCCGTAATCCACGTGAACTGTTTGATCAGATCAAGATTGCACGGTTTGATTTCATCGAGGATATATGCCGGGAACGCCCTGCAAATAACAAGTTCAAACGGGGCTGGATGAACCGTATAAATGATATCTCTTATGTTGGCTAAGGTTATGAACTGGGTAAGCCAGCACATATTGCTGGCTCCCTTTATGTGCCTGTTTCTTCTATTGTCATGTGGCAGTTCACATAAGGTTGCCAAATCCGACACAGAAATAATCAGGAAGGACAGTGCCAGTGAATCGGTCAACATCGTACATGGATTAACCACCTCTTTGAGCGAACTCATTACAACCAATGGTAGCTATGTAATTGATTTCCGTATCTATGATACAAGAAAACCGCCCGACAGCCTGACCGGGAAACCTCCGTTATTGGCTGACGGGCATGTAGAAGGTGATTTCAGCAAGAATAAAAAGAAGGAAACTGCAACCAAAGACAGTACGGAGGTGAAAGCTGACAAGGAAACCACTTCCGATATCCATGAGAAAACCAAGACTGAAGGGGTAAAGGATAAAAAAGAATCCACGCTGCTTAAACAAATCGGTTTTGTCTGTGTTTGTGTAACTGTACTAATTTTTGTTGTACTGGTGGCGAAACAACATTAGTATACCAGGCCGACGTTCCAAAGGTACGTCGGCCTGATGTTTGTCTATCAAAAGTTCCCCTGGTAATTTTTTATAAGGTCATTGGCCTCTTGTATATCATGGGGCGTGTAGATATCCGTCATTAATATGCTGCTGTGACGGGCCTGATCGCGTACACTTGACACATCATAAATGTCGTAGCATGTTCGTTATACCTGTATCCTTCAGGGAATAGAACTTGTATTGAGTGGAAAGTTTAAGGTCTTTCCTAAGATAGTGTATCAGACGGTGACAAATGATATTTATCATACGATTAAGCAGCAGCAGAAGAAGAAGAAGCGCTGGGGATCGGGCTTGCAGATTGGGTATGGTTATCTGGGAGGTTGGTATGTGGGTGTTGGAGTGAGTTATAATATATTTATGTGGTAAAGTTCAATAATAAAACGTCTATTCTTATATCTATATTCATTTTTTTGCTATCTTTGTCGATATATTTTAGAACAACTCTATTGAATTAAATTAAGATGTGCGAATCAGAGGAAATTTTTTACGAAGATGAGCGAAGATTAAAGGAAAGCGGAGTTCGCAATGTATTTACTCCTCATACTCCTATTAATCAAGAAAACTTGTTTAGAGGAAGAATAACTGAAGTGCAACAGATTCTTTCTACGTTGAATACGCCAGGTCAGCATGTATTGTTATTTGGCGATAGGGGAGTTGGAAAAAGCTCTCTAGCTAATATTGCATCAAGCAAACTTATTAAAATAGCAGGAAAGGATTTGGTAATAAAACGTTGTTCTAAATCAGATTCTTTTAGTACCATATTTGAAAGTGCATTGATGAAATGCGGTATAGATATATCAATACAATCAAAAAATATTTCAGGTAGCTTTTCCATAAAGGGTATTGGGTGTCAAGAGAGTACAGAGTACAATGGATTTATGGATAAGGTGCAATCTCCTTCTTGGATTTATGAAAAATTGAAGGATCTTAATACACTATTGCTTATTGATGAATTCGATTCTATACAAAACAAAGAGGATAAGCATAAAGTCGCTGAATTAATTAAATTATTGAGTGATTCGAATTCCTCCTTTAAAATATTTGTGGTTGGAATTGCGGAATCAGCTGAAGAATTAACAGCAGGACATCCTTCAGTACAAAGATGTTTGAAAGAAATCAAATTGTCCAAGATGTCTCAAAGAGAACTGGTTGATATTATAAATAGCGGTTCAGCTAAATTAAAATTGAATTTTACAAGAGATGCTAAATTTCGTATTTGCAGACTAAGCTCTGGCTATCCTCATTTTACCCATTTGATTTCATTAAAATCAGCAGAAGGAGCTATTATAAATGAAGTAACAGACATTGATATAGATGACGTTAATGAAGCTATAGAAAAATCTATCCTTGATTGTGAGAATTCATTGAGACAGTCTTATGATGAGACCGTAAAATCATCTTCTACAATGATTGTTTATAGAAAGATTTTATATGCGACAGCATTATGTTATGATGAATTTATTAGAAGTAAATCCATTCGTTTTATTTACAATCTTATCTTTGATGAGGAAATAACTCAACAAAGACTGAACCAATATTTAAGTAAACTTGTTTCCAATTCTAATGATAAGATTTTGCGAAGATTAACAAAAGGGGTATATAGGTTTACTGATCCAAGAATGAGTTCTTATATTCGCTTAGTTCAATCTGATATGTATTCTGATAAAGAGGAATCTATATACGCAAATATGAAGGTAGAATCCATATAAATGAATAATTATGATTAAATGTACGATTATAACAGGAACTTCATTTCAGGAAGTCGAAATGAAGGTAAATCGTTTTCTGGCAATTAATAGAGTTCAGAAGATTATTGAAGTTGTAAATCTGAGTGATGAACAATATGTTGCGATGGCTATATATTATGAAGCTTAATTTTGCATTCCTATGAGTAGTAAGCACCCAAAAATGACATAGTGCTGCTTCACGCCATAGTCTCTATTTTTGTGGAAACTAAAATTCCACATATTCTTATTATAGTCGTAATGGCTGTTTTTATGCTATTATATTTCGCCAAAAGTGAAGAATTCCGAAGAATGGTCCATGAAGAATTGTGGAAGGCAGCCTAATAAGCTGCCTTCCCTACCCTTTTATAATCTCTCACCCCTATGCTTTATTGAAATTTTCCTATTTTGTTTTTTGTAAAGTCATATAAAATACCCATCTTTGCATTGCGTTACATATTTTGTTTAGTGTCGAGATTCCGACCGTTAAGCTACGGACAACATACATGCCCATAGCTTCTTCATATACGGTTCCGACCCCCGTGTTGTATGCTTAATGGCTACACTGTATCCCGACATTAAAGATATGTAACGCAACGGGAAAGCGGAACCGTTTTTTTTCCGCAGACTAACGCAATTGCATATGTCAAAATTAGCCCCAACTGCTCATCAACTATCTAAAAAGTTTATAGGCTATGGACACTATGAACTTACAATTTCTTCCTCTGAGGGCACAAAAACGATTGTCACAAGAAATATGGACTTGATAGAACGGCTAAACTCAGAGATAGACAAAGAAAAAGAGGAAGCGACTGCCGAAGCAATCGCTCTAGTTCTTGAATCCTCACTTTAGATTATCTAAAATCTTTCTTATGGCTTCATCAGCATGTTTTCTCATAATTCTGACATAATTAAAGATCGGTCTATTGGATTTCATGCTTTGGCCTATACAATACTCCAACGTTTCCAATGGTATGCCCAGTTCAAAACCATGTTGGACAAAGGATTTCCGGGCTGAATAATATACGACATGCGATTCTACCTCCAGCCTCTCCCCTAACCTTATAATTTCTTTTGTTACATAGTTACGAAAATTAGGATAAGAATATTTATAACCAAAATCAAGCTTTCCATTACGTCCCATCCATCTTTTGATAATCGGTTTTGCTTCCTCAGGAATAGTGAAGCTAATCTTCATATCACCTTTCTTTGTGTTTTTGGATTTTTCACGTACATATTCCATAATTTTCGCATCTTTGAAATTGTATTGCATCAAGTCCATCAGATTGATACCTCCTAGATAATACGAAAGCATGAACACATCCCTGGCAACACGCTGAGACTTCTCTTTTATCTCCGCATCCCTTATCTTCTTTACGTCAGCTACCGAGATATCACGCTCTTTGGGCATTCCTGCTGGTCTTTCATAATATTCAAAAGGATGCGTGTCATATGATACCTTCTTATCCCTTATTGCTTGATTGATTATTGCCTTCAAATGTGCCATGTGCATACCACAAGTAACAGGAGCCAGCCTTCGGACATTCTTTAGATAAATATCAAAGTCCTTTATGGTCCGGGGAGTAATTCCATCAAGCATTATATCATATTTGACAAACTCAATGAAGTAATCACTCGCCCTTTGATATAAGGAGGCAGTGGTCCTTCTCCCCTCTTTAATCAAATTCTGCATATAGTCAGCCGAAGCGACACTATAAGAGATGGCTCCCTGCTTTACCGAGGACAAGTATTCGACAAGTTGGGTACAAGTATAGGATGATGTGTTTATCTTATCCAAGGCATCCTGATATGAATTAAGTATTCCACGTAATTTAGCATTGACATGTGCGGCATCAGGAACACCTACCACCTGCCCTCCTTTAAAATTAGCAGTATTATCTATTTCAAATCGGGTAACGATGTATCTTGTTTCCTGTTTATGACCAATTGCGATACGAATTCTGTGTTTGCCGTTTTTCAGCACCTTGGCCGGAACAACGGCGGCTTTAAGAGTTGTCATAATTGTTCTGGATTCGTTTTAGACAAGTTCTTTTTGCCAAAAGTGGCACAAACTGTCTTTTTTTTATTCAAAAATTACGGTTCTCGGAGCAAAAAAGGTGAAATTCCGCGTTTTGAACTGAGTCATAACGCATTAAACAGAAAACCTCAGAAATAGTAACGATGGCAATTTAGCAAAGAAACGCAAGGTAATGAAATAGAACGGTTGCCAAGTCATTACCCGATAATGCAGTAAAGTTTTTCTTTGTGTCGTCACGTTTCATCGTTCTGCGTCAGTTTGCATATCAATGTATAACTCGCTGATAACTAATTTTGTAACCAAAAAAAAAGATTAGATTATGCGAAGTACATTTAAGGTGCTGTTCTACGTGAACGGGAGCAAAGAGAAAAACGGTATTGTCCCTATTATGGGACGAGTGACAATCAACGGTTCTGTGGCTCAATTCAGTTGCAAGCAGAGCATCCACAAAGACCTATGGGATGTGAAAGGAAACCGCGCAAAGGGCAAAAGCAAGGAATCGCGAGACATCAATTTGGCCTTGGATAATATCAAGGCTCAAATCATCAAACACTATCAACGCATTTCGGATAGAGAAGCGTTTGTAACAGCAGAAATGGTACGAAATGCCTATCAGGGTATCGGAACGGAATATGAGACCCTGCTCCGAGCATTCGACAAAGAGAACGAAGCCTTTGCCAAACGAGTTGGCAAGGATCGTTCTCTGAGTACATATCAAAAGTATCTCACCGTAAGAAAATATCTTGCGGAGTTTATCAAGGTAAACTATAAGCGTTCCGATATTGCGATGAATGAACTTACAGAGGATTTCATTCGTGATTATTGCTTGTATCTGAGAAATGAGGTCGGATTGGCTCAATCATCAGTGTGGATATACTCCATTCCATTGAAGCACATTGTAACCACTGCTCACTATAATGGCAAGATTGCACGCAACCCATTTGCCCAGTACAAGGTTGACCCCGACCACAAAGAACGAGGTTTTCTGACCGAAGATGAGTTGCAAGCCTTTACAACGATTGAATTGAACAATCCCGATTTGGAATTGGCAAGAGATTTATTCGTGTTCGGTTGTTGGACGGGAATATCATTCATAGATATTAAGAACTTGACAACGGAGAATATTACAATGTTGGGCGGTTCTCCTTGGATAGTATCGAAGCGACAAAAGACGGGTGTACCGTTCCAAATCAAGTTGATGGATATTCCTATGCAGATTATCAAGCGATACGAACCATATAGAATAAGTAGCAATCTATTCAACATCGGCAGCCACGACACTATAAATAAACGCATAAAAGAGGTTGCTAAATTGTGCGGTATAGAGAAGCGAACTTCGTTCCATCTTAGCCGTCATACATTTGCAGTGTTAGCCTTGAACTATGGAATGCCGATAGAGAGTGTGAGCAAGATTCTCGGACATACGAATATTACCACAACGCAGATTTACGCAAAGGTAACAAACACCAAACTCGAACACGATATATCAATGTTTGAGAGTAGAGTTTGTGAAAGATTTGCAATATAGTAGGTATGAAACGAGCAATAATAACAATCAGCGAAAGCGGCAATGTAAATATTCCAAGCGGTAATGTTTGGATGTCGTTCTCGGAGCTTGTAGTGCTGTTCGATGTGGCAGCACCCACATTAAAGGCTACAATCCGAGCCATACATAAAAGCGGAGTTATAGCGGAGCACACCCAACATTGCGAAGTGATGCCATATACCTATTGGGCTACCCTATATAATATGGATATGATTGTCGCCCTTGCTTTTCGTATCAACTCATACGGTGCAGAAAAGATACGGACAGAGGTATTAAAGAGGATATGCGGACGAGAAGAGAAAGTATGTTATCTCTTTTCGCTTGCCAATTGTTCAAAGGCTATCTCATAGATTGGATAAATAGCAGGTACGCAATGAATACCTGCTATTTATCATTTATCGCTTCTGCTCCTCTATAAATACATCTATCTCTCCTAAATAACCTATTTCTTTAGGAAGTACAAACATATTGTTTGGATTTACATATTTTCTAAAATGGTCTTCAATATCGGATATTTCCAAATCTTCAATGCTTGTATGGGTATTGAATCCCACAGGTTGGATATGACACAATTTCCAATCAGACAAAGCATAACTACCTAATGGCTTAGTATATTTAGCTTTTGCCTTAATATCCTTTGTTGCCATAAATACCACTGGTAACTCCTTCTGGCTCAAAAGTTCTTTAATTTGAGATAAGGTAAACACCGTTCCTTTTAATACATTACTATACGCCCAAATAGCTACGGTATTATCTGAAACGATAATCTCTCTTCCACAGGGATGCACAAATGATTGACCTCGTTTGTTTGTTTCTTTACGAATAATCAATGGCATATCTTTGTCTGCAATCCATTCCTCTATCAGATTACTCCAATTTTCAAGTACTTCAACATCTATCTGAGGGTTATTAGGAGAATTACGCCACAAAGTTCCTATCTCCTTAATTTTCATTCGGATTTTCTCTCCTACCAAATCTTTTGTGGGCATACATTTTTCGGACTTCTTATATGGCGTGGGTTGTCCCGATATTAGAAACTGCATAGCTCGTTTGGGAGGATATTTACAACTATACAATCTGCCCTCTTGATAGCTCTTGGTTTCAATGACATTTGAAAAGACACGATAGAAATCAGCTTTTGTAAACTTGAATGTTCCATCTGAAGTATGAACAATAAATGAATCATTATCATTCAAAGGCTCAATCAAATCAGCCTTGAAACATAATCTACTACTTGTATATTCTACCATATGCTAACTATTCAAACAAATTATACCACAAAGGTACTCGAAATAAACCAAATGAGAGAATTTCTGCCGTTTATAATTGCCTTGAGTTTATAGCACCCCTCAAATTCCAATCCCCATAGTACTTTATTCACTATTCTGCTATAATTTGCGTAGCAACTTATCCGTCAATCACTTATATTTTTGTAGCTGACATTTTTTGAACCTAAAAGCATTTGAAAATGGAAGCTAACAAAGTAACAACGAGCCATAAACCGCCATCAGATGGTGGTATGGCAAGAGAAGAATTTATCCGAGTGGGAACAACGCTCTACAAGATTGTGGAGCAACCGAGACTGAGCGGTGGATATGTGAAAAAGCGTATCCCTTGGAACAATGAAACACTTCGCCAAGACTATGGCAAGGACTATATCGGCAGCGTTCCCAAGTATGACGGATTTTGTACCGTCCCCGAACACATCGGCTATCGCCCTGTAATCGGTAAGTTCCTAAATCTCTATGAGCCGATAGACCACCAACCGCATGAGGGAGATTTCCCCTCTGTCCGCTCATTGGTGGAGCATATCTTCGGTGAGCAATACGAGTTGGGTATGGACTATCTGCAACTGCTCTACCTGCAACCCGTTCAGAAGTTACCAATCCTGCTATTGGTATCGGAGGAACGCAATACAGGCAAGAGTACATTTCTGAATTTTCTGAAAGCTCTCTTTCAGAACAATGTAACATTCAACACCAATGAGGATTTCCGCAGTCAATTCAATTCCGATTGGGCAGGCAAACTCCTTATCGTGGTTGATGAGGTGTTACTCAACCGCAGGGAGGACAGCGAAAGGTTGAAGAATCTAAGCACCACACTATCCTACAAAGTGGAAGCCAAAGGCAAAGACCGTGATGAGATAGCGTTCTTCGCCAAATTCGTGCTATGCTCCAACAACGAGTATCTGCCCGTAATCATTGATGCAGGGGAAACACGCTATTGGGTACGCAAGATAAACCGCTTGCAGTCCGATGACACCAATTTCCTGCAACGCTTGAAAGCGGAGATACCCGCATTTCTCCATTTCCTCACTAATCGAGAGTTATCCACCGAGAGGGAGAGCCGAATGTGGTTCAATCCCTCATTGTTGCATACCGAAGCGTTACAGAGGATAATCCGCAGTAACCGCAATCGATTGGAGATAGAGATGTCGGAGCTGTTGCTCGATATTATGGCAACAATGAATATCGATAGCGTTTCATTCTGCCTTAACGACCTTATTGTGCTGTTGATGCACTCGCAGGTAAAGGTAGAGAAACATCAAGTGCGTAAGGTGGTACAGGAGTGTTGGAAACTGACACCTGCTCCCAATGGGCTTACCTATACCACCTATCAAGGCAACTACAACCAGAGTTGCCACTATGAGCCTATAAGGAGAGTGGGACGCTTCTACACCATCACAAGGGAGCAACTCGAATCCTTGTAACACTATCATTTTTCTGTTGAATTGTTGAATATGAGTATAAACACACTGATAATAAACAATATACGCTCTCAACAAAATCTCAACAAGCCAAAAGAGAAGTTGAGATACAGCGCACTCTCGTTTGTAGATTTCTCTTTTGGTGAGTGGTTTGTTGAGAATATGTTGAGCTGTTAAAAGTCTGTATATAAACATATTACATCAACAATTCATCAAATCAACAAATTTTCATCAACCTTAAAACCGTATGTAATATGACAATCCAAGACGCAAAACAAATTAAGTTGGCAGACTATCTGCAAAGTTTGGGTTATACACCCGTAAAGCAACAAGGCAGGAGCCTATGGTATAAATCACCGCTGAGGAACGAAACCGATGCTTCGTTCAAGGTAAACACCGAGTTAAATCAATGGTACGACTTCGGTATCGGCAAGGGTGGCAACATCATCGCATTGGCAGCGGAGCTCTACCATAGCGAGAATGTAGCCTATCTATTGGAACGCATAGCGGAGCGAACACCTTACATTCGCCCGGCATCCTTTTCTTTTGATGAGCAGAAAGCACATAACAGCAACTTTCAAGGCGTACAGGTTGGCGAGTTATCTTCTCCAGCCCTTATCGACTATCTGCGAGGACGAGGAATAAACATCGAACTCGCCAAAAGAGAATGTAAGGAGTTGCGATACGAGTATGAAGGAAAAACCTACTTCGTTGTCGGTTTTCCGAATATCTCCGGTGGCTATGAACTCCGCAACCGCTACTTCAAAGGTGGTCTTGCTCCAAAAGATATTACCCATATCCGACAGCAGGGCGAGCAGCGAGATGCGTGCTACCTCTTCGAGGGCTTTATGGATTACCTCTCGTTCCTTACAATCCGAGTGAACAATAATCCCGAAGAGCCACGCACAGGCGAACAAGATTATATGGTGCTGAACTCCGTTACAAACCTCTCAAAAGCCGAGCAACTTCTACGCCCATACACGCGAATAGGTAGTTTTCTCGACAACGACCAAGCAGGACAAAGAGCGTATGAGAATCTGAAAAAGATGTTCGGGAATAGACTTCAAAATATGTCGCATCACTACGCAGGACATAAGGATTTGAATGACTATTTATGCCACAAAAACCAAACAAAACAAGTAGAGAAAAAGTCGCAAGTCCAATCCGCAAGGCGGATGCCACAACCGCAGCCGAAGAAGAAACGAGGCTTCAGGTTATAGCCCACTATAACTACACGCTTCGCTTAAAGTAGTTGTGGGCTCTACCGAGGGTGCAGAGTGACCTCTCTGCACTCCGCTTATGGGCTTCGCCCCTAAGAACCCTCTTGCAAGCGAGAGCAGAGGCAAGCTCGCTTGAACTATGCCGAGCGCAGCGGAGGGTCGCAACGGCAACCCCGACAGCGGAAGCAAGCAAACAAACGACCTAATTGTAACCAATAAAGCAAATAACTATGGCAGTAAAAAGCAGCATACATATCAAGCCTTGCAACATATCATCGAGCGAGGCTCACAACCTAAGAACTCCCGAATATATGCGTAACATCGGAGAGTCGAAAATCTATCTAATACCCCAACTTGTTGCCGACAATGAGCATTGGATAAATCCATGCCTCGGAGACTATGATTTGCAGACGCATTACGAAAAAATCAAGCAGATGGTAAAGACTAAGACAGGGCGAGCGATGCAGGAAAAGGAACGAGAACGCAAAACCAAGAGTGGCAAGATTATCAAGGTGACAGGATGCTCACCCATTCGTGAGGGTGTACTACTCATCAAGCCCGAAACCACATTAGAGGATGTTCGCAGATTTGGCGAAGAGTGCCAACAGCGTTGGAGTATCACACCGCTACAAATATTCTTGCATAAAGACGAGGGGCATTGGCTCGGTGGAGAGCCAGCCCCTGACGATAAAGAGAGTTTTCAAATCGGTGGCAAATGGTTTAAGCCCAACTATCACGCACATATAGTATTCGATTGGATGGATCACGATACGGGCAAGAGCCGTAAACTCAACGATGATGATATGATGCAGATGCAGACATTGGCATCCGAGATCCTATCAATGGAGCGAGGACAGTCCAAAACAGAGACAGGCAAGGAGCATTTGGAACGAAACGACTTTATCATTGAGAAGCAGCGTGCCGAGCTTGAACGCATAGAGGCTGAACGACAACACAAGGAACACCAGATAGATCTTGCCGAGCAAGAACTCAAACAAGTGAAATCGGAGATACGCACCGACAAACTCAAAAGCGTTGCCACTGATGCAGCCACAGCCCTTGCAAGCGGGGTGAGTTCTCTTTTCGGCAGTGGTAAGATGAAATCGTTGGAACGCAAGAACGAGGATTTGAGGGACGAGATAGCAATCCGAGATGAGACCATCGAGCAACTGCAATCCAACATCAAGCAAATGGAGGTAGAACACCAAAAGCAGATACAGGAGGTCAAGCAATCATACGAAGCGGAGAATCGCAAGCTGTCGGAGTACATTGACAAGATTTTGCGTTACTTCCCGTATGTAGAGAAACTGATGCCGATGATTAAATATCTCAGCGAAAAGATGGGGTTCAATGACAACCTTATCAAAGCATTATGCACTTTCAAGGAAATCCCCGTAAAAGGTAAGCTCTATTCAACGATGTTTAACCAATCGTTTTCAGCCGATGGTGCGGTCTGCTCCCTCAAGGAAGATAAAGAGGGGCGATTTGACCTTAGAATCGATGGTGTTTCGCATCACTCTTGGTTCAGACGCAAGAAAGATGAGTTTATGGAAGCGTTAGGATTACCTACAAGCAGAAGACATAATCGAGGGTTGAAACTCTAAAATGCATATCAAGTCGTAATAATTTGCCCGTACAAGGCTTATTATTACGACTTTTTTGTAAATTTGCAGTTGGTTGGGGGCAACTCTATCCAAGACATAAGAGAAAAAGAAGAAGCGTTATGCTTATCTTGTACTTGAAAACGTAGGAAATTTTCAATTAGATGCAAGGATAGCATAGTGGTTCTCACGCGTATAGCGTGGGCTACTATTGTTACATCTGCATCTATGGTTTCCTACGACCTTCAAGTAAGAGTGTGGCTTTGTAGTTCACGCTTTTTCGTAGGTTGGACTAAAATGTTTATTAAATATAATACAACAAATTATGAAGAAGCTGATTGTATCATTCGCATTTGTTTTAATTGCTTTGACATCGTATGCTCAAAGGGGTTCCGAGCATCTTACCTTTAAGGGGATTCCCATCGAGGGAAGTATGACCGAATTTTGTCAAAAGTTAAAAGCTAAAGGATTCACATCTATTGGTAGTGAAAACAATCTTGCATTGTTTATGGGAGACTTTACAGGTCGTAATGCAACTATAGGGGTAACAGCTACAGATGATGGAAAAAGTGTATTTGCCGTAGCTGTGTTGTTTGACCCAAGTGGTGAATGGAATACGCTTGTTAATACTTATAACTATTATAAAGATTTATACACTCGAAAATATGGCAATCCGACTATTTCAAAAGAGAAGAACCCTGCCCATTCGGATTCCAATACAGCTTTAATGGCAGAAGTTCATCAAGGAACTGTTGTTTGGGGTAGTGCTTGGGAGGTAACAGGAGGAGACATTGAATTATCGATAGAAAAGACTTCTGGTATTTATGAGGGTATGGTAATGATTCGTTATCGTGATTCTCAAAATGTAGAAACCAAAATTCAAAAAGATTTAGAGGATATTTAGTATCCAATGTATGCGACTTATTTAAAATGTGTCTGGTACATGACTAAGAAATACAATCCGCTAATTGTCAAATAATAACATAACAGAATTATGAAAAAGCTTTTCTTATTATTCGCTTTAATGGTTATAGCTTCTACATCATATGCTCAAGTCTATAAAATGTATAAGACTCGGAACTATCATAATCAACTTCGCTTAAATACAATGACAGGCGAAGTACAACAAATTCAAGATGATGGTCAGTCTTGGGAGATTTGTAGTGCGAGAGAAATTTTAGGAGATAAAGAAGGACGATTTCGCCTTTATGAAACACAGAATATGTGGACATTCATAATGCTTGATACATATACAGGTAAGAATTGGCAAGTCCAGTTTAGTGTCAAGGGTGAGGATTACATGTTTGCAAATCCAATCAACATATTTTCTCTTGCATATCCTGAGAAGTCGTCAAATTGGACTAATAGATTTCAGATGTTTGCCACTGAAAACATGTGGACATTTATATTGTTGGACTCATATAATGGACGACTATGGCAAGTTCAATATAGTACACAAGATTTAGACAACCTATTTTGTATTCCTATAAATAAATACGAATTAGTAGAAAATAACGAAAGGTGTATATTCTCTATTCAGCCACTGACAAGTATGTATCAATACTATCTTATAAACGATAATACAGGTGATATGTGGAAATTTCAGTGGAGTACTAAGGGGGATGATTATAGATGGATTGAAAGATTCAGATAAATATTACTTCCAATATGCAGCCATTGTTTATTTTGGTAATTTGTATAATTGCTATTTCGGTTATTGTAATAGCAATGCTGAGGACACGCCTAAAAAACAAATCCAAAGAGCTTGCAAAAAAGCTAAACCATATATCTGCATATAGCGAGAAATCAAATTATGAGCAAGCAAG
>OGMA01000403.1_pt1 | contig 19557 bp, 9 predicted proteins | sample 1573021 | NCBI WGS metagenome assembly OGMA01 (sample SAMEA2581905, study PRJEB24529) | metagenome | biome: Human gut stool | place: China | collected 2011 | reverse complement strand
CATCTACTTCTTGATGGAAATGTTGAAGACTAAGGGTACTGACCTGAAAGGCAAAACTTGTCTGATTTCCGGTTCCGGTAACGTAGCTCAATATACGGCCGAGAAAGTATTGGAATTGGGTGGTAAGGTATTGACCATGTCTGATTCTGACGGTTATGTATACGATCCGGACGGCATTGACCGCGAAAAGTTGGATTACATCATGGAACTGAAAAACCTCTATCGTGGACGTATCCGCGAATATGCTGAACAATATCCGGGTGTGAAATATGTGGAAGGAGCCAAGCCTTGGGGCGAAAAGGCTGATATCGCTTTGCCTTCTGCCACTCAGAATGAATTGAATGGCGACCATGCCCGTCAGTTGATAGCTAATGGGGTAATGGCAGTATCCGAAGGCGCCAACATGCCCTCTACACCGGAAGCCATCAAAGTATTTCAGGATGCAAAGATTCTGTATGCTCCGGGTAAGGCAGCCAATGCCGGCGGTGTATCAGTATCCGGTCTCGAAATGACTCAGAACTCCATCAAGTTGAGCTGGAGTGCAGAGGAAGTGGACGAGAAATTGAAGAGCATCATGAAGAACATTCACGAAGCTTGCGTGCAATATGGTACGGAAGCCGACGGTTATGTAAATTACGTGAAGGGTGCCAATGTGGCCGGATTTATGAAGGTGGCGAAGGCTATGATGGCACAAGGGATTCTGTAAGAATAAAAGCCATAGTTGTTATGAAGAAAGGCGAAGGGAGTTGCACCTCTTCGCCTTTCTTCATAATAGCAACCTATTCAGTAGGGACATATTAAGAATTTCCTTGTCTTTCCCTCATTTTTTATTCGGTTTCGGACTCATCCATAATTCTAACAACCCTCCATTAGCAAACACATCGTGAGAAAACCAGAATACATCATGATTTTTCACATAATTAAAACTTCAGTACCCCCTTAATCGGATAGTGATCAGAAATAAAAGTTTTTCCTGCATATTTTTCTCGAATTGTAACGTATTCCGTACACATTTTAAACCCTTTATAATAAATATAATCTATAATGGAGCTACGGGTCCCCCATCCATTGAAAGTACCAAAAGAATCCGTTTTTTTAGCAGAAGTTCTAGCATCTATCATTTTTTCATTCAGTTTTTGTATGGAAGAATCTGTATGCTCCATATTAAAATCTCCGGTCAAAATTAATGGAAAATTATCAGGATTAATCTTCTGTATCTTTTCTAAGATGAGATTCAGACCTTCCTTCCGTGCCACTCTTCCGACATGGTCCAAATGAGTATTAACGTAATAAAATTTCTCCATTGTCTTTTTATCCTTCAAAAGTGCCCATGTAGCAGTACGGGTACATGCAGCATCCCATCCTATAGAAGGAATTTCAGGAGTTGAAGAAAGCCAAAAATTACCCCACTCCAACAATTCTATTTTTTTCTTATTATACATTATTGAAGCATGCTCTCCGTCGTGCTTACCATCAATGCGTCCAACACCTACAGCCTCATAGTTCGTGCAATTCTCAAGAATAAACGCCAGCTGAAAATCCAAAGCTTCCTGAACTCCCAAAATATCGGGTTTATGCTTTTTAATCATTTTTATAGTAGCTGGCTTTCTGAATTCCCATGCATTAACACCGTCCTCTGCCGTACCATACCGCATATTATAAGAAATAACAGTAAGTTGTGAACTATTTTTCCCCCTTTTTGCAGAAACGAACTGAGGTAACATAAGGGTAATTACCATAAAAATAAAAAAGGACTGTTTCATATTAATATCTATAAAAGAGATGAGAGTGTAAAAAACCAGACCAAACAATGTGCTTATCAAGGTTCCAATACACTCTCATCCAGATTATTACTAATTACGTGCTATAGTTGTGATTTCTTTAATTGTTGTATAGTTATAACGATTGGTACCGCTAAAGCTTTTTGTAGTACGAGCACCTACACGCAAAAAGAATTTACGCGAATAATCAGGGAATTGTCCTTTTGTCTTAATAGTAATTTCTTTACCTAAAACATCGGTTAAAGCTGCCCCTAACAACTGAGTAGAAAAACGCGGACTGAAGCTGAAATCTCCGACATAACTCGTTTCGCTCACAAATAGCCAAGCTTCGGTAAGCGGTTGTTGGTAATCCGGATTATTTGTACCACGAGTAATTATAACCTTCACCTCCACAGTACCATCTGCATTGACCTGAGGTTCGCCTACCCATTTCACGCGCAACAGCGGCTCAATCTCATAAGTTTTCTCTACAGTACCTTTTATATCAATAATCTCTTCATCCAATGGTACAAAAGCACCTTCAGGAATAATACCATAATTGCCTGCAAATATTTTGGTATTCTGGAAAGTACCATCCTGCATACAATTAAAATCATAAGGTTCCGGAGTATCACTCCAGCTATACTCCATCATACGGATACGAATGCCGGTATTACCAATAGCTGTTTGGAAAGGTTCTTTGGTTTCCTTATCAATAAAAGCACCACGGAAAGTTTCTTCAGGTTCTCCATAATTATCCACATCGCAAGAGGTAAAATTTACCAATAAGCATAAGGACAACAAAATATATGTTAACTTTTTCATAATTGAATGTTTCGTTTCTTATAATTAATAACCTGGATTTTGTTTACAGTTCGGATTCTTGGTGATTTCACCAGTCGGAATCTGCTGATAATAATTACGTGTATCATAAGTATAAGTATATCCATATTCCTGCTCCTTGATATCCATGAAATACTTCATGGCATCTGCTGCAAAGAATGGCTGCAGAGTGCGATATCTGCGTGTAGACTGCTCATCATCAATAATACGCCAACGCTTCAAATCCCAATAAGTTTTATTTTCGAAAGCAAGCTCTTTACGACGCTCTATACGCACTACATCAATTGAAGTTTCTGCAGAAGAAGCAAGCAACGTAGCACCTGCACGTTCACGAATAAGATTCACACAGCGGAAAGCCTCCTCTACATAATTCTTACCGGCATCATCGGTAACACTACCCGCAGCTGCAAGTTCCATAGCCGCCTCGGCACGATTGAGCAATACTTCTGCATAACGGATATCAATCCAATCTGTAACAGACTGATTCCAAGTTGTATTCTTCTGTTCAGGATTCAGATACTTACGAATAAGGAAACCGGAAACCGTACAGCCTATCTCCTGATTCTTCACTGTACCACTTTTCCCTGCACGCTTCATCATTGTACCATCCTTTAACTGAATTGCATTAGCATCCGTATTTTGCGATTCGCGACTGGCCAATTTCAGCAAACTCGTCGCATCGTTAGCATAAGCACTATAATCATCATAAAAGCCATAGGTATCTTCTGAAGGAAGAAGAGGAGAAATTTTATCACCTTCTCCAACCCAAATACCACGACGGATTTCAATGGATTCACCCTTGAACTCGTCACCCGGCAGCAATACAGTAGCACGCAAACGAGGTTCGGCATTCTTGAAAGGTTCCATTGTTGTTTCATACAATTTATAATAACCTTCCGTGTTCATGTTGGCAAAATGCCCATCGGCATCTTTCTCAAAACCTTCAAACATTTCTACAAAATCCAATGTAGGACAAATTTCTGTGTTGCTACCACCGGTAGAGGTTTGCGTAGGCTGTGCAAAACAATCATATGAATGTACACAGTCCGGGTAATCAAAATATTTCACGAAAATATTCTCTTCCGTATCTTTCAAGAAAATATTCACGAAATTAGTATATTGTGCATCTTTATTATTAGTTGCCCAGTCCCCTTTGTAAAGAGCATAACCTCCTTCATCAACAATCTTCGATGCTTCATAAGCCTGTTTAAAATAATCGGCAGCACGATTTGCTGGAATTCCGCAAATACGCGCATCATTATAAACTTCATTCACATCATTATATTTGGCAATACTTCCGGCATAAAGCATAGTACGCGATTTAAAAGCTGCAGCTGCATATTTATTGGCACGTCCTTTTTGGTTCTTTGCAGACAAATGCGCAATAGCGTAGTCCAAATCACTGGAAATAAAATCCCAGACAGCCTCTTCCGAATCACGGAACAATTGTGTTTCAGGAATGCTTACTGTAGCCGGATAATCAATTACTGTGTTAACAATAGGTACACCACCATAACGCTTTACTAATGCAAAATAAGTATAAGCACGAATGAAATACGCTTCGCCCAACAAACTTTCAATTTCAGCAGCAGAATGTGAATCAGCATATTTGGGAAGTGTTTCTATAAAATAGTTCGTTTCACGTATTAAGGCATACGCAGCATCCCAATAGTTTGCTGTTTCAACCTCTGCCCCCTTCGTGTCACGGCTAATAGCTTCACCAGTCAAACAAGAAGGTTGCGCAAAATTAGAACCTCCCGAAAAGAACATGTTTACATGCGAATAGCGGAAGTCTTCTACAGGCAACGTACTATACAAACGGGCCATATAGCTTGTAACCCCCGCCGTACTTCCAAAAATATCATTATCACCAACAATATTCATTGGTGGGATGTCCAGATCTACACAAGAAGTCAATGACCCCATGCATAATGCAAATGCGAAGATATATTTTTTAATTTTCATGTTGATATTCATTTAAAATTTAAGATTTGCTCCAATAGTAACTGTTTTATTTAAAGGATAGTTATATCCATAATTTCCTGACGGGAATTCAGGATCACAATATTTCAATCCGGTAATGGTAAACAAGTTATAACCGCTTAAATAAACACGCAGCCCTTGTACACCAATTTTAGTCAACCATGATTTAGGAAGACTATATCCCACTTCAATTGTTTTCAAACGCAGATAAGCAGCATTTTGCATATTGAATTCTGAATTCCGGTTCGGCAGTGAACCAGTGTAAGCATAATGACCGCTAATCCATTTAGTTGCCGGATCGTAAGGATCTGCATGACTATCAGCAGGACGCCAACGATCCATAAATTGATCCAAAGCATTTGTATTAGCCCACAATGGATTGTAAAGCAACTCATCATAAGAGATATGACGTTTGGCAGCTCCTTGCAACAACAGACTTACATCAAAACCTTTCCAACTTGCATTAAACGTCAAACCGAAATTTATCAAAGGACGGTCTCCCGTGTTCGTCAAAGGATGTTCGTCCAATTCATTAATCCAACCATCACCGTTCCAATCCTCATAGTTATAATCACCGAGTACAGAACCACGTCCTATATAAATAGAATTGTAATAAATTTGATCCCATGAAGTAAAACGTTCGCCGGCCCCATATCCCCACCAAAGATCTGTAAAACGATCGTTTGAATTTTGTTTCCAATTCAAATAAGAATTACCTTTCCGCGCACCTTCCACATGTTTATTTTCTGAACGGGCATACGCAAAATTTCCTTTTATCTCATAACTGAACTCATTGATGGTATTACGGTGGCTTATTTCTATTTCATATCCACGGGTCATATCTCCATTCAGATTCTCTTGTGGCAATGCGGCTCCCACTACTCCCGGAAGACTCGCTGCCCGAGTGGTCAGTAATCCATCACGATCACGTCGGAAATAATCAACAGTCAATCCCAATAGGCCATCCCATGCTTCCAAATCAAAACCTATATCAAAAGTTTTAGCTTCAATCCATGAGATGCTTTGATTAGCCAATCCCTTTGTTGCAGAAGCATTGACAAATGAGCCATCAAAAATGGCACCACCCGGCATCGCATATGCTGCCCCACCTACCGGATACGTATAACCATTAAGGAACTGATACGCTAAAGCACCATCGTCACCCATCTTACCCCAAGAAGCACGTATTTTAAGGTTATTAATGAAATTCAAAGAAGATTCTTTCCAAAACTTTTCTTCAGAGACACGCCATCCCCCTGACACTGAAGGAAACATAGCCCAACGTGAATTTGCAGGGAATTTTGAAGAACCTTCATAACGGAAAGCAAATTCAATAAGATATTTGGACTTATAATCGTAAGCTACACGCCCTACCAATGCTTGATTGGCATTATCAAACAAGGCAGAAGCAGCAGTACTCTGTCCAAATTGCTGGTTATCAGCATTTCCGGCAAAAACTTGATCTATAGGAATAGAAAGTTCCTTTTTACCATTAAAGTTATCCCCCTTATAAGTCGATTCCTCAAACAGCAGCATCGCATCAATATTATGCCCATTAAACTCACGAGAGTAATTAGCTTGTACTTGCCATAAAGTATTATCTTTTGAATAGAATGTACGACCTACTTTAGGAGGATCATTACGCGTCCATACCTGATTATCTCGATATGATTTCCAAGTATTTTCAAACTCCTTATTATCATTCATTATATAATCGTAACTATATAACCCCTTTAGTTTCAATCCTTCTACCCAAGGTACATCATAACTCAATGAAAAACTTGACTGAAACCATTTGCTCTTATAAGTTTTATATCCTACAACATCCTTATCCATCATCGCCACCGGATTCATCAAAGTAGAGTTTGAAGGCTGGGTAAAACCGCCATTCTCCTGATAAATGGGATCCATCGGCTGCATCAACCAAAGACCACGAATAATATCATAAGCACCATAATGCGGTGTATTACGCTCATCCATCAAACCTGAAAGATTAACATCCAATTTCAGATTCTTAGTAATATTGGCAGAAAGATTACTACGCATTGTCCATTTATCGTAATTCATATCATCTGTCTGCAAGAAACTTTGTTGCGCTTGATAGCCAACACTCGCATAATAATTTACACGTTCCGTCCCACCTGAAATATTGATGGAATGTTGTGTCTGAGGCGCAGAACCACGTAATACTGCTGATTTCCAATCTGTAGTCTGTGCAGCGGCTATTTCTTCATCAGAATAAGAAGCTCCCCCACCATCTACATTATGACGTCCCTTTTCATTAGCCAATGTCATCCATTCTTGTGAAGTAACCAAATCTGGGAAATTGGAAGGCATTTGCCAAGTAAAGCTACCCGAATAATTAATTTCCGGTTTCCCTTGCGCACCTTTTTTGGTGGTAATAAGAATCACGCCATTGGCAGCACGCACACCATAGATAGAAGCAGAGGCATCCTTCAAAACAGAAATACTCTCAACATCTTCCGGATCAACGCGTGCCATATTATCGCGAGGAATACCATCAATTATCACCAGTGGATTCCCCAGTCCACGGATATCCATCGATGTATTGAAAGCTCCCGGCTCACTTGAATTTTGAACCACACGTAAACCGGCAATCTTACCAGTCAGCATATTCTGTAAACTTTCATTTTTTGTAGAAACAATGTCCTTCGTGTTTACGGCAGACACAGCACCGGTCAATGTCTGTTTCTTTTTCACTCCATAGCCTACCACTACCAGTTCATCAATCAAAACATTGTCACTTTGAAGGATGACATTATAAACCTTCTGTTCTGCCTTGATGGCAATCGTCTGTGACTTATATCCGATAAAACTTACTTTAATCGACGAATTTGGCGTCACCTCTAAAGAAAAGTTTCCATCAACGTCCGTCACACATCCATTTTTTGTCTTGGTATCAATGACAGTCGCGCCAATCACCAGCTCACCGGTGTTGTCCTTTACTGTACCCGATACCTTAAAAGAGTTCCCTTGTGCATACAACGTCACTGTCATGAACGACACCATTGCACACAACCAAACCTTTAAAAGATTCTGTACCACTAACTTTTTCATACTTATTAAATTTAAAATTGCAATTTGATGATTATTCTATTATCTACTATTAATAGTGAACCAAAAGACTCTAATAATTATAAAATAGCAAATTCTATTCTTACTTTCCACATGATATATTCATAAGGCTTCATCCAAAACATCTCGTCATTAAAAGGTCTTAAGGCCTTCTGACGATAATCACATACACTTACTTCACGCGGCCTTATACTACCCCAAACAAATGATGAACAAACACTCTGCTTACCCATATTGTGCAGGCAGACAATATACCCCTTTCCATCGTCAGCAGGTTTGATACTGGATAATGCAATACGATGGCGTCCTTTCAACCGAAACAACTGCTCTATATTCTGAGAAGAACGACTGGCTACAGCCACCAATTCCATCTCACGTTCAGCTCCTCGCTGTTTCAATTTCAGGTCAAGCGGATTACAAGGCTGCAAAGAATAGCGAAACTTCGCTGTGCCTCCTTGTGATGCTTTATAATTAGTCCTCCATGTATTCGTCATTACCCATGAATAGACAATCGGCGATATCTTGGCAGACTGCCACCAGCCATATCCATGACGGGGATTCAGGCGATAATCAAGCCCTGAGGGCGAACCCAGTTCAACAAAAGGCGCATCAACGGTGGTCAGGCAGACTGCATGCTCCAAATCTCCCACAGCCAATCCGTTTTGCAATGAATAATAATGTTTGTTTACTCCCTCCAGTTGCTCACGCTCAGGATGAATTTCACTCATGGCAAGATCCATTGTAATTTCAGGTTGCTGAATATTGAATGGAAAAACAAAACGCACATTTTCAAAATCTAAAATATCCTGCTTATCCAACGTATTACAAATATCTACCCTATCTATCCCTTTGTAAACTGTCACATCACGCCATAAAGTATTACATCCTGGAGCTTTAGACTCTATACGCAGTGTAGCAGCAACCGCTCCATCATCCAACACTCTTATATTTAATATCTGTTCGATTCCCTGTGGGTCAGAAGCATATCTTCCAGTATATAAATAATCATTCAAACCGCTATTCGAAGCATATTCATAAGAGTCACCAACTCTTTTGAAAGAACTAATTGTACCTTTCACCTCATCAATTTCAACGCGTACAATTCCATTATTTAATATTTTATTCTCTGCAATCATGGAAACGAAACGTCTTGAACTCTTTTTCTTCGAGACGATTTGATATACCTCAGAAGAAAGTGCTGGTATATTTTCAGCAACAAAAGCCCAACGGCCATCATACAGACGCTGTGTCTCTACTTTTTCACCAGTCCTGGTTATCAATTCTTTTTCATTCAAATTGACCATTGAATCCAAAAACACTACATCCGTACGATTCCAAAGATTTGTATTCAGCACATGTACAAAATCCCCACCTTTGTCGACATGCAATGGGCTTAAAGCCTGTTTATATAATATTTGAGACTGATTACTTGCATTATCAGCATAAGCTTTTTTCCCTTCCCACAAATCTTTTGTAAATTTAGAATGCGGGTCAGTTCCACTAGCAGAAGCCCCCCAAGTGTGCTCAGAAAACAGTATCACATTTTTCCATGCTTCTTTAAAAGCTTTATCTGGGAAAGCGTCTGTTTTATGAAGCATACTCCAAATAGTTTCAGTCTGTGCCAAGCGTGCAGCAGTAGTACGATTCATTGCTGTCTCACAAGCAGTAGAAGCCGCTCCGTCTTCCCAAGTGGGAGTCATGTCACCAGCAAAGACGGGTAATTCAGCGCCATATTGTTCTTCGAATTTCATAAAGAACTCACGGGCAGTTGATATACGGAATTGAGGAGACTCATAACGTTCATTCCACTCACGGATTACATCAGACATTGATTGATCGGGAGGGCCGTTATCACCATGAACTGTATAACGTAAATAACAAGTTTGATATGGAAACTCCTCAGTTTCTAATTCTGTTAAATAGTCCCAGATTGGCTCAAGTCCACAAACTCCGATACGGTTAGCCAACCAGCCATGAAACCATGAGTAACCGCGCCCTGCCTGCCATACAAGTACTTTATCAGTACCTGATTGAGATTGCCAATAAAAAGGTCTATCACCCCATCTGACATGTAAAGCAGCAGCACGGTCATTTCCTATCCTCCCATAAAAAGGTACATAATTTGGTCCGGGTGAATAATATTTCACTCCATTCTTAGCCATTGCAGTGACCAATCCCCAAGCTTGCCCAGGCACATCACTCATCATTGCAGTATTCAGCTCTACTCCCACTTCATCACTAATCCAATGTGCATCATCAAAAATATGCATCAATTCTTCTTGTCGGCTAATCCCAGTCAAAATACTTCCCAAAGACATATCAACATTAATAATACCATCGCGAATGGCCTGCTTCAAACGTTCAGCCTTTTCAGTTGCTGCATATTTTTTCAAATATGCAGCAACTGCCCATGTAGCCTCCGTATTCCAACAGTAACGTGAACCTTCCGGATATTCTTTAGTACGCTCAGCTAAATCGAGTGCGCGTTCCAAATTACGCCATTGAAGTTTCATCACATCATCCTGGCGATGTGTATATCCGATATCCAAATGAGAATGCGGAAAAAAGCAAACAGTCCACTTTCTTGCTCCTGGCACTTCATATTTACGTTTCACACAACCTTGACGGCTATTCACCTTTATCTCCAAAGAAGAGGTCTCTTCCATATATCCAGCAGGGAAATATCCTTTGTACTCATCCACCCCAGTCTTTGAAGCCTCTATTTCAGCATTCCATATTTTATCACCTAATTGACACGTTAAGGTAGCCCCAGCATACAATGGAGTATTAAAACGTAATAAGAATTCTCGTTTAGGACCTTCAGCACTCTTTAGATAGCCTTGCCCAGCCACAAAAGAAATATCATCAAGCTTTCCCAATGATTGTACTGAAACCACTGTTTTTTTATAAAAACGAATTTCGCTCAAACCATAGTAATCCACATTCTGATGCATATCAGCAGCTTCCTGTATCACAACCGGATTCTTACGATCATAATGATTACCTTCTCCATCCAACGCAGCCGTAAAGCATATATAACGTGCTTTTATACCTTTAGTATCCAAAGAAAAATCCACGGATCCAGGATTACGTCCTACCGATTCAGGAATTAAATAATATTCCAAATCACCATTCTTTAGTAATTGCCATTTATTCCCATCCTCTGAGTACTCTATATATACCTTATTGAGTCCACGCCGAGTATGCTCATTCTGATTATAGTTCCATATCTGAATCAAATCTACTTCAGGACATTTTCTACTTTTACCAAAATCACACAAAAACCAGACAACTCCTTCATGAGTAGACTTATTGTAACGAACTGGCTTTTTAGAAACTTCAGACAACCACATGCCATGTCCCAGGTTATTAGCCACATGATAGCACCCCTGCATTCCATCTCCATTAACTACGGAACAAATAGTTCCTTTATTCAATTCGCTGCTGGCAGATACTTTAATTAAGCTCTCATCCAACTGTTTATACACAACAATACGTTGTGCATATCTGGTAATGAACATCATTAATAACAAAATAACGGTAATGATTTTTTTCATTCCACAAAATATTAGTTTTTAATAAAACTGCTAAACATATAAAGTAGTCTCAACAAAAACAAACCTCATTATATGTATGAACATATAGATGCAGCAAATATATATAATAAATTCAAAAAGCAAAAGTAAAACAAAGTTTTTTTTATAAAAAAATGAGATGTAATAAATTAAAAGTCAAACTAAACTTAAATTAATTTATCACTAAATTATTTATAAAAGAATACATATTAAAACTTAAACTACTAATAATTAACTAATTATGTTTAAAAACATCTTTAACTACAATATTAAAAAACAAACATTTCAAAGAATAACATCCCAGCAAAGCCCGTATTTATCAAAATGATTACACAACACACTTCAATGTTCACACATTAATTATAAGGTATAAAATTATATTTTCATTAAATCATCATACCAAAGAAACCATACAACACAAAAAAGCGTCTTCGTTTTCGAAGACGCTTAAAAAATAAAAATGATGATGTATTAATAGTATCAAAAAACGAATCACTTTACACAAGAAGTTACTTTTATACCAAAAGCGCAATACGTTAGATATAATACGCAGGCCAACGTCACCACAACACCACCGATAATACCTACAGTACCGATGGCAAAACCGATAACTGGAGTTACCACTCCACCTCCGGCAACCGCTGTAATCATCAGACCGGAAATCTGATTTGCCTTCTCCGGACGCGCCTGCAAAGCCATTGAATAAATAATAGAGAAAACAGATGAAGCAAAAAAGCCTACTGCACCAATACAAACTATATTCACCACATCCTTTTCCACTCCCATTAAAACTAACAGCGAAACGACACAAGCTACAATATTTATACGGAAATATTTCATTTCTGCAATACGGGTCAACAAGAACGCCCCTAACAAAGCACCAATCGTACGACTAAGGAAATAGACTTGAGGAGCAAATTTTACTTGCTCATCAGACCATCCAAAACGGATAGACATAAGTTTCGAACTAATAAAGTTTGTCGCCACATCCACGCCTACAATAAAGAAAATTCCTAAAAACAGTAATAGAATAGTCCGGTCTTTCAACAAAGCAAACGTATTCCTCATGGAAAGATCACTGTTCGACACAACATTTCTTTCCCGTTCAATAGGGGTTGCAATCAGCCAAACTGTCGACAATAAAGTGATGAAGCCAAGAATGGGGAAGCAATAATACCATTTATCCATCCCCCAATAATGGACAGCCAGCAATACAATCTCCGGACCGACTAAAGAAGAAGCCGCTTTTATTACCTGCCCAACTGTCAAACTACTTGTCAGGAAAGCTTTGTTAGTTATAACATTATTAAGCAACGGATTTAAAGAAACTTGTAAAATAGCATTTCCTATACCCAACAAGGCATAAGCCACCATGCAAGTTACACCATCATACGCCAATAATGGCAGAATCATACCTACAATTGTAATCACCATACTAACAAGTACGGTATTCTTACGTCCCCATTTATTCATCCGATTACCTATCGGAATTCCTAAAAACAAGAACCAAACAAACACCATTGAAGGTACAAACCCGGTCATCATAGGTGACCAGTTAAAACTACGCTGAACATAGTCTGATGAAATACCGACAATATCACAGAAGCCCATCACAAAGAAACCGAAAAGTACCGGAAAGGCTGTCATTATAGAGTTTTGTTTTTTCATTTTCATGGATTTTTATATAAAATATCTATTCTGTCACTCCCACGTCTTTACGCAGTTTTTCCAATTGAACAGTCAGTGCTTCCCGTACTTTTACATACTTCGGGTTATCATATACATTATTGACCTCCATCACATCTTTTTTCAAATCATACAATTCCCAAAAGTCAATAGCTTCATCATTCCCACTACCCTCTCCATACCAATGAATCAATTTGTAGCGTTTAGTGCGAATGCCATCATGTTTGCGTACACTACCCACTGCCGGATAATCGTAAAAATGATAGTATAACTCATTTCGCCAATTTTCCGCCTTTCCATTTTTAAACAACGGTAATAAAGAGCGCCCAGACATCTCTTTCGGCACCTCCACTCCTGCAAGGCTCAGGAAAGTCGGTGCCAAATCAATATTCTGCACCAGCTCTTTGCATACCGAATGTTTCTTGACTAAAGAAGGGCACGAAATAATCAGAGGTGTACGGAAAGACTCCTCATACATAAAGCGCTTGTCATACAGTCCATGCTCTCCCAACAGAAAACCTTGATCAGAGGTATAAACTATCACTGTATTATCCAGAACTCCTTTTTCTTCCAAATAATCAAGCAAACGGCCCACTTGTTCATCTACCGAACGGATAGTCCGACAATACTCTTTTACATACCGTTGATATTTCCACCGAAGCAAATCCTTTCCAACCGGAGGATTTTTCAGGAATTCTTCATTTTTCTTGTCATAAATAGCTTCCCATGTGGCACGCTGTTTGCTATCCATCTCAGCCATTGCCATCAGCCAACTGTCTCTAATATATTGCAATGTAGGTTCGTTCTTCAATTCTCTCACCTTAAAATCGAACGCATACCCCATGTGCCGATCAATTGTCAGCTCCTGAGTTTTCATCTGCGGACCACGTGTCGTATAGTCATCAAATAGCGTTTCAGGTTCTGGAAAATCCACATCCTCAAATAAATGCATATTGGGAAAGTCAGGCATCCAATTACGATGAGGTGCCTTGTGATTTACAAGGACACAGAAAGGCTTCTCATCGGAGATGTTTTTCTCCAACCACTCTATGGCATGATCGGTTATCAACGTGGTAGCATATCCTTTTTCTTTTATATATTCTCCGTTTGTATCAGGACGACGGAACTTGGGATTATAGTATTCACCCTGATCAAAAAGAATGTCATAATGGTCAAACCCCTTCGGCTCAACATTCAAATGCCACTTTCCAAAGACTGAAGTTACATATCCTTTTTTTTGTAGCAGCTCGGTAAACCATTGTTTCTGTGGATTCAAACAGCACCCCAACCTCGTCTGTCCGTGCTGATGACTATACAAGCCCGTTAAAAGGGTCGCCCGGCTTGGAGCTGAAATGGAATTCTCTACAAAAGATTGCGTAAAAAGCATGCCATTCCCAGCCAAACGATCAATGTTAGGTGTCGGAGCCAACTTTGAAATAGGATGTCCGTAAGCACTTATGGTCTGGAAAGCATGGTCATCCGTAAAAATACAAACAATATTCAACGGTTTATTGGACACTTTCTGGGCCCAAATAGGTTGTACTGCCGATATTATCGGCAGTACAACCATAGAAGTGGAAAACAGATTATTTTTCATAACATATTTCTCAGTGAGTCAATTCCTCATTAGGTGAAGCTCCCAAACCTAAAACCAATTTTCCTCCTTTTACGACCTCACTAAAGGGCAATTGTACAGTATCTTGCGGACGGTTGTTCAAAGATATATCCTGCAAATAACAATCACCTACCGCCTGCTTCTTAGCTTCGATTACAAATTTCTCTCCCGGATAATAATCTTTATTCAAACGGACAGTGACTTTGTCAAACAAAGGGGCACCTATCTGGAATTTCGGATCAATCTCCGTCAATCCCTTTACATCAAATAAGCCCAATGCAGACATTACGTACCAAGCCCCCAATTGTCCTTGATCCTCATCCTGTCCATAACCATAGCCATGTATACCTTCGAGGCCATAGAACTCATCCAAAATAGCACGTACCCACTTTTGAGACAGATATGGTTTACCCGAAAAGTTAAACAACCAAGAAATATGCAAATTAGGCTGATTACCATGATTATACACCGTCTTCAATCCGGCGAACGCATCCACTTCTTTCCCACCTCCAAAAATATTTTTCTGTGAAAGCAAAAAGATACTATCCAGACGATTATTAAACGTTTCTTGCCCTACCAAATCTACCAATTCGTCTATCTGGTGAGGAACATAAAATGTATATTGCACGGCATTTCCTTCTTGAAATCCCTTCCAAGGAGCCAATGGATTAAAATCTTCCAGAAAATTTCCTTTAGTATCCTTGGGACGAATCAAACGGGTCTCCGGATCATAAAGATTCTTCCAGCCATTCGACAAATCAGAGAGTAACTTATAGTCATCCTCTTTACCCAAATGTTTGGCAAATTGGGACACAGCAAAACTACTGAAACTGTATTCCATTGTATGTGAAGCACCAAACCCAGATCCTTCCTCACGAGTCACCATATCAAACCGTTTTTCATAAGGAGAATATCCACGTTCCACAAACTGACGTACATCCATCTTACCTGCACCTTCAAGTCTTCCACGCCATTCCACTTCATTCTTCAAAGCAGCTTCATATCCCTGCTGTACGTCAAAATCACGAATACCGCAATTATATGCAGCAGCAATAGCCAAGCTAGTAAAATTCGTCCCTACTCCAGACACATATTTACTGCATGCGATGCCATCACCCAACCAACCGGCATCCTGATAAACCAACAACTGACTTTTTATCCAATCAGAATAATATTCGGGATAAGCCAATGACCATAATTGCGTCAGATTCCAGAAACCACCCCAAATGGCATCCGTATTATAATGCTGATGTACCGGATTACCTTCTTCATCAAGAGCAATACGACCGACCGTTCCATTATTTTTAGGATAATATCCATTTGCATCACTAGCCAATCCACGCCCCAAAAGCGCATGGAACAATCCGGTGTAAAACTTCACTTTATCAGTTTCCTTCCCTCCTTCCACATAAATCCTGCTCAGAGATTCATTCCACACATCTGTTGCATTCTTCTTGGCTTGGTCAAAGGTAACATCCGCAGCCTCGGTTTCCCGGTTGAAACGAGCATTCTCTATGGAAGTATAGGATAGGCCCACTTTGACTTCCACAGCCTCTTGTTCTTCTGTAGAGAATGTCATGTAAAGACCCGCGCCTGGTCCTTTTTCCTGATGTTTACCCGGATTAACCACATCTTTTACAAAAGTACCTACCTGAACCGGCTTCTTATTAAGAACAGCCGAGAAATACATACGTACATCTGCCCCTTTCTGATAAATATTAACATATACGGGGGAAGTGATTACATAACCTTCCACCCGGCCATCTTCAAAATATTGTACTTCGGCATCTTTCACCTCACCACTTTCTCCTTGCTTGTTACCTATATCGAAGATAAGGTTTGCCAGTTCTGTTTTGGGATAGGTATAACGATGAAATCCCACTCGTTTCATAGCAGTCAATTCAGCCTTTACTCCATAGTCCTTCAACAAAACAGAATAGTACCCGGGAGCTGCCACTTCATCTTTCTTATCGAAACGTGAACGATAACCGCCATCCGGATTTTCCAACTCACCCGGTACTGTCTGCAATTCTCCGACAGTCGGTGCAAATACGACACCGCCTACCTGGAACTCGTGAAAATTGGCAAAGCCTTCGATGGAAGTATGACGAAAATCATACCCCACTGCTTGCCAACCACCGGGATTTCCCAAATGCGCATCGGTAGAAGGAGCCAGTTTTGCCATGCCAAACGGAATAGCAGCCGGTGTATAAAAGAACCAACGACAATGCGCAGTTCCAATGTTTGGGTCTACATAGTCCACCAAAGCTTTAGTGCTTGAAGTACTTGTTGAACACCCCATAATGATACTCATACATATCACCAAAAAACAAAGTCGTTTCATGATATTAATTTATTAAGACGGTAGACACTAACATTATTTATTTTCCGAGCATGGAGCAATCCCCCATGACTTATTCGGTTTATCACCCATTTCCAGTATCAATTCTCCACCTTTTAGCAATTCTGCAGCGGGGAAATAGAAACGTTCCAACTTCTCACCATTCAGAGTGGCACTCTGAACGTACTTATTTTTTCTGGATACATTTTTAGCCTCAATTGTAAATGTTTCACCACGATTATAGCGTTTGCCCAAATCAATAACCACTTTCTCATACAATGGACTGGCAATTTCATAAATAGGTTCGACACTGCAACCGCCATCAGTCTGAAACAGTCCCAAAGCCGCCATCACAAACCAAGCACTCATCTGGCCCTGATCTTCGTCACCCAAATAGGCATTGGCAACGCCACAACCATAATATCTATCAATAATGGAACGGGACCATTTTTGTGTCAGCCAAGGTTTATTGGCCCAATTGAACAAGAAAGCAAAATGCATGGACTGCTGGTTGCCCTGAACCACCGGATAATCCCAATATTGGTCATTGGGAGCATTGTATCTCCAAGGTTCACTTACTTCAAAACCCCAGTTCAGACGATCCACAAATGATTTTTCTCCCATTATGTCAATCAAGGCCGGTACATCCTGAGGCACAAAGTAGCTAAGCTGCCAAGAATTACCTTCTACATAGTGGTGATTACGTCCGGTTTGAAATGCATCAAAATCAGGGATAAAGTTACCGACCGAATCACGCATGTGAGCATATCCATTTTCCGGATTAATAGCATTTTTCCACCAATATCCGCGATCATTGAATGTAGCATATTCCGAGAATTTACCTAATGCTTTCGCCATCTGTCCCACAGTCCAATCATCGTAAGAATACTCCAATGTATTAGAAAAACGTCCCAATTCAATAGGTACGTATTTATATTTCATATAAGACACCAAATCGCGATTACCGGCAAAACCACCTGCAACATGTGTAGCTGGAGTAGTCTGCATTTTTTTCATGGCTTCAAATGCCTTTTCCACATCATAATCACGAATACCCATCTGATAGGTAGCTACCATCTGTGGAATTTCGTGTTCGGCCACCATTACCGGAATATATTCCATTCCGGCAGGACCTTTTGCCAACCACCCGTTTGCATCGTACAATGCCAACTGAGAGTTCACCCATTTGGAGCTCCATTCGGGTGTCACTAAATTCCAGAACTGATTCAAATTCCAGAAAGTGTTCCAAAAAGCATAAAATCCTAAATCTAAAGGTTCAGGATTTGTAAATTTACGTACCTTTTCGTCCGGAGACACCCATTCGCCATTCACATCACTCCACAAATTTCGGCAAAGTGCACGATACATATTAGTGTAAAAGCGCACCTTCTCCAGACGGTCATTGGTAGTTATATCCAGACGGTTGAAAATACCATTCCATACATCTTTCTGATTTTGCACTACCGCATCAAAATCCCAACCAAATCTATCAGAGATTTCCTTTTGCAGATTTTCAGAAGCATTTGAAATACTCACCAACGAAATACCGGCACGAGCCTGCACCACCGGATGCTTTTTCGTATCAAATTCGACATAAAGTCCTGCATCTTTCAAGTTCTTACCAAATATATGGCCTCCATCCAATATTTGCTTATTCTTCCAGCCACCTACTTTCTTAATCGGTGCATCAAACTCTATTACGAAGTTCACTACATATTCCTGATCAGCGTCATTACTCCACACATAAGGACGAGGAGAAATCTGATGAGAGCGTCCCTCAATTCTATAATCACTTACCTTCTTAATATCTACATCCAGCAGATTATAATCATATTCAGCTTGCACATGAAGGTCAATCATTACACGTCCATCTTTATCTTTCGGGAAGGTATATTTCTGGAAACTTGCTCTTTCTGTAGCTGTCACCTCCGCCCAGATTTCTGTATCGGTCAAGAAGACCTTATAATATCCTAACGGAGCTTCTTCTGTCCTCTTGTCAATACGCGAACGGTAACCTTCATCTGGACGGAACTGATCGCCAACCTGAGTAAACAACTTGCCGTTAGTAGGCATTAACCCTAATCCGCCCATTGTCCACTCATGGATATGACTGAAACAACCCAAAGTTTCAAAAGTTGGTTGATAACCGGCCTGCCAGCCCATATTTTGATTGTCCGGACTCAGCTTCACCATACTGAAAGGCATCCAAGGTCCCGGTGCAATCATCCATCGAGAATGTGCCGTACCTATTTTGGTATCTACATAGTCAGCAAATGTCTGTATCTTTTGCGGAGAACGTATAATAATACCCTTTTCCAGCAATTGTCCATCTACAAACACTTGATATTCACTCTTTCTACTTTTTTTCACAGCAGGCATAGGTACTTCAAATACATAACGTGCCGTGTCCAACTGCGCAGAAAAAACATCTATACCGTCTAATTTTACACTCAATTTCGGGTTACCGGATAGATGCTCTACATCAACCAATAAAGGCTGTATTTTTGCTCCATCCATTTCCATTTCATATTCTGCCGGAGCCACATTGCGCAAGAAAGCATATTCATTATTCTTTTCCAGAACAAGTTCGTCAGCACCTTCCAAACGTATCTGATCGAAAACATGCCGCGTCCCTCTGTCTGTTTTCTCATACACCAC
>OGMA01000396.1_pt1 | contig 19777 bp, 16 predicted proteins | sample 1573021 | NCBI WGS metagenome assembly OGMA01 (sample SAMEA2581905, study PRJEB24529) | metagenome | biome: Human gut stool | place: China | collected 2011 | reverse complement strand
TTTGTTAATTTTGAACAATTGAAAGAAGAGTAGGATGAGTTTCGCAAACGCCTAATTCAAAAAAACAAGAAAAGGAGAAAGGATTATATGAAATTAGAAAAATTAGTAGGTGACAGATTTAAGGAAAGACCGGCGGATTGTCAGGTAGACAGCCACGCACTTATGATCCGTGGTGGTTACATGAAGAATGTGGCAAACGGAATTTACTCTTCTTATATGCCACTCCGCAGAATTACAAGAAAGATCGAGCAGATCATCCGTGAGGAGATGGATGCGATTGATGGACAGGAAGTACAGTTTCCGGTTGTTATGCCGGCAAGTCTCTGGCAGGAGTCTGGCAGATACGACAGCATCGGAAAAGAACTTTTACGTTTTACAGACCGAAACGGAGCGCAGATGGTTCTTGGTATGACACATGAGGAGGCAGCCGTTCAGTTAGTAAGAGAATATGGACAGAGCTATGCAAAATACCCATTCATGATTTATCAGATCCAGACAAAATTCCGTGACGAGGCACGTCCAAGAGCAGGATTGATCCGTGTGCGTGAGTTTACCATGAAAGATGCTTATTCTTTCCACACAAGTCAGGAAGATTTAGAGCAGTACTATGATAAATGCCACAAAGCATATGAGAGAATCTATGCAAGAGCAGGTATCCCGGAGGTAGTTTCTGTAAAATCCGATTCCGGTATGATGGGCGGAAATGTTTCCCATGAGTTCATGCTTTTAACTCCAATCGGAGAGGATTCCATCGTAATCTGTAATGAGTGTGATTACCGTGCCAATATGGAAGCAGCCGAAAATATTGTAGAGAACGAGACAGAGGCTATGCAGGAGCTGACAAAGGTTCATACACCTGAGATGCATACAATTGAACAGGTTTGTGAATTTTTACATGTGGATGCAAAGAAATCCATGAAAGCCGTTGTTTACCAGAGAAATTCCGATGACAAATATATTCTCATTTTTGTGCGCGGTGACCTCGAAATTAATGAGACAAAGCTGACCAATTACCTTGGCTGCGATGTCCATCCGGCAGTGATCACAGAGGAGAGTGGCATTCAGGCAGGATTTATCGGACCGGTGAACCAGAATGCAGACTGTATCGTTTTATTTGACCGTTCTTTAAAGGGAACAACAAATCTTGTATGCGGCGCCAATGAAGTGGATTATCATTACACAGGCCTGAATATGGAGCGCGAGTTCCCGGATGCAGAGTATGTTGATCTTGCAAAAGTTGTGGAGGGCGGTATCTGCCCATGCTGCGGTAAGAAATCACTGACCATTTCTCGTGGTATTGAGGTTGGTAACATCTTCCAGCTCGGAACGAAATACACCAAGACCATGAACATGACCTATGTGGACAAAGACGGCATAAGCAAAAATCCAATTATGGGTTGCTACGGTATCGGTGTCGGACGTATGGCAGCTTCCATTTGTGAAGCACATCATGATGATTATGGTCCAATCTGGCCAATGAGCATTGCTCCGTGGCAGGTTCACATCTGTGCGATGAACCTTGATAAAGAGGGTGTCAGAGAAGTGGCAGATTCCTTATATGAGAATTTACAGAATGCCGGTGTGGAAGTGATCTATGATGACCGTTCCGTAAGTGCCGGAAATAAATTCTCCGATGCAGACCTCTTAGGAGTACCGGTTCGTGTTGTTGTGAGCCCACGTAACTTAAAAGAGTCCGTAGTGGAAGTTTCCACCCGTGACAAGAGCCTTATGGAGAAAGTTCCGGTTGAAAATGCCGAGCAGTATGTAAAGGAACTTGTTGAGAAACTGAAAAAAGAGTGTAATCTGGTAAAATAAATGGAAAAAATAAACGGAATCCCGATGATTCCATTTGGACTTCTTGGCGGTTTCTGTGATCATCTGGAAATCAGAATCACAGGACTGTCGGAGGAAGGTTTTTCGTTTCGTGTACCGGAAAAAATAGAAAAAGCGGCGTGCCTTGAGATTTGTTTTTTTGACTTTTCTGCTGACTGTTACCGCAAAGTGCAGTTGGCAGAGAAGGAAAGAGAGATGAAGTTAACAGAGGAGACGCCCTTTTTCTTTATCTATTCGGTGTGGATAAAAAACGGGGAATACAGGGAGCAGGTAAAGCGTCTGGTGACAGATTATGACAACTACATATCGCTAAAACTCGCAGGAGATGATGCGTATCTTTCAGAAAAAATGGTTGGTTATCCGGCAGAATTGGACGAAGTTTACGCAGAGAGCTTCGAAGAGCAGAAGAAAGAGTGGTTCAGTTGTGTTGGTGATGGAATACAGGAGTGCAGGAATACATGGGAGCATAAAAAGTGGAATATTACAGATTTCCCTGAATTCGAGCTCGCCATCACAATAGACCGCCCGGAATTATATTATGATTTTCTACAAAAAGACTGGACGAGATTTTGCCACGATTATTGGAAAAACAATTTTTTGGAACATCACACATTGAGTCAGAAGAGAGTGACAAGAATCTACATTGGAAACCAGTTCTGCCACAACCTTTTCCCAAAGAAAAAATTGCTGTTTCAGGTGTTGGAGAAAGCGTTGGAGAACAATCTTGCGGTGACGCTTGCATTCTCCTATATTAGGAATCATCTGTTGGAAGAGATTGATGAACTGTTGCAGGAACTTGAAGTATGGTGCCAAAGCAGAGAAAAAGAGGCAGGCAAGGATCAGGAGGAAATTATCGTAAACGACTGGGCGATGCCTATACTTTTGCAGGGAAAACCACACTTAAAACCAGTGTTGGGAGTTCTGTTAAATAAACGCAGAAAAGATGTCCGTTTACCTTATAAACATGGTATCGGGAATCATGTGGACAGTCTGGCAGAAAATAATTTGAATTGTGGATTTTATCAGGATTATTTAAGAAATACATTCGATATACAAAGATTTGAATTTGAATCATGTGGATATAAGGTTACAATCCCAGATGGACACCACAGCCTGCATCTTCCTTTTTTCCAGACAAATACCTCACAGTATTGCACGCTTTATGCCGTTTGCAGATATGGTGACAGGGGAAAACAAAAGTTGCCGGAAAACTGCCCAAGATATTGTAACAAAAAAGTATTTCTATATCCGAAGCATTTGAAAATGGTGGGAAGATATAATTCACTGTTTGGATATGATGAGAAAATACTGTGGGATGAAAAACAATTGCAGGATTATCTCGAACAGGGGATTGACCGGATTGTTGTGAATGTTTCTTTGTAATAGTAGGACATTGTCTGGACAGGAATGCATTTTTATATAGAAAACGATTCCGCTGAAATGCAACAGGGGAGAAAAATACGATGGAGTCTGTTCTTGACCGTGTAATCAAGCAGAACACGGAAAATATAAATTTATTAAAAACAAAAGATTACAATATTTTTTCTGTTTTACAGATACAGTCAAAGGAAGTTCTGATCTGCCGCATGATAGCTGACCTTTTAAATCCGAGAGGGCAGCATGGCGCAGGGGCAGAGTACTTAAAAATTTTCCTGAGAGATTGTCTTGGAATGGAAAAAATGGATACAAAACTGGCAGATCAGGCAATTGTGACGGCAGAATATGCGATTGATGATGAGCGGAGAATCGACATTGTAATTGAAATTGGCAGCTATTTTCTTCCGATAGAAGTGAAAATATATGCGGCTGACCAGAAAAGCCAGTGCTTTGATTATTATCAGTATGCAAAAAGAAGAGATGCGCAGGCAAAGGTGTATTATCTGACGTTGGATGGACACAGACCGGGAAAAGACAGCACATCTTCCGGCAATCGGTCAGTAACGGAAGAGGACATTGTCTGTCTCTCATTCCGTGAGCATATTTTAAACTGGCTGAAGGCATGTAAAAATTGTGGAAATACAGGAATGATTCCTATTTTAGAACAATTTATCCATAATATCGAACAGATCAGCGGTTATACAAGTGAGAAGGTGAGAAATATGGTAATTGATGAACTGCTTAAGTCGGGTGATTCCCTAAGAGCAGGGATGCAGATCGCAGATTCCATCAATGCTGCGAAAGCAAAGCTGATTTATCTGGTTTTCGAAGAGTTTGAAAAGCAGTTGGCAGGAGTGGCGGAAAGAAATCATTGGACGAGAGAGAAAAAAAGCAACTGGTATGAATATAAAGAACAGGCAGATGAATTTTTTTATAAATGGAATACGACCTATCCGGGGATCAACTACATTGTTAAGGATGCCCCGATGCCGGATGGAAAGCAGCTCTGGTTCCGTGTGGAGGTAGAACATCTTCTGTTTGCGGGATTCTGTGTCTTTGATCCGAATGCAGAATCGGAGGAAGGACACGGGGATCAGGTGGATGAATATGATGGTGAGACAGAAAAAGCAGTAGAGCATTATCTGAAAATCAGTGCGGCAGACCACAAGGATTGGTGGGCAACCAGGTGGTATCTGCCAGCCGGAGAGCAAAAGCCAAATGATTCTGTTCCAAACTTTAAAATGATGAATGATGCAGCAATTGCATTGGCAGACAAAGAGTGCAGGTCGGAGTTTGCATCATTGTGTGTTCGTAACATTGAGGAGATGGTGGAGAGAGTGCTTGCTATTCCGGAATGAAAAAATTATAATAAAATAAGTATGTAGTGGATTGGAAAGGAGAAGCTGTTATGAACAAACGTAAGAAACTTCCAATTGGAATTGAGAGTTTTGAAGAGATGCGGAAAGAAGATTTTTATTATGTTGATAAAACGAGATGGATCGAGCAGCTTCTCGCCCAGTGGGGAAAGGTAAATCTTTTTACCCGTCCACGCCGGTTTGGAAAATCTTTAAATATGAGTATGCTTCAGACATTTTTTGAGGTAGGAGCAGATGCATCACTTTTTGATGGATTGTATATTTCAAAGAATAAAGAAGTCTGCAAACAGTATCTTGGAAAGTTTCCGGTTGTATCCATCAGTTTGAAAGGCGTGAATGGAAACACTTTCGACGAGGCACGGAGCTGTCTTGTAAAAGTTATCAACAGAGAAGCGCGTAGATTGCAGAACTTATCAGAAAGTGAAAAACTGACACAGGTTGATAAGGAACTTTTTGAAAAATTGCTTTCTCAGATGAAGGATGATGGAACATTAAGCAGCAGCTTATTGGAACTTTCAGAACTTTTGGAAAAACATTATGAAGAAAAAGTGATCGTTTTGATTGATGAGTATGATGTGCCACTTGCAAAAGCAAATGAAAATGGCTATTACGATGAGATGGTACTTTTGATCCGTAATTTATTTGAAAATGTGTTAAAGACGAATCACAGTTTGAAGTTTGCTGTGTTGACAGGATGCCTTCGGGTTGCAAAAGAAAGCATTTTTACAGGATTGAATAATTTTAAAGTTTATTCCATTACGGATGTTGATTTTGATGAAAACTTTGGCTTTACAGATGATGAAGTAAAAGAGTTGCTTCATTATTATGGTCAGGATACACATTATGAGACGGTAAAAGAATGGTATGATGGGTATCGTTTTGGAAATGTTGATGTATATTGTCCATGGGATGTGATTAACTATTGCAGTGATCATATTGCAAATCAGGAGTGTGCACCAAAAAATTATTGGGTGAATACAAGCGGAAATGATGTGATCCATCGTTTTATCAATAGTATTTATGAACCGCAGAAACTCACAAAACTGGAGTTGGAACATCTTGTGAATGGTGGAAGTGTCCAGAAAGAAATCAGTCAGGAGATGACCTATAAGGAATTGTATTCATCAATCGATAATCTCTGGAGTACCCTTTTTATGACAGGGTATCTGACAAGCCGCAGCAATACGGATGGAAACAGGTATGATCTTGTGATCCCGAATAGAGAAATCAGAAATATTATCACAGAACATATTCTGAAATTATTTAAGGAGAATATTAAGCAGGATGGTCAGAAAGTAAACGCTTTTTGTGATGCTTTATTAACAGAGAAAGCGGATGTGGCAGAGAAGCTTTTTTCAGATTACATGCAAAAAACGATCAGTGTGAGAGATACTTTTGTACAGAAGCCGACAAAAGAAAATTTTTATCATGGAATTTTGCTTGGAATTCTTGGGTTTAAAGAAAACTGGCTTGTGACATCAAACAGAGAATCTGGAGATGGATTTAGTGATATCATGATCCAGGTAGGAGATTCTGAGGTCGGGATTGTTATTGAGGTGAAGTATGCCAATGATGGTAATCTGGAAGCAGAGTGCAAAAAAGCATTGAAACAGATTGATGATACAGGGTATGCAGAAGCGTTGCATCAGGACGGAATCTGTAAAATCTTAAAATATGCGATCGCATGTTATAAGAAAACCTGTAAGATTATGTTAGAGGCAGAAAAATGTTAAAAAATAAAATTTTTACATGGATGACATTGGGTGAAATATCTTTGTTATAACATGGTTCAGAGAGGATTTTTTTATGGGAAGTTATCTTAATCCGGGCAGCACAGCATTTCAGGGAAGTCTGCGGTCACAAATTTATATTGATAAAAGCGGACTGATTGAAAAGACGAACACAGTGCTTGGCACAGAGCAGAAATATGTCTGCGTGAGCAGACCAAGACGATTCGGAAAATCTATGGCAGCAAATATGCTTGCGGCATATTATGACAGAGATTGTGATACGAAGGAATTTTTTGATAAACTTAAAATCAGTCAGTCAGAAGAGTATCTGAAACATTTGAACCAGTATGATGTGTTAAAAATTAACATGCAGGAATTTTTGAGCGCAACACAGAGCATGGAGGAAATGTTAAGATTACTGCAAAAGAGGCTGATCACAGATTTGAAAAACAGATATTCTTCATATGAGATAGAAGATAATCTGGTATTTGCGATGCAGGATGTCTATGCCAACACGCACCATCCGTTCATCATTTTAATTGATGAATGGGACTGCCTGTTCCGTGAATATGAGCAGGACAAAGAGTCACAGAAAAAGTATCTTGATTTCCTGCGGTTCTGGCTAAAGGATAAAGATTATATTGCCCTTGCGTATATGACGGGAATCCTCCCTATAAAAAAATACGGTTCTCACTCGGCATTGAATATGTTTATGGAATATTCCATGACAGATCCGGGAAATCTCGCAGAATTTTTTGGGTTTACGGAAGAAGAAGTGAAAAAACTCTGCGAAGAGTACGCTATGAATTTTGAGGAAGCAAAAGCATGGTATAACGGTTATGGACTCATTTCACACAGCCGTTTGGAAGATAGAAAATATTCAATATATAGTCCAAAGTCAGTTGTAGAAGCGATGCTGCGGCACAAATTCGGCACATACTGGAACAGAACAGAGACCTATGAGGCACTGAAAATATATATTCAGATGAATATGGATGGATTGAAAGATTCAGTGATCCAGATGCTTGCAGGGGAGGGTGTGCGTATTAATACCGGAACATTCAGCAACGACATGACAACTTTTGCAACAAAGGATGATGTACTGACCTTACTGGTGCACCTTGGTTATCTGACATATAACAGTGAGACAGAGAAAGTGACCATTCCAAACAAAGAAGTGTCACAGGAATATCTCAATGCAATCAGTACCATGGACTGGCACGAGGTAATGCGTTCGATTGAAAATTCGCGTAAGTTAGTGGAAGCATTATGGAATCAGGATGCAAAAGCAGTTGCTGCCGGAATTGAGAATGTCCATGATGAGATTTCAATTCTTCAGTATCATGATGAAAACTCATTGAGTTGTACCATTCATCTGGCATTCTATTTTGCAAGAGAATATTATACGATCATCCGGGAACTGCCGACAGGAAAAGGTTTTGCAGATATCTGCATGATCCCAAGAAAAATACACGCAGATAAGCCGGCAGTGATTATTGAATTAAAGTGGGATAAGGATGCAGAAGGTGCAATCGCACAAATAAAAGAGAAAAAGTATGTGAAATCCTTAGAGGATTACAAAGGTAATCTTCTGTTAGCCGGAATTAATTATGATAAAAAGACAAAGACACATACCTGCGTGATTGAGAAAGTGGAACTTTAACAGATGAAAATTGTCGCAGGTTTAGGAAGTATTGATGAATATGAGACATTTGTAAAAGCGGGGGCGGATGAATTCTTTTGTGGATATGTACCGTTTTCCTGGGCGGAAAAGTACGGTGTGATCCATTCGTTAAACCGTAGGGAAGTACTTTTTTACAATGTGCAGATTGGTTCCATGAGCGAACTGCAAATTCTGAAAAAAATGGTGGACTATTATGGCAAGCCGGTAACATTGACGTTTAATTCCATCTACTATACAGGGGAGCAGTATCCTGTCATAGCGGAGATCATCACACAGTGCATGGCAGCAGGCTTTGAAAATTTTATCATTGCAGACCCGGCACTGATGCTGTACCTCAGACAGCAGAAAATCAACTGCGGAATCCATTTAAGCGGTGAGACCGCGGAAGTGAACCGGGGAATGTTAGAACAGATGTTACCGTTTGGAATCCGCCGTGTGATTTTTCACAGGAAAAATTCGCTGGAAGATATGCAAAGCTGTATTAAAGAGGCAGATTTCCCACATGAATATGAAGCCTTCATTTTGAATGAACTCTGTCATTTTTCCGGGGCATTCTGTAATTCCCTGCACTGTGATGAACTGACACATCTTTGCAGAGTACCATATGAACTGGGAAATCTGCACAAGAAAGAAGAGACAGATGCTGCACAAAAAGATGTGGCAGAAACAGACAGAATACAGGGAAAAGAGGGGAAGGGACTTCCTTTGGATGAAGATGGTTATCTGACCGGCAGTACCGGCTGTGGGCTCTGCGCACTTTACCGCATGAAACAGGTCGGCATTACCCATTTAAAACTGGTCGGTCGTGGCAATTATACTGATTTTATGGAAAAGGATATAAGGCAGTTGCGGAAAGCTCTGGATATTCTGGAAAAATCAGACAATGAGTTGCAATATCAGAGGAAAATGAAAGCCTCACTTTTTCCGGATGGATGCAGCCAAAACTGTTATTATCGGTGAGAAAAGAAGATCTGAGGAACATTTTTATATATTTGAACAGATAATTATTAGTTATATCGATAAAATTCATTAATAATAATGACTTTTCAGGAAAAGAGAACCTATGCTATACTGCTATCGGATGATAGGAAAAACAGGATGAAACTGTATGCTGGCAGATAGAAAAAGCCACTTTTTTCATACTGTCTGGAACAAAAGTAAAAATAACAGGAGTTTAAAAAATGGAAAAAACAAAAGAGTACACATCCCCTTATGAAATGGACGGAAGAATTCCATGGCCGAAAGCGATCGTTTATGGTTTGCAGCATGTTCTGGCAATGTTTGTCGGAAACCTGACACCGCTGATCGTGATCTGTGGTGCATGCGGTATTGGTGCAACATCTGATTTTGCATCGGTATATGTCGAATTATTACAGAATGCAATGATCATTGCAGGCGTTGTCACATTGGTTCAGCTTTTTGCAATCGGTCCTGTCGGTGGACGTGTTCCGATTATTATGGGAACGAGTTCCGGTTTTATTGGTGTATTTAAAAGCGTTGCAGGTATTATGGGCGGCGGAGTGATCGCATATGGCGCGATCATGGGTGCGTCGATCATCGGTGGTCTGTTTGAGGGCGTGCTTGGATTTTTCTTAAAACCGCTCCGCAGATTTTTCCCTGCAGTGGTGACAGGAACAGTGGTTTTATCGATCGGACTTTCCCTGATCAGTGTTGGTGTCAGCTCCTTTGGAGGAGGATCTTCTGCGGCTGACTATGGTTCACTGGAAAATTTATTCATCGGTCTGGTTGTGTTGATCATTATTCTCGGGGTAAAACATTTTGCAAAGGGAATGGCAAGTTCATCCTCCATCCTGATCGGTATTATTGCAGGATATGTGTTATGTTTTATTATGGGAATGATCCTTCCGACAACCGCAGTGAATGCTGACGGAGTGGAATACACCAAAGCATGGGTTTTGAATTTTGATAAAGTGAGAGAAGCTTCCTGGTTTGCATTGCCGAAAGTAATGCCGGTAAAACCGATTTTTGATATGCGTGCGATCGTGCCGGTACTGATCATGTTTATCGTGACAGCCGTGGAAACGATCGGTGATATTTCCGGTGTTATGGAAGGCGGACTTGGCCGTGAAGCAACAGACAAGGAACTTTCCGGAGGCGTTGTGTGTGATGGACTTGGTTCTTCGCTTGCTGCGTTATTTGGTGTTCTTCCAAACACGTCTTTCAGCCAGAACGTTGGACTGGTTACGATGACAAAAGTAGTAAACCGTATGGCACTTGCGTGCGGAGCAGGAGTATTGATCCTGTGCGGACTGTTTCCTAAGCTTGCAGCATTGATCTCTATTATGCCGCAGAGTGTTCTCGGTGGAGCAGCAGTTATGATGTTTTCTTCTATCGTAGTCAGCGGTATCCAGCTGATCACAAAGGAAAAACTGACCGGAAGAAATATTACGATCGTATCTGTCGCACTGGGACTTGGTTATGGACTTGGAGCAAACAGTGACATTTTAAGAATGCTGCCGGATACCATGCAGTTGATCTTCGGTGGTTCCGGAATCGTTCCGGCTGCAATTGTTGCACTGGTCTTAAATATTGTGCTTCCTAAGGATGAGGCTTAAGAAGATAGGTAAATAGAAGAAAAAGTGTATGGATAAATAGGATTTCCTTTGTGAGCTCTGCGAACAGGAACATCCTATTTGTCCGTGCACTTTTTCTTTATAGAAGTATCAGAAATAAACTTGTGGAAGCCTTTAAAAATAGTGTATAATAGAAAGACAGAGCTTTAAACAAAGGAATTAAGATACATGATTTTAAAGAAGAAAATTTCAAATGATTTTTATAAATTATTCCGCACAAAAAACAGGGAAGCATATATGCAGTTTGTCACAGCCATTTACGAGGAAAACAATGAAGTATATGCTTCTCTCGGTCTTACGCAGGAAGAGTGTGCGCTTATTATTGAGAATACGATCGAGAAATCAAAGATCGTGTGGCAGGAAGAGGACGATATGGAGGAAGGAGAAACGCCGGATGCATTATTTCCAAGCGATTCTCCTTCCGGCATGTTAAACCACCTGATCCGGTGGGGATGGCTGAAAAGCGATTTTGATGAGAAACTGAATACCTGTGTGATCTCTTTTCCAGAATACAGCCAGTTGTATGTCGAGTTGTTTAAAAAGCTGCAGAGTGATGATGACAGCCGGGAAAGAGAGAGCATGCTTTCCATTTACAGTGCTTTGTTTACCTATCATTCCGACAATGAGAAAAACAATGATATTTTAAAAAGCGCACTGCGCACATCCAAAAGTCTGGGGCAGCTGCTGTCCAACATGCAGGATGGAATGCGTTCCTATTTTGATGAGCTTTCCTCCCAGAGACATTTTATCGGGATCCAGCAGGTGCTTGTGGAGGAGATCAACAACAGTGACAGCAAAAAATATGCAATCCTCACAACGACGGACAGTTTTTACCGCTACAAGGAGGCAGTGAAAGAACTTATCAGTGAAATTTTAAACGAAAATGATGAGAAAAAAGCAGTGCTTCTGAAAGAAAAAAAATCTCTCGAAGCAGGCACGCTTTTACAGAAGAGAAATGAGTACAGATTGCAGTATTGTGAGGATACGAGCAGGATCGTGATGCAGTTGGAACGGGAATTTGACATGATCGAGCGCAAGTACAATAAACTTATTGAACAGAAAACCGTTTTTGCAAAGCGTGCGCTGGCCCGCATCCATTACATTTTACAGGAGGGCGTCAGTGAGGAAGATAACATCATCAAACTGATCAATCTGTTAGACCGCAGTGGGAAAAAAGATGAGATTTTGGTAGAAATGAGAGATCGTATCCGTTTTTCTTCGCAGTTCAAAAATATTACAGATAACAGTTTTGCCGGAAGGAGAGACCGTGGGGATGGAGCGTTTACACCGGTGATGCTGGACGAAGAAATCGACGCAAAGGAACAGCACATGACGGATTTTGTGCCAAAGCCGTTGTATACAAGAAATGAGTTACAGAGTTTCCGAAGGAAAAATACCGTGGATGGAATCTTTGTGGCAACAGAAGAGACCGTACAGTCCGTGGAAGATCTGGAAAAACTTCTTTTTCTCTGGCAGGAAGAGACGGAGGAGCGTCTTGCGGAAGATACAGTGTCGGTGGATGGTGAGATACGGAGTGAGGACGGACTAACCTATTCGAGACTTGTGATCGGGCAGAATCAATAAAATTGAGTTATGATACAGGAAAGAAGGCATTGGAAAAATGTTACAATATATGGAAACTGTCTCACAGGGCGAGGCAGAGAATATCAGAAAAACGATACAGGATTTATTCCGGCAGACCTGCATTTTACAGGTGAAATGTGATCCGGCAACTCTGGTACAGCACGACAATCCGAGGTATCAGGTGTGTCTGCGCCACAGAGAGTTTATCGCGGACTATCTGTCTGTGCTGGACTGCGAGCTTGTGCATGATCCGCAGGAACACATTTTCCGGATCACGGGGGATGGCGTTATGACAGAGCGTATGAGCCTTATGACAACGAAGCTGGTCATTCTTTTAAAAATGATTTACCGTGACAAAATCATGGGGGAAGGTCTGCATGCAACTACCACAAATCTGGCAGAAATCCGTGAGTATGGAAAAAATACAAACCTTATTACAAGACGTCTCACGGGGCAGGAGTGGAACGATGCACTTGTTTTGATGAAAACGCATCAGATGATCGAACTGCCGGGTGCCGTTGCCAATCTGGAAGATTTTACCCCGATTTATATTTACAGTACCGTAAACGTGTTCTGCTCTGCGATGGATATCAACGAGCTGGTGCGCACCTATCAGGACGAGGTGGAAGAACTTCTGACAGAAGAGGAAAAAGAGAATTAGATCATTGACAAAAGGAGCAGTACATTTGAGCCAGGCAAAGAAAATTTTCACCCGTATGTGTCTGAACAACTGGGGTGGAATTAATCATAAAGTATTAGAATTTAATGAATATGTGAATTTATTCAGCGGAAAAAGCGGATCTGGAAAATCGACCGTTATGGATGCAATCCAGGTTATTTTATATGGAAGCTTCAGTCCAAGCTTTTTGAACAAAGCGGCGGATGATGCCAAAAACCGCAGAAGTGTCTTAAGCTACCTCCGTGGTGAGCAGAAAGATGGTTCTGCAAACCGTGGAAACTGCGATTTCTGCTCGGTCATTGCGTTGGAGATCGAGGACACAGGAACGCACATCACTACGTGTGTGGGCATTGCGTTTGAGGTGAGAAGAAATGATTCTGAGATCAAAAAGTTTTCCTATTTCAGCCATTCCGGAAAGATGCCGGAACCGGGGTATATCACGGAGGAGGGCTTCTGTTATTCCAATCAGGATATCAAAAAGCTGGTAAATGAGAGAGCCGTATCGAAGGACAACCGTGGAAAAGGGGATGTCAACCGTATTTACGCTTCCAAGGAAGCTTATCTTGGAACGTTATATGATGTCATTTTAGGTTACATTGATCCAAACCGTTTTATCACGATGGAAAAGAGTGCAATCGCACTGAAAATGACAAACGGAACAGGACAGTTTATCCGTGATTATATGTTTCCAAAGAGCACGTCAGATACGATTGAAACGATCAGTGAGCAGCTGGATGCGTACCGTCAGATCAAGGAAAAAATTGAGGATATGCGGAAACGTATCGAACTTTTGACAGACGTAAAAGAGACCGGGCAGGAGCTGGTGACGCTCCAGACCGATATGATCCGCACAGAGAGTTTTATCCGCTGCATTGATATTGAGGATCTCCGGTCGAAAATAGAAGCCGCCGAGGAGGACAAAAAAAGAATCGAAGAAGAACAGGCACAGCTGCAGCAGCAGGCAGACAGGCTCGCCGGAGAGCGCGGAGAGGTGGAGCAGGAGCTGATCCGTGTGAGTGCAGATTTAAAAGCCAGCGATCTTGGAAGCAAACAGCAGCAGTTAGAGGAATTAGAGCAGAGAAGCCGGATGCTGACCGATAACAGCAGACAGTGGCGCAAAATCGTTCAGGGATTGAAACAGTGGGAAGAGGATGAGGTCATCACCGATTATATCAGCAATCCGGTTCTAAATCTCATTGAAACGATCGAAAACGGAAATGTGACAGAGGAAAACTGTCAGGAACTGCATTTGAAAATAGAGTCTGCAAAGCAGGATATCGAAAATGAATTTGAAGATTACAGTGAGCAGAAGCGCGAGGCAGGAAAAGAACTGAAAGAAAAGCAGAAGCTTGTGGATGATATGAAAAACAACCGGAAATCCTACAGCGAGAATCTCCGTTCTGCGAGAAGCTCCCTGGAGCGGAAATTAAGCGACCGCTACGGAAGAACGATAAAAGTCCAGATTCTGGCGGATCTTTTTGATGTGGCAGACGAGGAGTGGAAAAATGCGGTCGAAGGACGTATGGGAAGGCTGAAGTTTTCTCTGATCACAGAGCCAAAGTTTGCGCATGATGCGGCGGCGGTCTTTCGCGAGATGAAACAGTTTGAGGAAGTGGATCTCATTAATTCCAAAGCGATCGCAGACAGTGAGCCGCGTGTCATGGAAAACTCTCTTTATGAAGCGGTTGAGACGAAGGAAGCCTATGTGGATGTGTGCTTGAAACGTTACCTCGGTCATATTATAAAGTGTCATTCCGTGGAAGAGCTAGAGCAGGTGAAAGACGGCGTGACGCCGGATTGCTATTCGTACAGTAATTTTATTTTCCGGCATTTGCGGAAAAAGGATTATACCACAAATGCCTGCATCGGAGAGAAAGTGTCAAAGGCACGTCTGGCAGAGTACGAGGCTGATGTGGAGCGGCTTGGGAAACAGTATCAGGAACTGCATTACATGACCGAACGTTTAAAGGCGGCAAGGGATTTTGAAAGCCTGAAAGAGGAAAAAGAATATTATGTAAACCTTTCCGGCGCGGAAAAAGAGCTTGGAAAAGTCAACAAGAAAAAGACTGCGCTTGAGGAGACAATCCGCACTTTGAAAGAGGGGCAGTATAAGGAATTACAGCAGAAAGAGCAGAGCCTGAAACAGCAGATGAGTGAGCTTCAGGCTTCGATCGGCGAAAATCAGGGACTGATGAGTGAGAAAATACGCCGTCACGAAAATCTTTCCGGTGCAAATGACCAAAGACGTTTGCAGTTAGAAGAGATGCTGCAGGGATACGTGCCAAATGAGGAGATTAGTCAGGAGGTACAGGAGCAGTTGAAGAAGCGCTCCGGCCAGTCCTTGAAGAATCAGAAAAACGCAGAACTTGCAGCCCTTTCGGCAGGAGAGCAGGAGAAAGCCGAGACACTGCGCACCGCCAGAAACCGTTACATTTTTGCTTATCCGTCCAGCCAGTTTAACGGTTCAGAAAAGTCTAATGAAGCCTATGAGAAGCTTCTGGAAGAATATCAGACGGACTACGAGCCGGCGTATGAAGCGGAATTTGAGAAACAGTGTGATTTTATCTATAAGAGTCTGCGGGAGAATGTGATCGCAACGATTCATGGAGATATCAAGGCGGCAAAACGTCACGCATAGGAGATCAACCGTTTGCTGCGTGAGACGAACTTCTCCGACAGTACCTACCAGATTAAGATCGAGCCAGCGAAAAATGAGAATGGTCAATTCTTTGAGATGTTAATGGCAGAGGAATTAGACAGTAAAAATCTGGATAATGCCGGTTTTGATGGTCAGTTGAGCTTTGGGGAGGACACGTTCTATCAGAAATATGAGCAGAAGATCAAACTCCTCACCGATAAATTCATGCCGCCGAGAGACGAGGACGAGCAGGTGCGCGCAAAGAAGCGTCAGGAGATGGAGCAATACGCGGACTACCGCAATTATCTCTCCTTCAGCATGTTTGAACAGGTGACAGACGAGCAGGGGAATGTCATTCGTGAAAATTTTGTCGATGATATGGCAGGAAGAGATTCCGGTGGAGAGGGACAGAACCCGAAATATGTGGCACTTTTGGCCGGTTTTGCAATGCTGTATATGCAGCAGAGCAACCGGGATTCCAAAATCAAGCTGGTACTTTTGGACGAGGCATTTTCTAAGATGGATCAGGAGCGGAGTGCCGTCTGCTTAAAATATGCAAGAAAAATGGATCTTCAGCTCATTGTCTGTGTGCCGGATGAACGTCTGCAGTCGCTGATCCGCAATGTGGACTGCGTCTACGGATTCAGGCGTCATCAGAACCAGATCTCCATGATGCATATTGATAAGGGAGATTACTTAAAACTGATGGAAGGTGAGCATGGACAGGGAGAGCCGGAAACTGTAAAATAGAGATAGAAACCATAGTCAGGGAGGAGACAGCATGCAGACAGGAAAAGGAATTTTAATACCATCTATATTAAAAGTTGGAAACGGTACTTTGAAAAAAATCGGACAGTATCTTAAGGCAGAGAATCTGGAACAGGTCGTAATCTTTTTCGGAAACGGACTGATCGACCTGTTCGGCATGGATGTCATGGATTCACTGAAACAGGAAGGAATCACGGTATTGGAGTACAGCGAGTTGGATACGGTCGATATCGATGATATTATCACGCTGGCATTTGCAATGCCGAATAAGACGCAGACCGTGATCTCGATCGGAGGCGGAAAAGTGATCGACGCCGGAAAATACGCAGCTTTTCTGCGCAATATCCCATTCATTAGTGTTCCGACTTCAAGTTCCAGTGATGGATTTTCCAGCGCAAGCGCATCTCTTCTGGTGCATGGAAAAAGAACTTCCGTTCCGGCAAAGCTGGCATATGGAATTATTGTGGATACGCAGGTCATAAGGACTGCACCGGATAAGTTTATCTATTCCGGTATTGGTGATATGATCTCAAAGATCACAGCGCTCTATGACTGGATTTTCGAGGAGAAAAACGGATATTCAGAAGTGAATGATTTTGCGGTGATGATCGCAAAAAAGGCAGTGAGCAGTTTTGTGCGGACACCGTATGAGACGATAAAAGATGAACTGTTTTTGAAAGAACTGGTGGATTCGCTGGCAATGAGCGGAATCGCAAATGAAATTGCAGGAAGCAGTGCGCCGACAAGCGGCAGCGAGCATCTGATCTCGCATGCATTGGACAAAATATTAGAAGTTCCGCAGCTTCATGGTATCCAGGTCGGCATTGCAACTTATATCATGAGCAAAGTGCAGGATCACCGCTATGTGCGTGTTGAGACCGTACTCCGTGAAACGGGATTCTTTGACTATGCGGCGACACTTGGCATGAAGCGTGAAGATTTTATAAAAGCCATCGAGATGGCTCCGTCGATCAAACCATTCCGCCATACTTATCTCCATGAGGAATCATACCGGGAGCTTGCAAAGAAGATTGTTTTGGAGGATGAGGTGCTGCAGAAGGTATTGGTGTAAGGAAAAATACATTAATCGCAATGTTAGAACTTTTATTTTCCAAAACACCAAAAGAGGAAAAGAAAAGGCAGTTAGAAGAAAATGCGGATACGATCAAACCTATTTACGAAGTTGTAAAACAAGGCACTTTTGATTGCACCCCGGAAGAGATTTATAAGAAACTGTATGGATAGCATGATAGAAAGGAAAAACAAATGAAAAAGAAAAAATTCTACATGGTTACATTAATCGTATGGATCATTTTATTAATCTGTATGCTTCTTATGGACTTTCAGATCATACCGGATACAGAACCTAATTCCATAATGTATGCCGTGATCATCTTTGGAATGATAAATTCTATTGTCCAAATATTGCGTAAAGAATAAAAAGAAAAGAGGAAACTACAATGAATTTTAACTATCATGAGCAGGAATATGAAGAATTTCCAAACTTTAAAGGCGGAGAGAAATCGCTTTACGCCAAAATGTTCCATGATGAGAAGAACCGCATTATCTACGGAAAACTGATACCGGGAGCATCCATCGGCGTACACACGCATGAGACTAACAGTGAGATCATCTATATCACAAAGGGAACAGGCAGAGTTCTTATGGATGGGGAATATGAGAAACTGGAAGCGGGTATGTGTCATTATTGTCCGAAGGGACATACCCACAGCCTCATGAATGACAGTGATGCAGAACTTGAATTTTTTGCAGTTGTCCCGGAGCAGAACTAGCTTTCATGATTGATTGCAAAGGAAGAAAAGGAAGATAGCTTATGACACTTCAACAGTTAAAATATGCATTGACGATCGCCGACTGCGGTTCCATGAATGAGGCGGCAAAACAGCTTTTTATCTCGCAGCCAAGTCTGTCAGAGACGATGAAGGAGCTTGAGACAGAGATAGGATTGGATATTTTTCTGCGTTCAAACCGTGGAATCGTCATCACGCCGGAGGGCGAAGAATTTTTGGGATATGCCAGACAGGTGACAGAGCAGTTCGGGCTGTTACAGTCCAAGTATATCGATAAAAAAGTAAAAGAGAAGTTCAGCGTTTCCACACAGCATTATACGTTTGCGGTGAAAGCGTTTGTGGAGACGGTCAAACAGATCGGTATGGAGCAGTACGAATTTGCAGTGCATGAGACAACGACCATCAGTGTGATCGAGAATGTAAAAAACTTCAAGAGTGAGATTGGTGTACTCTATGAGAATGATTTCAATGAGAAAGTCTTAAATAAAATGTTTAAGGAAAATGGGCTGGAATTTGTGGAGCTGTTTTCCTGCGATACATTTGTATATCTGTGGTCCGGACATCCGCTGGCAAAACAGGATGTGATCACAATGGAAGAACTGGATGAGTATCCGTGTCTTTCCTTTGACCAGGGAAAAAATAATTCCCTGTATCTGGCGGAAGAGATGAAGAGCACCTATGAGTATAGGCGGCTGATCAAGGCAAATGACAGGGCAACGCTCTTAAATCTGATGATCGGACTGAATGCCTACACGCTCTGCTCCGGTATTATCTGTGAAGATTTAAACGGCGACGATTATAAAGCAGTTCCGTTAAAGGAAACCGAGAAAATGAGAATCGGATATATCAAACGAAAAGGCGCAAAAGTCAGCCATATCGGGGAATTATACATTGAAGAATTGAAAAAGTATAAGGAAAAAGTAATGTAGTTATAGGTATAACCTATAACGGATTAAAGGTTTCGCGTATTAACACATTTTAAAAACTCTTGCTATAATGGTCAATGTGAAAGGGAGATACAAAGCACATGGATCAGAACAGCAGGAGTTTTGTATTTTCAAAAAGCAGAAGAAGCAGAAAGGGGAACCGGGAATGAGAACAGCTATTTTTCCTGAAAACGGCAGAAGAATGATGTCAGAAATGATGTGCATGTGCAGATGTATGTGTATGTCTTGTATGTGCTGCGGAAAAGAAAAATGTGCGCCAGATGTTTCGGTTTGAATTTTGCTTTTATAGATAGAGCATAATAGACAGGAATCATCTTCGCGATGGAGCCTGTTATTTTTTTGTGTAACAGTTGTAAATAAAAATCAATAGGTTTTTATTTTTGAAAAGAAAGGATTCGATATGTCTGAAATAGAAGTAAAACATTTGTCCAAGACATTTGAACAAAAAGGTGTTCATGTGGATGCCTTAAAGGATATTAACCTCACGATCGGGGCGGGCGATATTTACGGAATCATCGGAATGTCCGGTGCAGGAAAAAGTACTTTGGTACGATGCCTGAACTTTTTGGAAAGACCGACTGACGGTCAGGTGCTGATTGAAGGAAAAGATCTTGGAACTTTAAATGAGAAAGAATTGAGAAAACAGAGAAGCGACATTGCGATGATCTTCCAGCATTTCAATCTGTTGATGCAGAAGAATGTGATTGATAATATCTTCTTTGTCCGGTAATGCTCGTCGACCAAGTTATAGTATTG
>OGMA01000378.1_pt1 | contig 20382 bp, 16 predicted proteins | sample 1573021 | NCBI WGS metagenome assembly OGMA01 (sample SAMEA2581905, study PRJEB24529) | metagenome | biome: Human gut stool | place: China | collected 2011 | reverse complement strand
ATAACGGGATAATATCAGTCATTGTTTCAGTAGGAGCATCGAAGGCAGAAACTTCGGCATGATTATTCCCGATTTCAGAAGGTTCTACATTGAATTTTTTTAGCATTTGTATCAAATATGTAGGCGTACCGCTGCCAAACCAATAAGAATCAATCTTCCCCTTTTCCATAGCTGTAAGCAGGCTAAAAGGATTATACATATCAGGAGACGGATAAGTGAAATGATAACCGTCATAATTCTCTTTCAATTCATTCATAGCTTCTTCCGAAGTTATCTCCATCCTCCTCGCCAATTCCTCCACATCTTCTTTCATCTGAGAGCGTATTTCGTCCTCACTAATACCACAAATGGCAGCATAAGGCTCATCCATACTAATATTCTCTATATTATTCAGCTCACTAAATATACTAAGTTGAGAAAATTTTGTTATACCGGTCAAAAATACATAACGCAGATAAGGGTCACAAGCCTTTAACGGACTATAAAAATTACGCATGATATTGCGCAATGTACCCAAATTATCATGTTCATGCACCACATCCAACAAAGGAGCATCATACTCATCTATAAGCACAACTACTTTTTTACCAGTCTGTTCATAAGCACATTTAATAAGATTTGTCAAGCGCAAATTAGCATCCCCACCTTCCACATTAATTCCGTATGTACGCTCATAATCTGAAAGCATAAAATCCAGAAGACGTTCTAATCTGTCTTTATCCACATGCTTTGCCATACTCATGTCGAAATGCAGTACCGGGTACTCCGTCCATTCTTTCTCTAACTTCTCTATAGCTAATCCATGGAACAGTTCCTTACGACCCGAAAAATAACTGTGTAATGTAGAAGTGAGCAATGACTTTCCAAAACGCCGTGGACGGCTCAAAAACATATATCCGGAAGCTGAATGAGTCATCCTGTAAACATATGCTGTCTTATCAATATAGAGATAATTCCCTTCCCGTATCTTTGAAAATGTTTGTATCCCAAGTGGATATAATCTTTGCAAATCTTCCATATCTGTTAGTTTTGTTACAAAGCTACAAAAAAATATCAGATTTGCATTGATAATGCTCACTTCTTCTGTACACCAACCCCTTAAAACGCAATATACCAACCATCCTCACGGACAATTGGTATATTTCACATATAGATACATATCAGTTTTTTAAACCAATATGAGGACTAAGTTAGAAATATACCGCTGTACGATTTCTAACCTGCAAAATGTAGGGATTTCATGAGTTTATCATGAATCTAGGGACCTACATATTCTTTTATAATTATAGTTTGTGATTCATTTTAAATATCAACGATCTTCACAGACAGTTGATATAGTGGGAAATTCACATCGGCTTTAACCTCCGATGTCAGGGCGTAGATCAGAAATGTACCGTCGTACGATTTCCAATCCACAATGTAGGAGAATCATGCCTTTACAGCATGAAGCTAGGGACCTACATTTTTTTTCATCTCACATACGAAACACTCACGTGTTTATTACATCTCAACATTTTCAACATTTATTATATACCCAATTTATTTCAAAAAATTCATCTCAAATACAGATTATCATTATCTCTATACCAATCCTTAATTGCTTCTTCAAATGTATAATGAAACTTATAACCTGAATCAGCCAATTTCTTTCCGCATATATTAGTAGAGATCATTAATTTCTTTACACGAGCCGGACAAATACCTAAAGCTTTTCCTCCTAATGGACCAACAATACTTGCAACTGTCATTAAAAGACTTCCAGATACCTTGACAATGGTACGTTGTAGCCCCGTAGCCTTTTTCATCGTTTCGACTATTTGCTCAATAGTAAAAGCTGGTTCAAATGTACAGTTATATAACTCTACTCCTTCATTATGATTCTCCAACCGGTAAAGCATAAAGCGAACCAATTCTTTCACATAAATGCAAGCTTTAATCGTATCTTTACGGCCCGGATAGAAGAACTTACCACCACGGATCCCCCAATACAAACGGGTAAAGTTACCATTTTCCCCTTTACCGAATACCACACCAGGACGAACAATAGTAAGTTGTCGTTCGTTCGGCTTTTTTGCCTGCCAAATCGTATGTATTTTTTCAGCCACTAATTTAGAAATTCCATAAGGCGTGTTCGGTGTAGGAAGCGTCTCTTCAGTTTTCAAATCTTCAGCTGCACCATAAGGGGCTATGGAACTGGTAAAAACTATTTTCTTTATCCCGAACTTCTCCGCAAAAGCACATACATTCTCCGCACCACGAATATTCGTCTCAAAATAAGCCTGGTCCGGATGTCCCGGGGTACGATGAACGGCTGCAAAGTTAAAGATGACATCTTCGGAAGTAACGGGAATATCAATGTTTATTTCAGAACGAACATCACAATTGATATATGTAGATTTACCTTCATGGTTATTCTCCACAATATCCAAATTGTATATTTTTGTACCCGGATATAAATTATCAATTAGAGCAATAAGGTGCGTACCGATAAAACCGGAACCGCCAAATATAAAATAATTCATTTCACTAGATGATTAAATTCATTATATTTTAACTCTACAAACTCCTTTATTTCCTTCTTAAAACGTTCTTCCGAAAAAGTCTCCGCATGGTTACGTATTATTTTAGGATCAAACGGTGTTTCTAGTTTTTCAAATCTTTCTACTGCATCAATAATCGAATCCACAGTTTGCTCATAAAAGAAAAGACCTGTTGTCCCATCCTTTACTGTTTCCAAAGAGCCGCCTCTACCATAAGCAATAACAGGAGTTCCACACGATTGTGCTTCGATCGGAATCATGCCAAAATCCTCATCTGCTGCAAAAACAAAAGCTTTAGCCTTCTGCATCTTTTCTTTTAGTACGGCAAATGGTTGATATCCCATGACAGTTACATTATGCCTAGCGATCTTGCGTATCTTTTCCAAATTAGGACCTCCACCAATCACTACCAGCTTTTTATTAGGCATACGATTGAAAGCTTCGACAATAAGATCTATTTTCTTATACCCTACCAAACGACTACTAGTTAAATAGAAGTCCTCTTTTTCTACACACAAATCGAAGTTAGAAATATCAATATTAGGGTGAATTGTTACAGCATCCCGCCTATAAGTCTCCTGAATTCGACGCCCCACATAATCGGAATTACTTATAAAATAATCAACCCGGAAGCTGGATATCAAATCCCATTTACGAATACGATGAAGTATATATTTAGCCAGATAGCTTTTCACCCCCCTTGCCAACCCTGATTCTTCCAAGTATTCATGATACATATCCCATACATAACGAATAGGAGAATGGCAATAACAGATATGCAGTTGATCTGCTTTGGTTAGAACACCTTTTGCAACAGCATGGGAAGATGATATAATAACATCATATCCTCGCAAATCAAACTGTTCTATTGCAAACGGAAATATAGGCAAATACATCCTATACCTCTTTACCCCTAAAGGCAACTTCTGAATGAATGATGTATGAACTTTATTCCAGTCAATACCTAATTCGCCACAAACTTGTTTTTTGGCAACTAAAGTATAAATATCTGCCTCTGGAAATACATCCGCAATAGCTTTAACTACTTTATCTGAACCACCTACGGTTACTAACCATTCTTGAACGATGGCAATTTTCATATTAAATAAGTTCAATAATTTCATTTAAAGATTTAGAAAATATCTCATAATTTAGTTTTTCCTCTACTATTTTATAAGTTCTATCAGATATCTCCTTATAAAGAGATGTATTTGACTCTAACTCATTTATTTTATCAAGCAAATCAGAAGAATCAGAAAGATTAAACAACATTTGCGAAGCATATTTAGGAATAAACGTATTCACTATTTCTTTCATACCAAAAGCATTTGTTGCAATTGTTGGAATACCCATACTCCATGATTCTACCATTGATAAAGAAAAAGTTTCAAAAGGCGATATAGAAGGAACTATAACTAAATCAATCTTATTTCTACTTAAATATTTACATACATTATCAATCATACCTGTATATATCGTATTAATTGATTGATATTTATTTTTCAACGATTCATAATATTTTTCATCAATTATGTTACCAACAACATGAACTGTATATTTATTTGAACAGTTCATTAACGACTCAAATAACAAATGATGCCCCTTATTATTAATTACATCTCCCACAATTGCAATTTGATAGGAATATTTCTTATCCTTAACTTTCTCTTGAGAAGATATCGGATTGTATATAACTACTGATTTACTTTTATTTGAGCTATTCAATTGTTGTAGTGTGTAATTTGACACTCCAATAATTTTACATATAGATTTATTCTGTAAACACTTATTTACAACTAAACGAGCAACTTTATCCACATAGACAACATGAAGATGAGCTATCATTGTTTTCTTAAATATCATATTCACAAAAATAGCGACCGGTAATACATTCTGATGCTGTATATATATAATATCAAAATAATTATTTTTTAGCACTTTATATAAAGCCATATAAGTAGAAAAGAAATTGTATATAAAATAGATATAATCTTTATTCTTTTTCTTCCCTCTCGTATACTCTTTTATCTTATAATTAAAAGACCTATATTCAGATAAATAATCTGATATTGCATTTTTCTTTCCAGGAATAAAAACAGAAACATTGTTACTTTCTGAAAGTATTTTACATACTTTCTTTGTTATGATTTGACCACCACCAATTGTTTCTCTTCCTTCAAGAATAAGAATATTTTTCTTCATAATATTATGTAAGCGTCCAAAACATGGCATCCTCCCCCCCTTTCAAGCAAGTGTCTGTTGACACCTGTCACTTGTTCTGAACAGAATTTTTTTGATTTATTTTCATCAATTTATTAAATATATCGTTATGGTAAGCAGATTCTCACCCTCCGTTCAATCTTTCCGGTTCTCATTTAGGTACTTGCAAAAGAAAAATCGGAAGCAGCTCCCCGCTGACTTACAAGTTTCAACAAATATATTATAGATAGCCGATCGTAAAGTACCTTTCGTACTACAAAAAAACTGCTTTTTCTCTAAACAGTCAAGGGCCGTATCATTCAGCTACTAAATTATCGATCATCTATCCTTTAACAGTTGTAAATTATACCCTAAGCCATAAGACAATGGAACCCATAAAAACATAGAATAAATAGGAGCCAAAGAAGCCATCGATGCAATATTAAATAAAGTTCCTAAGAATATTAATTTTGACAATCGATTATAATTTCTACATTTAAAAGCAATATTCACAACATATACCACAAATATAATTAACAAAAAGAATCCCACCACTCCCTGTTCTGCCAATGTACAAGAGAATAAATTTTGCGGAAATACTCCAGGTCCTATTTCTTCTCCATATGTAACAATTCCCATGTGATTAGCATACAAATGCATATAATAAATACTATTTCCCACACCGACGCCCCAAACAGGATTATCTCCAAATATACGATGTCCAATCCTCCCTGTATAATTGCGAAAACTCCCACTATCTAAAGTATGATCAGGAGTCGAGAAAAAATTATCTATTTTATTTACAAAATAATTTTCTATTATTGAATAATACTCTGACGAATATATAAAAAGATACATAACTGTAAAAACTAATCCAATTATTATAACTGTTCTTACCTTCGACTTTAAACTCATTTTAAAAATGAAAGGTGAAATTATTATTAACGCACACCAAACAATTAACAATGAAGACAGAGTAAGAATCAATGCTAAAATATTAATTGCAATAATCCAATATCCTTTTTTAGGAGAAAAGCTGTCTCTTATGTATATAGAGAATAATACAACCCAACTTTGATATAATACATAACAACCGGGTTCTTGTGAAAAACCAGATGTTCGGAAATGATATTCTGAAACATGTTGAAAAGATGAGGGTAAAACTCTTATTATATTAGTATCTGTAAAAAAAGAAAAGAGTGAATACGATGCTATTATTGTCCCAACAATAACGAATGCTTTGATATATCTCTTATAATTCCAATACTCATGCACACTCACAAAATATCTTATTATCATAAAATTCAAAAAACAAAGAAAAATCTGGAGAAGAGGGAATATAAGAAAATTAAATCTAAAGTCACCTATAACGTAAGGATATTTATGATAAAAACTGTAAGGGTAACCATTTTGTATCCAATTACTTATCAAGCTTATTATAGGAGAAAGCCCAAATAGCATCAAAAGTAAAATATCGATTCTTTTGAATTTGGCCGATTTACTCTTAATGAACAGCATTAACAAAAAGATAGCAATTATCTCATATAATCTAAAACTACCTCCAAGCCTTATTATAGGAAACTGTTGAAACCCAATGCATATAAATAAGAAAAACAATAAGCCATCTCTCTTCATCAAAAAAAACAATGTTTAAGATAAGATTTAATCAACTTACCAAGTAATAAAAAACGAAAATAGATAGTATTCGTTTGACATTGACAAATCACCGCCTCCTCATGAACTTGTAGAATTATATTTCTAGCAGATATACTATCTGTCAAATCCGTTATTGATATTAATAAATCAATATGAACTATTCTGTATCCTTTTTTATACAGCCGCCACAACATATCATAATCTGCACATAACTTAAAATTTTCTCTAAAACGCATAGATTTCGCCAAAGATGATTTAATAAATACATCTTGATGACAAAATCCCATATTCTTAAATATTTTATTATTTTTAAAGAATGGCAAAGTCCCAGAGCGCAATAGTCTTTTTTTGCGATATAAAGAAATACCATTACCATAAATAACACCACAACATAAAGCTTCTGAGTATTTCAAGAAATCAATATTTGATAAAACATCATAACGATAGAAACAATCACCAGAGTTCATGAAAATAACCCAATCACCAGTTACAATATCTAAAGCTTTATTCATTGCATTATAAATGCCTTCATCTCTCTCACTGATCCATTTTGTTATCCTATTACTATATTTATGAATAACATCCAAGGTGCCATCAGTGCTCCCTCCATCCACCACAATATATTCTAAGTCCTCATATGATTGATTGATAACACTTAATATTGTTTTCTCTATAAACAATTTTGAATTATAACAAATTGTTACTACAGAAATCTTCATTTTAATTACTTCAGAATAGATTTATAAATAGCTAAAAGGTTCTCACTATAATGCTCCCAAGTATATTGTTCTTTTATGGTCGATTTAGCTTCTACTCCATACTGTGTTCTTTTCTCTATAGAAGAATATAAAAAACAGAGTGAATCCACTATCGCTATTTCATTTTTTATTGGAACAACAATACCATTGATGTTATTCTGAACAGGCAACCCACAATTATCAGTCACAATAACAGGTAGCCCCGCCGCCATAGCTTCCATTCCCGCACGAGTACTCCCTTCACTTAAGGAGGGGAATAAGAAAACATCTGAATTTGCATAATAAGACTTCAATTTATCATATATTACATTCCCTACAAACTCAATATTCAATTCTGGATATTGAAAGATTACATCTTCAAAACCTTTACAAGAGCCCACTAAAACAAACCTATATGGTATATTTTTCTCGCCCAAAATTCTCAATGCCTTCAAGATATATTCAGCACCTTTTCTAAAACCAAAACTACCGACAAATAAAATCTTAAACTCTGAGTCTATTTCATATTTCTTTTTGAGACCTACAAAATCCTTTTGTACTCCCAAATACAATACTTTTATTTTATTAATTGGAAAACCATGCTTCACAAAAGTATTTTTTACATAGTCTGAATTTACAATAACATAGTCTGAGTCAATACAATCTTGTAAAATATTACGCCAAAAAGACTTTTGGGGATCATAATCGAATTTCATATTATATTTTTCATATTCAGTCTTTAGTATTTCAACCATTTCATATGGATGAGGAATAGAATGATCAGCAATTACAATCATATTCTTCTTTCTTGCCTTCAATATGGCTCCCCCTCTACCTGACCCACTTCGTACATGAAAAAGATTCCCTCCATTAATATAGAAACGAGATTGTATACCATATAATTTATGAAAAAATGCTAATACCCCATCTGTCTCTCCAAACAAATAACGAGCTCCCCAATAAAGCAATTCACTAAAGCCACAGCTACAAGTCATATTAAACAATACAGGATCATATCTTCTTAGTAGTTTCTTCAATAATCGAGAATCATACCTTAATCCTACCGTTCTAATAAACATAGCAACTAATTTTCCAGGAACATATCCCTCTATTAATCTCACCTTAACTTTAGAAGCTAGAACTTTAGCTGTTTGATCAAAAAATAAATCACCAAAAGATGATATTATGATTTTCATATATTATATAGGTATTAAAATTAATGTTTAAGGATCCTTTCTCGAATATACAATATCAATCTAGACCAAAAACCATATTTTTGCATCATAGATATATCAATATTATACAATTCTAACATATCTGAATAGTCAATCTTATTCTTTTCATAAAGTTTTAATCTGTTTTTCAAATAAATCCCCTTTGCTAATTCATACAATTTTAAATCCAGCTTATGTTTCTTAAAGACATCTCCGATTATTGAATTTATTATAATTGCTTGGTCTAGAGTTTCTTGTTCCAACCGCTTTATTTGAATATTCTCTCTATATTGATATCGATAATTAGCTCCAGTACTAGGTACAAAAACAAAATCTCCCAAACATGAAATCTTACACCAAGTAGCCCAATCAGAATCTAGTATGACCCTTTCATCAAAATAGCCGATTTTTTCGAAAGCTGCTCTTTTTATAGAATAAGCAGCAAATGACAACTTATTAGCAGACATCTCTTCTATAAGATTAGATGGAAAAGGAGTCACACGCCATAGAAATTTTGCACACTTATCTTTTTCAATGATTTTACTTTTCTCATCCATTAAATTGAACTTACAATGTACTAAAACGGCATTAGTTGTGATATTATCCGTTACTAACTGTATAAAATTAGGAAGATAAGTATCATCACTACTCAAAATAGATATCCACTCCCCTGTTAAATGTCTGACTAAAAAGTTCCAATTTTCAACCATAGTTAAATGAGTTGGTGGCTGAATTACTCTAATCACATCAGAATATTTATCTAGAATCTTTTCAGTATCATCTGTGGAATGATTATTACTAACAACAATTTCATAGGCTGCGACTGTCTGATTCAATACGGAAAGAATAGTCTCCTCCAAATATTCAGCTTGATTATATGTAGGAATTCCAATCGATATTTTAACTCTACTTTCCATAATAATTATCTTGATCCAATAAACATTTTATTATATTCCAAACAATCCACATACCATGTATCCAATATGACTTTACACCTAACACCACTAATTATACCCAATAATAGTTCAATACCAATTTGACCACCACAAAAATATACTAAAAAAGTTCTTTCCTTTCTACAAATCTAACAATCATATTTTTTTACTCACTTTTACTAATAAAATATTTTTTCGAACTTTATCAACATAATCTTTAACAAATAAATTTGCAGAATCATGAGTAAGAAAAATACTTTTTTTAAGAACGTATAAAGCTAATATAGATTCTCCTATTATTGCAGAAAAAGCCACAAAAGATATGCTTTCAACATTAACAGATAATAAGCAAGCAATTCCTACAGACAGTAAAGTACACCCTACATATAATAGTCCAAATTTAGAATGTTTATTTGTTGAAGCTAATACTACACTACTGGTATTCCACAAATTATTAATATTAAAAACTATGATCAAAACCAATAACAAGCTAAAATTAAAATCCACTTTTCCCTGTAACCACAATTGAAAAATATATTTTCCAAAAACAATTATAAAAATAGAAATTGTCAAACACAACATATTTGAGATAAAAACAGAATTCCGATGAAGAAAAATCATACGACTAAAATCTTTTCTCCCATAAGCTAACGCAAACTCTGGCCAAACAGAAGCATTTATAGAATTGATGAGAGTTTTTATAAAATTAATAAGAGTTCTTGTTGTTGAAAAAAGAATCAATGAACTTGCTCCAAAGAAAGTATTTATAATTATATTGAAGCCTTGAATCATTAATGCATTACCTAAAGGAAATGTCATGAATGTTAATGACGGAACAAATAACTCCTTCAATAAAACTTTATCTATAACAAAATGAAAATCCCTCAAATGATACAATTTATTCGTATCATACAATTTATAAATAAAAAGAATTATTTTAGGTAAGCAATAAATTGTAACCATCCAAATCAAAGATAACCTCAATAATAAACTCCCTATAATTATAATCACTTCAATTACTCGAGTCAAATTATCTAGAAAATAAGCTTTATGCATCTTAGATTTTGCCATATATATTGCATTTGGAATTGTAGAAAACATTCCTTCTAATACATAGCAAGTCAATAGAATAAAAATAAGAGAAGCTTCTGATTTATCAAGTAAGTGCAAGTCAAAAATAGACACAATATCAAATACACATAAAAAAGCAACTGTAAGTAGCAACACGCAAACACTTATTACAGAGATTAAAACATAATTATTTAAAATAACTTTAGAACAAGCTGTATATTTCCCTTCTGCATACTTAATAGAGAAATAATTCATAGACGCTGAATTAAAGCCTAAATCAGTCATAGAAAAAAAGACAGAAAAAGAAGATAATATAATCCAATCTCCATATAGTTCGATTGGCCACATTATAAGGAATAAGGGAACTAATACAATTTGGTTCAACAAATTAACTATGATTCCAAACAAATTTGCATACATATTCTTGGCTATTGGAACCTTTTTATTGTCTTTTATCAGTCTTAGAATCTTCTTGATCATTTAATAGTTATTCATGTGATGCATTTCCCACAACAATTCACATTTTATCGATTTACAGTTTTGTAGTAGATTCTTCATAGAATTTTTTTATTCCTTCTCTGATATCAGTCAAATTTAAATCAATAAAACGAGATATCTTATCAACACATAGCACAATAGACTTAACATCTGAAGAACGATTTTCAGAATAAACAATATTACTTTCTTCTAATGAAATATCATTTATTATAGAAATAATTTCACTATTTGAATATCCTTTTCCACTACCAATATTAAAAGTTTCATTGATCACATTATCCGCTATTAATCGATAACAGCAATCACAAAGATCATCAATATAAATATAATCTCTTATATTCTTCCCATCACCATATATTTCAATTTGTTCACCTCTCATAATTTTTCCAATTGCAACGGCTATCAACCCTTGCTTGCCATACAATCTTTGTCCATGACCATACGGATTAGAAGGTCTCAATATTAAATAAGACAAATTATTACGCCGATGCTCTATCAAAATAATATTTTCCAAATTACATTTAGATAATCCATAATATGAGATCGGAGCTATTGGGTCGGTCTCAGAATGAATTATTCTATCAGAATTGCCATAAATTACTCCACCCGAAGAAAAATACACAAATTTCACATTCAAGTTAGCGCAAATATTTATGATCTTTATTGTCGGCTTTATAACTCTATCAAATTCTATTAAATAATCATCTAATGAACTATTTGGTAATAGTGTTGAAACAAGATGGATCACGATAGACACTTTAAATTGTTCTATTATATACACAAAGAAAGAACTATCGGCCATATCTCCTATAATTACTTCTATTTGGTCTCTATATATATCTAAGCGCTTTAAATCTGCGCCCTCATTTTCAAAAACTATAATTTTATACTTACCCTCTTTCATAAAGGAAGATATAAGATTGGAACCTATAAACCCAGCTCCTCCAATTAACAATATTGTTGATTTCATCATATAACAATACAAATATTCAGACCTAACATTTTACTTTCAAAAATTTTCAATAAATCAAAAATATTTTCACTCCAATTTGACAGACGGAGTCCAGCCTAGTAATATATTACCCATAAAGGGAAAGTATGCTTAATACATAATGATGGAAAATCAGGATTAGGACGTACAAGGATATACAACTCATGTTTGTCTCTCAGGTATTTCACCAAATGCTTCTCCTCACAAATCTGGTAGCCCCAGCTACTATTCACAAAAATCGGATATACTTTGTCATCTTTAGTAAATGAGAAATGTACAAAACGATCAAAACGAAATCCTTCAATGGTAAAATTGTCGCCCAGACCTCCATAATCCGAATCTTTTGCTAAGATTATTAGATTATTTTCTTCCTGAAAAAGAGTGTATCCCGCTACCAATCCTGAAATGCCAGCACCTAAAATATTGTATGCATGAAAAAGTTTGTAGTTGTGTCAAAACACAAATATATCCAACATATCATTCAATCTATTTACCAAATTTAGCTAAACCTTCCTCAAGGCTCACTCGAACTTTCCAATTGGGTAACTGAGAATAAGACGCTATTGGAAACATAACTTCACGGTCTTTGTAAGGTCGCTCTCCTATATTTACATTTATTTTTTTACCTAATATTTTTTCAAAAAGAGCTACAACATCTTTCAACATATACCTTTTCCCAGTACATACACCAAAAATGCAAACCCTAGAAAAAGTTTGGTTGCATATATACTCATAAGCTTTTACATACGCATTACATACGTCACTAATATGGACAAGGTCAAGCATTTGTTCACCTAGGGAAATATCTAAAGATTGCGGAGTTCCAGCTATTTGATACAGTCTATTTAATAACTTGGGACGTTTATCATTTTCACCATATATATCAAAAAGTCTTAATGAAATTACTTTATATTTATACTTATCAATATAATATTGACACATTATTTCAAATGCTTCTTTTGTTGCTGCATATAAATCTACCGGATTATATATGTCAGAATTATAATTTTGCCAATATGAACCTGTACAAATAAAATTCCTACACGAACTCCTCAACATAGCCTCCATTACTTCACAACCAAATTGAATATTACTTTGTATTAGGGTTGCTATTTGATCAGGATTATGTTCTGTTATTACTGCCGCTGCTAAATGAAACACCACATCAGGATCATTTACAGAAAACCATTCTAACAAAATTGCGATATCTCCAGTATATTCTAGAACTTCAACTTCCGCTAATATATCCTCTATATTAGAATAGCCAAATTTTGGATCTGCAATTATACAAACATGCCAATCCTCCTTTAATAAAGTTCTTACCAAGTTAGAACCTATATAACCTGTTCCACCAGTAACGACTGCGTTCTTCATTTAAACTAAAAAAGTAGAAATTTCATTCAAACATAATTCGTAAATAGAATTTTGTTTATAACCTTTATACCAATCTATAGTTAAAGCAACACACTGATTTATATTCATCCGTGGCTCCCATCCCAATAGAAACTTAGCCTTACTAATATCAAGCATTAATAACCTAGCCTCATGTAAAGCATCAGGATCTGAAATATCTCTCAATTCACCTCTATTATTATAATTCTCAATAACTTTTGTAGCAACCTTCCACACAGAAGTGATACTTTCTGCCCGTGGTCCAAAATTCCATCCTTCACAATATTTAGTAGGTTCATTCCACATCTTACTAGCCAATAACATATAGCCACTTAATGGTTCTAACACATGTTGCCAAGGACGAATAGCTTTCGGATTACGAATCTCAATAGGTTTATTTGATTCTAAAGCACGAATACAATCAGGAATAATTCTATCCAAAGCCCAATCTCCTCCACCAATCACATTACCTGCACGAACACTAGCTATACTTTTACCATGTTTTTCATATTGCTCTGGATTAAAGAAAGAACGTCTCCAAGAAGCAATTGCTATTTCTGCTGCTCCCTTACTACTAGAATAAGGGTCATAACCACCCATCGGTTCATTCTCACGATAGCCCCAAAGTTGCTCTTTGTTTTCATAACATTTATCGGTAGTTATCATGACACCCACCTTTACGCTATCCGTTATCCGTATAGCTTCCAATATGTTAATCGTCCCCATTACATTAGTTTCATACGTTTCAACAGGAATTTCATAACTTAAACGTACCAGAGGTTGGGCAGCCAAGTGAAAAACAATTTCGGGTTGGTATTCCTGAAAAAGATCTTTCATTCGCTGACTATCACGAATATCAGCACGCAGGTCAGCTTTTATTTTTCCTCCTATTCCGGACAACACATAATTATCTTTATCTGTCATCGGTTCTTTAGCCACCCCAATCACTTCCGCTCCAAGTTCATGAAGCCAGATAGAAAGCCAGCTACCTTTAAAGCCTGTGTGTCCGGTTACAAGAACACGCTTCCCTCTATAGAAATTTTTAAATATATCTATATCCATTATTTACCAAACTTTCCAAGGAGCTATCCCTTTATCCCACATTTCATTGAGTTCCACATTATCACGTAATGTATCCATCGGCTTCCAAAAACCTGTATGACGATAAGCATGCATCTTACCGTCCTTTGCCAGACCTTCAAGAGGCTTACGCTCAAAAACAATAGTATCATCACATGCAGGAATATATTCAAAAACCCTAGGTTCGCAAACAAAATAACCTGCATTCACCCAATTACGATCACCATCCGGTTTTTCTTGAAAGGAAAGTACCTTGTTATTATTCAAATCTATTTGCAAAGCTCCGAATTTACCTCCGGGTTTGTAAGCTGTTAATGAGATGTCACAACCTGATAATTCATGTTCTTTAATGCTTTCTGCTATATTTATATCTGCCACCCCATCGCCATAAGTAAGAACAAAGCGTTCATCACCAATATATTTCTGTACTCGTTTTAAACGCCCTCCTGTTTGGGTATTCAGGCCAGTATCAACCATAGTCACTTTCCAATTTTCAGAGTGATTATCGAGTATTTCAACACTATTATTAGACAGATCGACTGTCAGGTCGCTATTATGACGAAAATAATTGGCGAAATATTCTTTTATAACATATTGTTTATAACCGCAACAGACTACAAATTCATTAATTCCATAATGACTATAAGTTTTCATAATATGCCAAAGAATAGGTTTTCCACCTATTTCAACCATCGGCTTGGGAATAAGATTGGTAGCCTCACTCAAACGGGTTCCAAAGCCTCCTGCAAAAATGACTGCTTTCATTATTCTTTACACTTTACGGGATGTAACAAACTCCTTGATTATGAAAATCATATATTGGAGCATTTCTTCAGTCATACCCGGGTAAACTCCAATCCAGAAAGTATTGTTCAATATGAAATCTGTACCTTTCAAATCACCGACAACACGATAACCTTCACCGTTTTGTAGCATTTCATTAAAAGCCGGATGTTTCAACAGGTTTCCTGCAAAAAGATTACGGGTTTGTATTTTCTTGCTCTCCAAATATTCAGATAATTCATTACGAGTGAACCCTGCATCTTTTTGCACTGAAATAAGAAAACCAAACCAGCTAGGATTAGAATTCTTTTGAGGTTCAGGAAGTATTAGTCCTTCCGTATCATTCAGACCATCAAGTAAAGTCTGAAAATTCTTTCTCCGAGCCAATACTATATTGTCCAACTTATCCAATTGGGCGCAACCAATAGCAGCTTGCATATCGGTTAGCTTCAAATTATAACCAAAATGAGAATAAACATATTTATGGTCATAACCTACAGGTAACTCACCAAATTGTTTACTGAAACGATACTTGCAGGTGTTATCAACCCCTCCTACACACCAGCAGTCACGCCCCCAATCACGAAAAGAATTTGTTATCTTATTGAGCAATGAATCATTTGTATACACAGCACCACCCTCACCCATCGTTATATGATGAGGAGGATAAAAACTGCTAGTACCAATATGTCCTATAGTTCCTGTCTTTCTCGTTTCACCATTGATGGTATATTCTGAACCCAATGCATCACAGTTATCTTCAACCAACCAAAGATTATGACGATCACAGAAATCTTTTACCGACTGTAAATCGAAAGGATTACCTAACGAATGAGCAATCATAACAGCTTTAGTTTTATCAGAGTAAGCTGTTTCCAGTTGAGTTATATCTATATTATACTCCGGAATCGTTACATCTACAAACACAGGAACTGCGCCATATTGAATGATAGGTGTTACTGTAGTAGGAAAGCCACAAGCTACTGTTATAACCTCGTCGCCTTTTTTAATACGACGTTCTCCCAATAGTGGAGAAGTTAACGTCATAAAAGCTAGTAAATTTGCAGAAGATCCAGAGTTTGTCAAGGAACAATATTTAACCCCCAGCCAATCTGCAAAACGTTTCTCAAATTTATGAGCCCAAGGTCCGGCTGTAAGCCAAAAATCCAAAGAGGAATCAATCAAATTAACAAGTTCCTCAGCATCAAAATAGCGGCCACCATAATTTACAAAACTTTTCCCAGGTTCAAAGATTTTTGAGTCCCGATGAACCTCATTATAATATTCACGAGATAACTGAAGAATTTGTTGCTTCAGAGCTTCTTTTTTATTCATAAGCAGATATGTTTTAATCGATATATTTGAGGCGTTCTGTGCCTGTAAAGATGCCTTAATATGCGTTTTTTTCCCCCACAATTACATTTGCTATGGTCTTATAAATGATATATAAATCAAGCAATATTGTCCAATGCTCCATATACCAAATATCAGCTTTAACACGTTCCTCCATCTGTGAAAGCTCTCTTGTTTCACCACGAAAACCATGTGTTTGTGCCCATCCGGTCACTCCTGGTTTAATGAAATGCCTCACCATATATTTATCGATCAATTGAGCATAAGTCTCCGTATGAGACAACATATGAGGACGAGGTCCAACTATTGACATTTCACCTTTAAAAACATTTATAAACTGAGGGAGTTCATCAATATTAGAACGTCTAAGAAAGTCGCCAAACCAAGTTTTCCGAGGATCATCAATTGTCGCCTGCTTACTATCAGCTTCATCGTTTACTTTCATAGAACGAAATTTATAACACAGGAAGTCTACACCATCCAAACCAGTTCGCATTTGTTTAAAAAGTATAGGACCAGGAGAAGTTAATTTAATAATACTTCCTACAAGGAGATAAACAAAAGGAAAAATTGTAACTAAAAAAATACTAGATAACACAATATCGAATATCCTTTTTAATATACGATTCTCCACCTTACTAAGAGGTTCATATCTTAAATTCAAAATCGGCATATTCCCAATCATACTATGCCAAATACGTCTCGGGAAACCTTTGCAAACATTAGGAACACCATGAAAATAGAGCAAATGGTTCTCACAATAATTCATTATAGAAAAATTGTAACGTCCTTCCTCCATCGACAAGGAACAAAAGATATGCTTTATTCCTGTTTGTCCAGACATAAAATCAGCAAAACTTTCAGGATTACCCAAATATAGACATTGAGATGAAAAAGTCTCATTAGGTTTAATATCAAAATAACCAACAACTTCATAAATAGATGCCAAAGAACTTTCCATTTCTTCATATAACATCTGCATATTATTGCCTCCACCAATAAAAACAGCATAACGCTTATGTTTGCCCTTGGCGCAATAAGCAATCAGTGAATGACGAATTATAATACGATAAATACTTAATACAACAAAAAGTGCAAAAAAATAGATAACAAAAAAAAGAGGAGAAATAATAGATATTCCACTAAATGCCATAATACATGCCCAAAATACTGAAAAAGTTATAATATTTTTCAATACACGTAACACAAGCTGATCTGCACGAATTTCCCTACTGCTCCAAACTTTTCCACGAGATGCCGAACATGCTAAATAACAAAGGCTAAGCGAAGTCATCATCAAAGAAGTAGTACATGAAAAGGGCAAATATATAAATATGTTTTCCCAAAAGAACAGAAACTGCAACAAACAGAGATTCAGAATAACTAGATCGCCCAGAACTGCAATAAATTCTACTACCTTATTTATTTGGTTAGTTGATGCCATAGTATTTAACTAATGAATATATTAAGCCCGAATCTCTTTAAACTTATTCAAGAAATCTTTCCCGAATAAATTCCAGAATATAACAACGCAAACAGACAGAAAAATAAAGGCCAAAACATATATCTTCATACTGGTTCCCGAAGGGGTCAGCGGCACCACCGCAGGCTCTACAATAGCAAACACAGGTTTTTCCTCCTGAACTTTAGCCCTGGCAACCTGAAGTTGATTTGCCACTTGACTATAAACCTGATAAGCCAAATTCATATCATTCTGTAAACGTTCCTGTTCAGCACGAACACTTTGCAAAATAATATTGTCATGAGAATCCAGATAATCAGCATATTTCTGCTGGGCAGTGTAATATTCCTGCTGACGCTCTTTGAATAATTTCTCTAAATAGAGGCAATCCTCTTTCGATTTGGAAGTTCGATAGTCTATGATATATTCCTGCAATTTCTTCACAACAGAATCGGCAACGACTGCAGTCACCTTAGGATTTTGCAAGGTTACAGCAACAGAAGTCATAGATGTCTTCTTATCTACAGAAGCGAGTATCATATTCTTTAGAGCTTTAATCTTCCCCAGCTCTTTCTTTGATAATTCGATTGTACCCAGACTTACTTGATCAGAAGATGTAAGTTCATCCTCTTCGGTAAACAACGACTTTACTCCACCAATTACCACACCCGGAAACCCGATTACATAATTCCACCAAGGAGAAGACTCCTTATCCAGATAAGTATCCAATGTCATAACTTCATTTTTCGTCACCTGTACTTTCATTGTAGAAAGCTCCAATAAAAAAGGAGTAGAAGATACAATATCGGCAGACAAAGAAGCATTTAAAGCATCAGAGCCATCACCCGTAGCAACTCCGCTTCCTAAGAAAGAAGCTGCCAAACCAGATAAACCACCTTCTTTAGAAGTACCCATTTCCGGAGAAAGAGTAACTGTTACAGTATATTGTTTAGGAATACTTAAAGCAATTATAATTCCTATCACTAATCCAATACCAGCTGCTTTATAGATTGCTTTACGAATACCTACAATCTTACGAAGGATATCCATCAAATCAATTTCGATTTCTTCATCCGTATGATTATTCCGTTTTTGATTTATCTCTTTTTCAGATTCTCGTTCTATCAAAGTAGTCATAAAAGGGATTCGTTATTTCTTTATTAAGTTAGCAATAGAGGCAACCATCATTCCCAATGTACTGAATGTAGTAGCGTAACCTAGAATATTCCCCATATTAGTCTTCTTCTTGGCTTTACTAGGTACAATTATCTCACACCCCGGTTCGATCTGTTTCTTACCACTACCTTTCACTTTAGTCACTTGGCCATTCATGTATACGATAAATTTCTTACTCTTCTTTGCATTTTCAGAATAACCACCGGCTTGATCCAGATAATAGTCTATATTCTTTCCTTCCATATAAGAAACTGTATTCGGGACCATTACGGCACCATTAATTGTAACCGTATTATTGTTTTTCGGAATAGAAATCACATCACCCTCACGCAAAACAATATCTGCTGTACTGCCTGGGTTGGATAATGCCTTTTCCAAGTCAATACCAACACTAAAGGTATCTTCCACACGAACACCCAAAGAGTCCATCATAGCCTCGCCCAACTGTCGACTCATCAAGCGGATCACATCACCCATGCGTTTCTTTTCACTCGCATTGGCCACACGAGTCAATTTGGCACCACGTAAGTAGGCATAATTCGTTGCACCTCCCGCTTTATTGATTAAGTCCGAAAGACGTTCTTCACGACTGGTCATAGCATAAGAGCCTCCGAACAGAATTTCACCTTCAACAACCACATTCTGTTGAGCTTGATAACCCGGACTGCGACGTACATAAACTTCATCGTAAGGTTGAAGGACAAAGCCGGGAGTTCCATCTACAATAAAACCTTCTTTTAGGGAGAATGTATATATCTGGCCGATAGTATCGTTATCCACTGTACTACGCGGATTCTTAATTCTACGGGATACATCCACACGAACTACAGAAGCGGCTTCACGCAATCCACCTGCTTGAATAATCAAGTCTTCAAGGGTCATGTTATCAGCATAAGGATAAGAATCCGGTTTGGCTACTTCACCGTGGATTACGACGTTGCCTCTGTCTTCCAGGTCATGAATACTCGGAATATAAAGGATGTCGTTTTTCATCAGGATGATGTTTGGGGAAGTACCGTCCATAATGGCTTTTATGTCTACTGGAACAACTTCGGTAGTCAAGTCCTCACGCTGGCGGTAGAGAACAGCACGGTTCAAGAAGGCATCACCGGTCAGACCTTGGGCTTCGTTTACCAGTTCACGGACAGTATTCAGTTTTCCATTCAACTGGTAGATGCCGGGACGATAAACGGCTCCACGGATTTCAAGTTTATTGATGAAACGATTAAGGATGGCTTCGGCGGTCACAACATCACCGTTTCGCATTTTATAGACACTATAGTCAAGGTCTTTGA
>OGMA01000368.1_pt1 | contig 20668 bp, 16 predicted proteins | sample 1573021 | NCBI WGS metagenome assembly OGMA01 (sample SAMEA2581905, study PRJEB24529) | metagenome | biome: Human gut stool | place: China | collected 2011 | reverse complement strand
TGCATATCTTTATTGTTTATTGGTTAATATTCTATTTAATCAATCACCACAGTAGAAACCATTACCACGACCGTACCCCATTGCAAATGAAACCGCATCAGGTGACAAACCTTCAAACTCACTTCCGTTAGACTCTTCATTCTTGCGTACGTTATGTGCTGCCCAACTCGCAGCTATCATCGCATCAAGCCTTGCTGCTTTTTCTTCACGAACCCTAGCCGCATCTTTTTCCCAACGCCACGCAGCTTTTAGGCATTCACCCCATGTACGTCCTCTGCGTTGAAAAACATTTCGATAAAGTCTATGTGCATCTCTCATTACTTGTTGTTTACTATATCGTTTCATATCTCCTACGTTTTAATTACAATGCAAATATATGACATATACTTAATACCTGCAATTTATTTACGCTAGAAATAGTTAAACACATGACATTTATTCATTTTACGCCATATAATTCTTATTTTTGCAATAAAAACATTGTAATTATGACTGAAAAAGAGAAAAAAGAACGAACAGTTATTCATCTTTATATAAAAGAGAACGACACCCACCACTATTTCGGAAGCATAGCCAATGTTTTTGAATATTTTTCGCCTAATATACTTGGGATTTCCTACGGTTCTTTACGAAATTACGGATTATCCAACGAAAAAACTTTTCAAAACTCAAAGTGCATCATTCGAAAAGGAACCCTTTTGTCAAAATCGGGAAATAGGGGCAAAAAATAAATAGCAAACAGTGTGCTACCTAACATTCGGATATATATCCAGTCACTTATATTTCATATAACACATTGTATTACAACAAATTGATAACACCTCACAAAAATCAGATAATAATAAGACACTTTATACCATACTTGTACTTTTTGAGGGCTTTTCAGGCAAAATTTCTTATTAAAAGGTGGTAATAGACATTAAAAAGTCGTATATTTGCATAAACAAAATATACTTATATTATATAGTTGAAAGTAGGTATACTTGGAAGTAATGGTTTGTTAAGGTTACATTGCTTCCTTTGTTCAACTATCAAACCTTAACATCCTAAATAAGTGACACGTACAAGTCACACAATAATATCAACCTTAACATGTACAAAAATGAAAAATTCTCTTTTAAATTGATGATTTCCGTCAATGGTTACACAGAAAAACCTACCAGTAAAGACTACAACAAAATATCCTTTGAAGAAAAGGAAATTACTATTTCTGAATTGGAGCAATTTATAAAACAAGGATATATATTCTCTTGCACATATATCGACAAGGAAATAAAATCCCTCTTTGGTTATAAGAAGAAAGAAAGGGCTTTACATACTAACATAATAGTATTTGATATTGATAATACATTATTATCATTCGATGAATTATTAGTAACATTGAAATATCAGCCAAGCGTTGCGTATACCACATTTTCACATATTACTAAAGGAAACAGATATAGACTTCTATACATTTTCAATACACCACTAAATCAAAATCAATATCAGATACTATATGATAATATTATAACAAATATAGAATTAGATAATCATAATAGAGCAATCTACCAATTTTATTTAGGGAGCTACGCAAATTGTAAACTTATAAACAATCTTATCATTTATAATTATGATGATATTTCCATTTCTAACAGTATAAAAGAAAAGCCAACACCATACAATATACAGTTACAAATGGAAAAGAGAGATAAAGTTGTTGCTGAAATAAAGGACCATGAATATATTACCAATTTTTGGAACCTTTCCCATAAGGACTTAATAGAAAAATACAGAGAAAAATATCCATTCTTTGAAAATAATTTGGAAGAAGCCAATGAAGATATTCCATATATTACAATACCTGAAAACTATTGCTGTATCAAAAGATATTGGTTCAAGGAAAAAACAAAACTTGATAATGGTAATTGTGTTTACTCCAACAGAGTATGTAAAATTAAAGACGGGAACGGGCGTAGAAAAAAACTCTTTTTAAATGCTATAGTACGCAAATATATGTACCCACAAATTGAATTTGAACATTTACTGCACTGTTTAGCCAACGAACTATACTATTACATCAATAACAGCAAGGACCCAATAAGCAAACAAGAATTATATGATATCGCAGAAAATGCATATAATGAAAACATTGACAAATACTCAACAATTATTAAACAACAGCAGACAGAAAAAAGAAAATGGATAATAAACCCTCAATATTGCATCAAATACAATCTTTCAGCTAAGACTGTACGAAATATGGTAAAAGGGAAAATCAATAATGAATTAATTGGCTTATATTATGATTGTTCCAAATCCCTAAAAGAAAATCTATCAACCTTTAAAGCACTGAATTTAAAAGTAGGAAAAAGTAAATTATATGAATGGTGTAAAGAAAACAACATTCCAACCAATATAAAAAATAATCAATCAACTAAAAATACTGTTGGCTTATATCTGTATAACCCTATTTCGGCAATAGCAGGATAGGATTCCACTATAGAAATCCACCCGTTACAAACTATAGGGGGGACTACAAAAATCCTCCCCCTGAGTGAGGGGTTACGGCGGTAGGAATATTATTATTTATGACTTGGATAATAAACGTTCCAAGACCTTGTCATTGTGTGCTTTCCAATCAATTCTGTTCTCTTGTAAAGATTTTCTAAATTTTTCATTAAAAGGTACGCTTAAATCTTTATCACTATCTTCATAAGCATAAAAAGGGAAACATCCCATCCATCCTGTTTCTTGTATCATTTGATTAAATGTATCATAATCATACTCACCTGATTTAAACTCCACATATATTTTACTTCCACCATGATAAGTAATAATACGTGTACTTTTATCATACGAAAAACAATGTTCCGTATTATTAAGTAACCACCCCTGAAATTCAACACCATAATGACAATGCAATTCACTGTAAAACATCTCCTCCTTTTTATAACGAGCGCATTTAATTGTTCCCCACATCTCCTCACCTCCTTTATAAGATACTACAACCAACAACCAAAGTTCATGTAAACGAAATATAGTAATTTTATCAATATATTCATCAACCATAGTCTTTATCAAATCCCTATTTTTCCTAATCTCATCCATTTTATTAATCAACAAAGGATTGGCATTCAAACGCTTCAAATTATCAATAGTAATTCTCTTTGTTGTGATTTCTCGTGACAATTTATCCATAGTTTTGTTCAACACGTTTTTAGTTTCATCATATTTATGTTTTGCATCTGAAATCAAATTCTTTGCAACCTCATCGTCTTCAATCGCAATAAGACGTTTAAGTGTCTTTTTATAAAGATTCTCCGCTTCAACCAATTCTGTATTCTTTGATGATTTTATTTGAACCAACTCTTCGATTTCTTTCCCTAAATTTTCTATCTTTAAAATATTGGTCTGCTGAATATTAATCTCAGCAAACATTTGAATTGACAACTGTAAAACAAGTCCATCCAATTTCCATTGTCGAAGTTCTGCCCCATTCGTGCATGTTCGTGGTTTATCTTTACGATTCACTCTACCATAACATTTGTAAGTACGTCCACCACTGATATAATTTTTAGATGTTTCATTTGATTTCCCTACAGAAAAATTAGCACCGCATTCGCCACATACCATTAAATGTTTCAATAAATTCTCATGCCTGACTGCATTATTCTTATTATAATGCGCTTTGGAAAGTTTATCTTGGGCTTGCTGAAACAACTCGTCTGATACAATTCGCAGACTTTCCACATGTTCCGAATATTCATAAACAATCTCTCTATCTTGCCTTTCGGATAACGGAAGTGGATTGGTAGGGTCTGGTTTATAAAATGTTATTCTACGATTACCTTTATATAACTCATTGTGCATAAGTCTGTTTATTGTAGAAATACGCCATTTTAAATTATCTGTATCAAATTTATACTCTTTCACCTCCAATCCTTTTGCTTCTCTATTCTTCTTGTACTCATTCAATTTTCTTACGTATGGAGCAGGTACTTTCTCAGCATTCAATATCTCTGATATTTGAATTGAAGAATATCCACCAACATACATTTCAAAAATACGGGTAACAATCTTACTTTCGATAGGATTTATAACAATCTGTTTATTTTCATTGTGCATATAACCATACGCACGTTCATCCCCGCCTCCATGACCTGCTTGTACTTTTGTTATCTTGCCACTTAATGAACGTTCAACAAACAATTCTATCTCATAGCTTGACATAACAGCAAGCACATGCAATAAAATAATACTACCTACATCTTTATTACTATCTCTTACCCACAATTTTTGTTTATCAAAATACAAGTTAATACCTTTATCTATAAACAATTTGATTTGTTCTAATAACTCCGTAGCATTTCTTGCAAGACGAGAAAATTCAGAGAATAAAATTATATCAATATTCCCATATTCAACTCTTTCAAGCATCTTCACATATTCAGGACGGAACTCTCCCTTTTTAAAACCACTAATAACATCTATGAAAATATCCTCTTCTTCAACGTTCCAATGATTTTCTGCTGCAAACTTCAACAATTCCTCTTTTTGTCTATCAGTTGTCTGTTGTTGCGTACTAACACGACAATAGATTAGTACCTTCTTATCCATATTATTCATTATCTTTGCGCTGTTAATTACATCAATATCAATTAATATGGAAACAAATATAGAAATAAATAAACCAAGTCCCAAGTTTCAGGATGTGTCAATCGCACCTATGCATACAACGGAGCACATCATCAACCAAACCATGGACAATTTATTCGGTTGCGGCCGCTCCATATCAGCACACATAGAACGGAAGAAGAGCAAGCTGGACTATCTCCTTGCCGCCTGCCCCACAGAAGAAGAAATAAAGAAGCTGGAAGAGGCCGTAAACGAGGTAATCGCCCGACAGCTGCCCGTCACAACAGAATTCATTACGCAAGAGGAAGCGCAAGGACGTTTCGACTTGGAACGCCTGCCCGATGGTGCTTCGGAAACGGTACGTGTCGTGAAAGTAGGCGATTACGACGAATGCCTCTGCATCGGAGTACATGTGGAGAATACATCAGAAATCGGAACCTTCAAAATCATCAGTCACGATTGGGACGAAGAAGCCAAGCGTTGGAGAATGCGTTTTAAATTAGTCTGAAAATCTATCAATTTTTAATAAATAAGATAGCAAAATGGCATTAAACAAGCAAATAAGTCAGTTTTTCAATGACAAATAGTCAATAAAGTCAGTGAAAACTGGTTGGCATAAGGTTTGCAATATTGTTAGCGAACGACGGTTCAAGAAACGGATGGTGAAAACCCAAAAGGCAGACACCCGAAGACAAAGAACCGGAGTTCAAAACTAAACAGCATGTTTAACTTAAACAATAGGAGACTATAACTATGATGCCTGTAAGAAGAAACCAAAATTGGTTACCGAGTATTTTTAATGATTTCTTTGACAATGATTGGATGGTAAAAGCAAATGCCACCGCCCCTGCCATCAACGTATTCGAAACAGCAAAAGAGTACAAAGTTGAATTGGCTGCTCCCGGTATGACAAAAGAAGACTTCAACGTTCACATCGATGAAGAAAACAATCTGGTCATCAGCATGGAAAAGAAAACAGAAAGCAAGGAAGAGAACAACAAGGACGAAAAGAAGGAAGGCCGCTACTTGCGCCGCGAATTCTCATACACCAAGTTCCAGCAAACCATGATTCTTCCGGACGATGTCGATAAGGAAAAGATTGGCGCCCATGTAGAAAACGGCGTGTTGAACATTACATTGCCTAAGTTTACAGAAGCAGAAAAAGAAAAGGCCAAGAAATTCATCGACGTAAAATAACGCCCGGCCATTAAAAAGAAAATCTCCCGCTGCACAAGATAATGCAACGGGAGATTTTTTATATCCATAGCCATACGGAACTATTTCTTCTTCCCTTTCAGAAAACGGTCTGTCAGCCACTTGCGCACCGGTTCGTCGTACAGTTTCAAACAAGCATAAGCAAGGACAACGGCTCCCACGAAAGTAAGTATCATATAAGGGATACCTTCTGCCATTGTAGCGTTATTGTTGCATACCCAAGCCGTATAAGTATATACCAGCGGATAATGGGTGATATAAATCGGATAGGAAATATCTCCCAGGAACTTGCATACGGCAGTAGAGCGCTTACCGGTCACCTTGCCGCCGGCTCCCATCGAAACAATGACCGGGAAGATGCAGATAATACAGAAAGCCTCGTAAAGCCCGTTCATCCAGTAACCATCCTCACCTCCGATACGGGGAATGGAAAGAACCACCACAATCAGCAGGCTGCACCACCAGAAAGCACGCTTTTCAAGCCGTATCAGCCAGCCGAGGCGTGACAGAAGCAATCCGCCGAAGAACGGATACATCAGCCGGACCATACCCACATACTGCTGTTCCCAGTTCAAGGCCCAACCACCCACAATATCGCCGGCAGGAGCAGTCAGACAACGGTACACCGTAAAACACCCTGCCACAAATACCAGCACCGACAGGGCCACCTTATTGAACTTGCGTACAAACAACGCATACAGGATATTACCGATATATTCATAATAGAGCGACCATGCCGGGCCATTCAACGGATGCATTTCCGTCCAGCCGCGAATGTCGAACTTCAGCGGAAGAGGAAGCAAGGTACAGCCCAGCAACATCACCAGCAGCATTGTTCCGATGGACGTATTCTCGATAGGTGGAAAACAAGGCGACTCCTGAAAATAGAAAAAGGCAGCGCCCACAATGCTTCCCATAATCACCATAGGATGCAGGCGGATGATACGGCGTTTGAAGAAAGTGCCCACGGTCATCCGGTTCCAACGGTCATCATAAGCATAGCCGATAACAAAACCGGAAAGCATGAAGAAGAAATCCACTGCCAGATAACCATGATTGATAATTTGAGTAAGATGGCTGCCACCTGCATGTGCTTCAAAAAGATGGAAGATAATAACCATGACAGCCGCCACGCCACGAAGTCCGTCAAGAATCTCATAATGCGGTTTCGAGGCAAGATAAGTAGTTCGTGTATTCATTTTGGTATAAGATATTTATTTATTCGCGTACAAAGATAAGAGTTTTTTCCAATAAGGGAACTGATAAATATCATATAAACTCTATCAATTAATTGACAAGTATAACAGTTGTCTTTATCATTAGATACATATCACTACTTGTACTCTTTTTCCGCACAAAAAACAGCTTTTATTATCCATAATAAAAGGGCTACACCTTTTCCTTCTCATGGTGTAGCCCTTCTTCAAAAAAGAGAGCCAAATAGGATAATAATAAAGAAAAATCAGTTAACTACTTTTCTTATAACTTTTTACCGCCCACAGATTGAAGACCAATGCAAAGACCAACACGGCTCCCAGTTGCGGAAGCAGTTCGGCAAATCCGCCACCACGGAGATAGATGGTACGCATCACCTCCACAAAATAGCGTAGCGGATTGATGCGCGTAATCCATTGCGCCCACTCAGGCATACTGTGGATAGGGGTGAAAAGACCACTCATCAGAATAAGGATAAGCATGAAGAACCACATGACAAACATGGCCTGCTGCAACGTGGTCGAATGATTGGATATGACCAGCCCGAACCCCGACACCACCGGTAGAAAAAACAGCGCCATGCCGTAGATAGTGAGGAAATGTCCCGCCGGCAGAATGCCGTAAAGTACCCATGCCAGAACGAAACAGATGGTCAGCACCACAAAACCTATCAGCCAGTAAGGTATCAGCTTGGCGGCAATGAAAGTGAACTTGCCGACGGGGGTGACATTTATCTGCTCGATGGTGCCCGCCTCCTTCTCGCCCACCACATTGAGGGCAGGGAGAAAACCGCAAATCAGCGTCAGCAGCATTACCATGAGGGCAGGAATCATGAAAAGCTTGTAGTTCAGCGTGGGGTTGTAAAGATTCTGCGTAGTGATGTCCACCCGGGGAAGCGGCTTCCCGGCAAGCCCTTGCGAAGACGACTCCGAACCCAGTTCACGGGTATAGTCACTGATGATGGAAGACAAGTAGGATCCTCCCAGACTGCCCTTCGTGCCGTTCACGGCATTGGCCGCCACCAGCAGACGAGGCGCCTCTCCCTTCACCCAATCCTTTTCGAAATCACGGGGAATCTCCAGCACGACATCTGCCGAACCTGCTTCAATGGCCAGCAAAGCCTCATCGTATGTATCGGGAAGCGCTGTCAGGCAGAAATAAGTGGATGCACCGATTTTATCTACCAGACGGCGAGACAAGACGCTGTGGTCATTGTCCACTATATTCAGATTGATGTTCTTTATCTCCAGATTGGCGGCCCAGGGCATCAGTATCATAATCATGCACGGGAAAATGAAAATCAGCTTGGGCAGGAAGGAGTTGCGGAACAACTGCTTGAATTCCTTTTCAATGAGAAACTTTATCATAAGACGATATTTTAAAGATTTTAGACATAAGAACAAAAGAACAGATTTCCCGTATCCTTTTGTCCTTATGTTCTTCTGCCTGAATAATTAATATAAAATTCATATCCGCTCTTTACTCAAGCCGATGCTTGAATTTCTTGAAACTCACCGTTATCAGCAATACCGCCATCGTGGCAAGTATGCCGACCTCCATCAGCACAAGCGAAACATCCACTCCCTCAATCATCAGCTTACGCACCGCCTGGATATACCAGCGTGCAGGAAGCACAGCTGAAATGGCCTGCAGGATAACGGGCATACTCTCAATGGGGAATATCATGCCCGAAAGCAACATGGTGGGCATCATCAGCATCAGTCCGGACACCAGCATAGCGGCAACCTGCGTCCGGGTGACCGTGGAAATCAGCAGCCCCAGCGCCAGGGAGACAAAGATGAATAGCAGCGACACCACCACCAGCCAGAACAAGCTGCCCGCCACGGGAACATTGAGCACATAGACCGAAAGCAGAAGAATGGTGGTCAAGTTGACAAACGACAGCACAAAATAGGGCACCGCCTTTGCCAGAATGATGAAAAGCGGTTTGACGGGAGAAACCAGCAGGACCTCCATCGTCCCCTTCTCCTTCTCGCGCACAATGGAGATGGAGGTCATCATGGCGCAAATCAGCATCAGAATAAGCCCCATGACACCCGGCACGAAGTTGTAGGCACTCTTCATCTGCGGATTGTACAGCAGCTTGAGCTGGGGTACGATGGCAGCGGCATGCACTCCCGGCGGAAGCATCTCCTGCCCGGCAGAGGAAATGATGTTTGCGGCATAGCCTGCCTGCATAGTCGCCATATTGGGGTCTGTGGCGTCGGAGACAAGCTGCACGCGCGCCTCGCCGGTATAAAGCTTGTCCGAGAAACGCTCGCTGAAAACAAGCGCCATGTCAATCTCCCCTCTTCCGAAAGAAGCCTCCATATCGGCGGGCGAATACAGGCGGCGGATGACGGTGAAGTATTCGCTTGCATCCATGCGGTCGATGATACGGCGGGGGAAGAAGAGGATTATACCAATGAAAAAGGTGAACTGGTTACCCGCGAGCACCGCCACACGCACGTTCTTCACCTCGGTGGTGATGGCAAAACCGAAAAGGATTATCTGCACGATGGGCATGCCCAGCAGAATCAGCATCGTGCGCCGGTCGCGGAAGATATGGAAGAACTCTTTTCGGATGAAAGATATGAATTGTTTCATTGTCTATATTTATATTTAGGCTCGGATAATGCGGATTTCACGGATTTTCAGTCGGCGGTTCGCACAGCTTGACGAGCCAGTTGTTGGAATACATCGTCCATCGTAGTGGCATTGAACTGCCGTTTCAGCTCCCCGGGAGTGTCGAGTGCACGGATGACGCCGTCTACCATGATGGAGATGCGGTCGCAATACTCCGCCTCGTCCATAAAGTGGGTGGTGACAAAGACGGTGATGCCCTCGTCGGCAGCCTGGTAAATCAGCTCCCAGAACTGGCGGCGCGTGGCAGGGTCCACCCCACCCGTAGGCTCATCCAGAAAGACAATCTTGGGACGGTGGAAGATGGAGACGGAGAAGGCCAGCTTCTGCTTCCAGCCCAGCGGAAGGCTTTTCACCAGTGTATCCCGTTCCTTTTCCAGCCCGAGGCGGAGGAGCAGCTCATCCGTCTTGGGGGCAATCTCCGCTTCGGGGATGCCGTAGATACCGGCAAAGAGGCGGATATTCTCCCACACCTTGAGGTCTTCGTAAAGGGAAAATTTCTGGCTCATGTAGCCGATGTTCTTCTTCACTTCTTCGGGTTGGGAAGCCACATCGAAACCTGCCACACATGCCTTGCCGCCGGTGGGGCGGCTAAGTCCCGTAAGCATGCGCATGGCGGTGGTCTTGCCTGCCCCGTTGGCTCCCAGGAAACCGAAAATCTCGCCCCGATGGACTTGGAAGGAGATGTGGTCTACAGCGGTGAAATTACCGAACCGCTTGGTCAACCCTTCCACTTCAATCACCTTGTTTTCGTGGTTTTCCACCAGTTGGTGCTGCAAGCCCGGAGGGCAGAGGATGCCCGCAAAGCGTGTCAGGATACGGTCGGGGGTATCGATGCCTTTTATCTCTCCTTCGTTGATGAAGGCGATGCGGTCGCATTGGCGCGCTTCGTCGATGATGGGGGTGGAAGCAATGATGGTGATACCCCGCTCCTTCAGTCGGCGAAGCATTCCCCAGAATTCCTTGCGGGACACGGGGTCGACGCCCGTAGTGGGTTCGTCCAGAAAGAGGACATCCGGTTTATGGATAAGGGCACAGCTAAGGGCGAGTTTCTGCTTCATGCCGCCGGACAACGCTCCGGCGCGGCGCTTGCGGAAAGGTTCTATCTGCCGGTAAATGTCGCGCACCAAATCATAATTCTCCTCGATGGTGGTGTGGAAGACGGTGGCGAAGAAATTGAGATTCTCCTCCACCGTCAAGTCCGGATAGAGGGAGAAGCGTCCGGGCATATACCCCACCCGCCTGCGGATGGCTTTGTAGTCCTTCACCACATCCAGACCGCAGACCGAAGCCGAGCCTCCGTCGGCAAGCAGCAAAGTGGTGAGGATGCGGAAAAGCGATGTCTTGCCCGCACCGTCCGGCCCGATGATGCCGAAAAGCTCACCGGGAGCCACTGACAGAGAGACACCCCGCAGGGCTTCCACGCTGCCGTAACGTTTGGAGATATTAGTTAAAGTTACAGCCTCCATACATTCCTATTTTCAGCATCCCGTCATTCTTCACGGCAATCTTTACGGCATAGACCAGATTGGCGCGCTCGTCTTTCGTCAGGATAGTTTTTGGAGTGAATTCGGACGTATCGGAAATCCAGGTGACGATGCCGGGGTATTCTTTCCGCACTTCCTTTCCATAATCCGCATAAACCTTCACTTGCTGCCCCAGCTTGATTTCGGCAAGCTGCTCGGAGGTGATGTAGGCACGGAGGTAAATCTGCTCCATATCCGCCACTTTGAAAAGAGGGGTGCCGGGAGCAGCCAGTTCTCCGGCTTCGGCATATTGGGCAAGGACGGTTCCCGTCAGCGGAGAGGTGATGTGGCATTTGCGCAACTGGTCTTCTATCTGCGCCACCTGGATGCCGACAGAGGAACTTTGCCACGTCAGGCTCCGGTCACTGTTGCGCAGGGTGGAGTTCTGTGCGTCGAGCTGCTTGCGGAGGACTTCGAGAAGGGACTCGGCATCATCCAGTTGCTTCTGGTTGGCGGCACCCACACGGAGCAGGTTGGACACACGGTCGCGCTCGCGCCGTGCCTGCACAATCTGTTCCTGAGTGGCGGCTACTTGCTTCAGGATATCAGGCCGCTGGCCTTCCACGGACTTGACACTGGCCTCCAACTGGAGTTTCTTCAGATAGAGTTGGACGGTATCTATAATGCCTACTTCCTGCCCGTCTATCAGTGTCGTGCCTTCCTCGATGTCGAAACTCAGCAGTTTTCCGGACGCCTCGGCAGAAACGATGACTTCGGTAGCCTCGAACGTTCCCGTCGCATCATATTTCGGAGTACCGCCGGTACAGGCGGCAAGGAGAAATAAAAAAGGAAATAATTTCAATGATTTCATACTATTTCAAGTTATAAATTACGGATTATAGTCATTAATTGTTCAGCGTATATTTCAGCTGCCAGATGTTCATCAGCAACTGCACCTCATGCAATGCCTTGGTCTGTCGTGCCATACTTTCATTGGTAATCTCCCGCAGCATATCGGTCACGGTCATTGTCCCGTTCTGCACCTTGGCCTCGGCTGCACGGCGGATATTCCCACGCAGACGGATAATCTCGTCATCATCCGCCATCTGGCGGCGCATGGATACAATGCCCGCATCCTGCTGCGTAGCCTGCAGGCGAATGTTGAAAAGGAACACATCCCGGCCGGTTTCTATCTGTTGGCGGGTATTGTCTATCCTGCGGCGGTCGTTCTTCAACGTATACAGACTGCCGAAATTCCAGGACATGCGCACCCCCGCCATGTAATAGGCGTTGAATTCATCTTTCAGCATATTCAATCCCGGATTGCCGTATGCCCCTTGTACAAAAAGGCCGAAACGCGGCATCAACCGGGTGTTCAAAGCTGCCTCCTGCTGGCGGAGTTGCTCTCCCTGCGCATCGTACCAACGAAGTTCGGGGCGGTTGTTCATCTGCCGGTCTATGTTTTCTTCGGCAGCCGGTTTCAATAAAACCGTTTCGGAAGAGAGATCCTTGCCCGTAAAGGCAGCAAGCATGCTGAGGTATGCACGGCGGGTGGTCTCCAATTCCACACGGTGCTGCCTGGTGTTCAGTTGCTCTACGCTGACTGCATCCAGGTCGCTCAGGGTGGCGATGCCATTGGCTATATAGTCGGCTACCTGCTTGTGGGTTCTTCCTAAATCTTCTTGCAAGAGGTTGTTCTGTTTCAGCTGTTCGTCCAACAGCAGGATGCCGAAAAAGAGCTGGTTCACCCGGTCAGTCAAGGCATACATGTCTACATGCTGTTTTTCCAGTTCCACTTCCGAGGCGGCACGCGTCAATCGTTTTCTGGAACGTATATCCCCACCATCCCAGAGGGTCTGCTGCACTTCGAGCATCACCTGGTACTGGTCTTTCGAAGCAGTCTTGATGTCGAGATTAGGGATTTCGACCGGTAGCCGGGTGATGTCACTCTGGTACGTGGCCTTGCCGGATAGGGAAAACTGGGGCAAGTAACCTTTTCCGGCATTGGAGAGGTCGTACCCGCGTGCCTTTTCTATCAGTCCGTATTGCCTGACCAACGGATAATTGTCTTGCGCCCGGCGCTGGCACTCTTCCAACGTGAGCTGGGCATGTGCCAGCATGGCGGCAAGAGAAAGGGTAAAAAAGAAAACGGTTCGTTTCATATCCATTCTGTTTCTTGTTTATTCTACATGGTTTTGTTCTATACACATGCAAAGATAAAGGCATAACCCTATAACCTTACAATCCATTTGTGCGCAAAGATGTTCTAATAGTACGACATTTCGTAGAAAAAGACAAATAATAGGAACACTTTATTATCTTTGCGGTGGAAATATACATTATTCATAAAGGGAAAGATATGGAAAAGAACAAACCGATAAGCGTCGCATTCGAGGACATCCGCAACAATCCGGATTTTATAGAACATTCCGAATACAGATTTATAAACGACGATTTGGGAATGGTCATCAGTTTTCAAGCAATGGGATTCAGGCTATTCCGCACCCAGCAACCTTATCGTGCCAAAGAAGGAAGGATTGTACGCATCATGCAAGGTAAGGGCCGAATCTCCATCAATCTTATCGAATATGAAGCTACAGCCCACGATATTATTATCATCCCTGACAATTCGCTGATAGAAATATCGGAAGTCAGTCCCGACTACGAATTCCAAGTCATCATGCCCACTGCCAATTTTCTGCCCGTACTACAGAATTCCATTCTTTCGGAAGCTTATACACGAAACGGAATCCGCCTTTCATGCAACAACGAGGAATGGGCACACATCAGCAGCTTCTTCTCTTTATTGTGGAATATACTACATTGTTTGCCCTACCGCCGCGGAGCTGTACAGCACTTGATTGTCTCACTTCTCTATAACCTTAAGTATATCCACGAGCACACATGCAAGTCAACTCCGGCACGCCTTTCACGCCAGGAAGAGCTATTCCGCCGCTTCATCGCTTTGGTGAACCAACACAGCAAGCACGAACGCAGCGTCAACTTCTATGCCGACAAACTATGCCTGACACCGCACTATCTGAGCTCGGTGATACGTGAAACAAGCGGACAAACCGTGATGCAATGGATTAATCAAGCAGTTATCCTCGAAGCCAAAGTATTGCTGAAACACAGTAATCTACTGGTGTTTCAAATATCAGACGAACTGAACTTTCCCAATCCGTCGTTCTTCTCGAAGTTCTTCAAACGTATGACGGGGATGACACCGGCGGAATACCAGAAACAAACCTGACCTCAAAACAGCTGTCCTATACGGGAGCCTGACGGTCCGTCGCAAGAGTCCGCTTCCAATGCCAGCATCCCTTGTTTGGCTGCCAGTCCACCGGCATAGCCTATCAGCGTATGGTTGCTGCCCACCACACGATGGCAGGGGATGAGTATGGAGAGGGCATTTGCCCCATTGGCAGCCGCCACCGCACGTACGGCTTTCGGATTGCCCAGCTTTCGTGAAAGCTCGCCGTAGGACACTGTTTTTCCGTAAGGGATGTTCTGCAACTCCTGCCACACCGTCCGCTGGAATTCTGTTCCGACTGCAAGCAGTGGAACATCGAATATGGTCCGCTTACAGGCAAAATACTCATCCAACTGAATGATTGCCCTTGCAATCACTTCCGAAGTGCCTTCCTCATAATCGGCATGCAGCGCCTGCCGTATACGCTTATCAACGGGTACTCTACGTTTCTCGTTCAGCATCCAGTCGCATAGGCAGAGTTTATCGCCGAAAGAGCCGAGGAGCAACTCGCCATAAGGAGATTGATAGTATTGGGTCAAAATTGTTTCCATCGAACTTAGTTTTCAGCAAAGATAGCAAATTAAATCATCATTTGTACTCCGCCCACGACTTGATAGCCAAATCATCCGGCATCATCGTGCAGAATGCATTGATGAACGCACTTGCCAGACGGGCATTCGTTATCAACGGAATATTGAGGTCGATGGCGGCACGGCGTATCTTGTAGCCGTTATCCAACTCGCCTGCGGTGAGGTTCTTCGGAATATTGACCACCATGTCTATCTCCTTGCGGTGCAGCATGTCGAGTGCCTGCGGCTGGCGTTCGGGTTCGCTGGGCCAGTAGACGCGCGTATTCTCCACACCGTTCTCCGTAAGGAAGTTGCTGGAACCACCCGTGGCAAATATCTTATACCCCTTCTTCTGAAGCATACGCGCGGCAGAAAGCATGTCCACTTTCTGCTTCGGAGTACCGGTAGAAAGCAGGATATTTTTCTCTGGAATACGATATCCCACGGAGAGCATCGCCTTGAGAATGGCGCAGGAAGTATCGCTGCCGATGCAACCCACCTCGCCCGTGCTTGCCATATCCACACCCAGTACCGGGTCGGCCTTCTGCAGACGGTTGAAGGAGAACTGGCTCGCCTTGATGCCTACGTAATCCAAATCGAACAGATTCTTGTCCGGCTTCTGTACCGGAATGCCGAGCATCACCTTCGTGGCAAGTTCAATAAGGTTTATCTTCAGCACCTTGCTGACAAACGGGAACGAACGGCTGGCACGGAGGTTGCACTCAATCACCTTGATGTCGTTCTCGCGTGCCAGATACTGGATATTGAACGGACCGGAGATGTTCAGCTCACGGGCAATCTCGCGGCTGATGCGCTTGATGCGGCGCACCGTCTCCACATACAACTTTTGTGGCGGGAACTGAATAGTAGCATCTCCGGAATGCACTCCGGCAAACTCGATATGCTCACTGATGGCGTACGCGATAATCTCTCCATCTTGCGCCACAGCATCCATCTCCACCTCCTTGGCATGCTCAATGAACTGGCTCACCACTACGGGATGTTTCTTGCTGACATTCGCCGCCAGCTTCAGGAAGCGTTCCAGCTCCTCCCGGTTGGAACAGACGTTCATCGCAGCGCCGGACAATACGTAGGAAGGACGGACCAATACCGGGAAGCCCACCTTATCCACAAAGGCGTTGATGTCCTCCAGGGAGGTCAGCGCCCGCCATTCGGGTTGGTCTACACCAATGCGGTCGAGCATGGCGGAGAACTTGTCACGGTCTTCGGCATTGTCGATGCTCCTGGCGCTTGTGCCGAGAATAGGTACCTTCTGCGCATCGAGGCGCAGGGCAAGGTTATTCGGTATCTGACCACCGGTAGAGACAATCACCCCGTGGGGATTCTCCAGTTCGAGAATATCCATCACGCGCTCGAAGGTGAGCTCGTCGAAGTAAAGACGGTCGCACATGTCATAGTCCGTAGACACGGTTTCGGGGTTGTAGTTTATCATGACACTGCGGTAGCCTTCCTGGCGGATGGTGTTCAGGGCCTGCACGCCGCACCAGTCGAACTCTACGGAAGAACCGATGCGGTAGGCGCCGGAGCCCAATACGACGATGGACTTGCGGTCGCCGAGGTAACGGACATCATTTGCCGTGCCACTATACGTTAGGTAGAGATAGTTGGTCTGTGCGGGATATTCGGCGGCAAGGGTATCTATCTGCTTCACTACGGGCAGAATGCCTGCACTCTTGCGGAAATTGCGGACGGCAAGGATGGCTTCTTCGCCGTCCATTGCTTGTTCCAAGCCGAGGGCACGGGCTATCTGGAAATCAGAGAAGCCTTGTACTTTGGCTTTACGCAATAAGTCCACGGGAATCATTGGCAACTCTCCATCAGCCATAAAAGAGTGCAGTTCCCTGCTGGTATCCATGATGTTCATCAACTTCTCCAGGAACCAACGGTCTATCTTGGTCAATTCGTGCACCTGGTCCACCGTATACCCGGCACGGAAGGCTTTGGAGATGACAAAGATACGTTTGTCGGTAGGTTCGCGCAGAGCCTTGTCCAAATCGGCAATCACCAGTTCCTTGTTCTCTACGAAGCCGTGCATGCCCTGGCCTATCATGCGAAGCCCCTTCTGGATGGCTTCCTCGAAAGTACGGCCGATAGCCATCACCTCGCCTACCGACTTCATGCTTGAACCCAGCTCTTTGTCCACCCCGTGGAACTTGCCCAAATCCCAACGCGGTATCTTGCAGACCACATAGTCCAGGGCGGGTTCGAAGAAAGCGCTTGTGGTCTTTGTCACAGAGTTGTTCAAGTCGAACAAGCCATAGCCCAAGCCGAGTTTTGCCGCTACAAACGCCAACGGATAACCCGTTGCTTTAGAGGCAAGTGCAGACGAACGGCTCAAGCGTGCATTTACCTCGATTACCCGGTAGTCCTCGCTCATCGGGTCGTAGGCATACTGCACGTTACACTCTCCCACAATGCCGATGTGACGGATAATGCGGATAGCGAGTTCACGCAATTTATGATAGTCCGTATTGCTCAACGTCTGTGACGGGGCAATAACGATGGACTCACCCGTATGGATGCCCAGGGGGTCGAAGTTCTCCATGTTGCAGACCGTGATGCAGTTGTCGAAGCGGTCGCGCACCACCTCGTATTCCACTTCCTTCCATCCCTTCAGCGATTTCTCCACCAGCACCTGTGGGGAGAAGGAGAAGGCTTTCTCCACCAGCACATTCAGCTCTTCTTCATTGTCGCAGAAGCCCGAACCCAGTCCGCCAAGCGCATATGCGGCACGGACAATGACCGGGTATCCCAGTTCCCGGGCTGCGCGACGGGCATCCGCCGCATTCTCCACGGCTTCGCTCTTGATGGTCTTCACATCAATCTCATTCAGTTTCTGCACAAAGATTTCACGGTCCTCCGTGTCAATGATGGCCTGCACGGGAGTGCCGAGAACCGTCACGCCGTACTTCTCGAAAATCTTGTCTTTATAGAGGGAGACACCGCAGTTCAGTGCCGTCTGTCCGCCAAAAGCAAGCATGATGCCGTCCGGGCGCTCCTTCTCTATCACCTTCTCCACGAAGTAAGGAGTGACGGGCAGGAAGTAAATCTGGTCGGCAACTCCTTCCGAGGTCTGTACCGTGGCAATGTTCGGATTGATGAGAACCGTGTAGATGCCTTCCTCCTTCAATGCCTTGAGCGCCTGCGAACCGGAGTAATCAAATTCTCCTGCTTCACCGATTTTCAGTGCGCCGGAACCGAGCAGCAGGACTTTCTTTATATTGTTTTCTTTCATTTGCATATCTGTTTATTAAAAATGTAATAGTAGTAATAAAACCTTATCTTTCTCTTACCTTACACAATCAGTCACTAATTGAATGGCATTCAGTATAGGACTGAAAGGTATTCACTCTGGGACTGAATGACATTCAGTATGGGACTCATTATACCGTCTTTTACATACTGATTATCAAGAGATTATGAACGCAATCATTCTTGATAAAATTCTCTTACTAAAGCAACTTCACAAAGTCATCAAAAAGAAACTCCGTATCCGTCGGCCCGCTGGCAGCTTCGGGATGAAACTGTGCGGAGAACCAGGGATTGCGTTTGTGGCGGATTCCTTCATTAGAACCATCGTTCATATTGATGAAAAGCGGTTCCCAGTCTTCTGTCAGCGTGTTGTTGTCTACGGCATACCCATGATTCTGTGAGGTGATGAAGCAACGTTCCGTACCCACCATACGCACCGGTTGGTTATGGCTGCGGTGGCCGTATTTCAATTTGTATATCTTGGCGCCCCCAGCTTTGGAAAGCAACTGGTTTCCCATACAGATGCCGAAGATGGGCAGTTTCTCGTTCTGCATTGTCTTGCGGATATGCTGCACGGCAGCATCGCAGGTATCGGGGTCGCCAGGGCCGTTGGAGATGAACAACCCGTCGAACTCCATCCCAGTATAATCATAGTCCCAGGGAACGCGAATCACTTCCACGTCACGTTTCAGCAGGCAGCGGATGATGTTATGCTTGACGCCGCAATCCACAAGGAGCACTTTCTTCTTACCGGTTCCTTCGTTGTAACGGATAACCTCCTTGCAGCTAACTTTATCCACATAATTCACATCGGCATAAGAGGCCTCAGGCATTTCATCCGATTCATCATCAAAGGCGATACGTCCCATCATCACCCCATGCTCGCGAAGCACCTTTGTCAGTTCGCGGGTATCGATGCCCGTGATGCCCGGAATCTGTTCGCGTTTCAGCCAGTCACCGAGGCTTTCCACCGCATTCCAATGGCTATAATTTTCGCTATAATCGCTTACAATAATGGCTTCGGCATGGATATGTTCGCTCTCCATAAAAGTGGCAAGCCCATTCGGTTCGAGAGTAAAAGGCGGCACACCGTAATTGCCCACCAACGGATAGGTGAGCGTCATCAGCTGTCCGGCATACGAAGGGTCGGTCAGGCTTTCGGGATAACCCGTCATGGCTGTGTTGAAGACCACCTCTCCCGCTACCGGTTTTTCAAAGCCGAACGACTTGCCGTGGAAGCGGCTCCCGTCGTCGAGGATTAGAGTTACATTTCTCATTGATTCAATTAAAATTGATAAACTTGTTCTATATAATCAATAAATGCCTTATTCAGCAGCTTCACACCGCCCGGCGTAGGATAATCGCCGCTGAAGTACCAGTCACCCGGATGCTTGGGGCAGGCCTCATGCAGCCCCTCGAGAGGCTGGTAGACAATCTGCACTTTGGCTTTCGTCCCTTTCGGAGTAAGAAGCTCCACCATCTTGGCAGAGATTTCCTCATCAGTGAAAGGAGCATAAATCTCCTTCACGTAATTCACCATCTGTTCTTTGGGCAGGCCTACCTGCTCCTTAGACTTGCGGTAGGCGGCGGCAATTACATCGCGCATCTCACGCTCCTTCAGCAGTTCCACAGCAGCCTTGAAGGCGATGAATTCGCTCATCTTAGCCATATCGATGCCGTAGTAGTCGGGATAGCGTACCTGCGGTGAAGAGCTTACAATGACTATCTTCTTTGGCTCCAGACGGTCAAGGATGCCGATGATGCTCTGCTTCAGGGTGGTTCCACGCACTATCGAGTCGTCGATGATGACCAGATTATCCACTCCCGGGACAAGGCTTCCGTAAGTGATGTCGTACACATGGGCGGCAAGGTCGTTCCGGCTGTTTCCTTCGGCAATGAAGGTACGCAGCTTGATGTCCTTGATGGCTACCTTCTCGCTCCGTATGCGCCGCGACAAGATATGCTCCAGTTCGTCGTGGCTGGGACTATGCCCCAAGGCGGCAATCTGCTGCACCTTCTCCTCGTTGAGGTAGTCGTCCAATCCCTGCAACATACCGTAGAAGGCGACTTCTGCCGTATTGGGGATGAAGGAGAAGACGGTATGGTCCACATCGTTGTCGATGGCTTTCAATATGTTGGGTACAAGTTTCTCACCCAGCAGTTTACGTTCCCGGTAAATGTCCACATCACTGCCCCGACTGAAGTAGATGCGCTCGAAGGAACAAGGCTTCACCTCGCGCGGCTTGTTGATTTGCACGGTGCGCACCTTGCCGGCCTTGTTGATAAACATGGCTTGTCCGGGTTGCAGCTCCTTGATGGATTCGACAGGAACATTAAGGGCTGTCTGTATCACGGGACGTTCGCTCAAATTATGGATGCGGAGCAGGACCGGTGATCCTTTGACTACGTGAAGGGTT
>OGMA01000352.1_pt1 | contig 21297 bp, 14 predicted proteins | sample 1573021 | NCBI WGS metagenome assembly OGMA01 (sample SAMEA2581905, study PRJEB24529) | metagenome | biome: Human gut stool | place: China | collected 2011 | reverse complement strand
ACTAACGGTGGACAAGCCGCTAAAATACCTGATGCCATCGACGCATGTATAAACAATAGCGACGGCTTCTTCGCATTCGACCTCTGTCATATCAAGATGTACGACTATTGGAACGCTTTCAAGACAGGATTTGATAACTATCTGGAGTCCGTTCAAAAATAGGAAGTTGATAATTCAATCTGAGAATATACTCAATACAAGTATTCTCCTTTCTATTCATAGCACTAAGTCTGAGCCGCAAGGTTCAGACTTAATGTTAATGAATTGCCTTATTTGTATAAAGAACAATAGATAACTATGAAAATATATTTATTACAACTTGTCATTTTGATGAGTTTGAGTTTGAACTTGCAGGCTCAAAATTTATCCGGTACTATTCGTGGAAAGGTAACCTGTCATGGGAAAGGACTTCAAGGAGTAGTTGTAACGGACGGAATCGACTGTGTTCTGACTAATAAGTCGGGCGAATATGTGCTTGCTCCTCAAAGGGATGCCCGGTTTGTTTACTTGTCCGTGCCTTCCGGTTATCAGCCGAAAACAGAAAAGACCATTCCCTTATTCCATCAACAAATAGAGATGGATAAACAAGACGGATATAATTTTGAGTTGATGAAAAATCCTCAGAATGATGCGAATCATCTGTTTCTGGTGCAGGCTGATGTGCAAGTCACTTCCGAAGACGATGTGAAAGCCTATGGCAGATTCCTGCAGGATATAAAAGAATATGTACAGCCTTATTCGGGAAAAAGAGACATATTCGGTATTGATTGTGGAGACATCGTGGGTGATACCCCCTCTTTGTATCCATCTTACATTAATACCGTATCTACTTTGGACTTTCCCGTTTATCGTGCTATCGGCAACCATGACATGACCTACGGAGGACGTACTTTTGAGTACTCGTACCGTACTTTTGAAAGTTATTTCGGCCCCATCTACTATTCGTTTAATAAAGGAAAAGCCCATTACATTGTACTCGACAATTGTTTCTATGTCAATCGTGACTACCAGTACATCGGATATATTGATGAACGGACTTTTGCATGGCTGGAAAAAGACCTTTCGTATGTGTCCAGGGATAAGCTGGTATTTGTGGTCATGCACATTCCCTCCAGCCTTCAGAAAAAGTTAAGATATAATACTTTGGATCAGGATGAAACAGTGAATACAGCTGCACTATATAAACTCTTGGAGGGCTATAATGCGCATATCATTTCCGGGCATACCCATTTCAATACGAACGTTTGTTTCAATGATTCGTTGATGGAGCATAATACGGCAGCAGTGTGTGGCACTTGGTGGCGTGCAGACATCAATGTAGACGGAACTCCCAGAGGTTACGGTATATATGAAGTGAACGGAGATCAATTGAAGTGGATTTATAAAAGCGCAGGTTATCCGCTGGAACACCAGTTTCATGCTTATCCGGCAGGATCGTCGGATGAATATCCTTCTGATATCATAGCCAATGTATGGAACTGGGATGATCTGTGGAAGGTAGAATGGTATGAAAATGGACAAAGGATGGGCGAAATGCAAAAGTACAAAGGATATGATCCTATGGCAAAAGTCATCTGTTCAGATAAGGAAAAGGTGAAATATGACTGGATATCTCCGGTTCTCACCGAGCATCTCTTTCATGCAACTCCTCATGACCCAAACGCAAGGCTAGAGATTAAGGTGACTGACCGTTTTGGTAATGTATATAAAGTTAAACTATAAACAATGATGAAGAAAAATGTAAATATCGGATATTTAGTATTTCTGTCCTTTGTTGCAGCCTTAGGAGGTTTTCTCTTTGGCTATGATACTGCTGTGATTTCTGGTACCATTGCCCAAGTGACTGTACTTTTTCATTTGGATACCTTGCAGCAGGGATGGTATGTGGGTTGTGCGCTGATAGGCTCTATTGTGGGTGTACTTTTTGCTGGCGTGTTGAGCGATAAGTTCGGTCGTAAACTGACGATGGTTCTTTCTGCTGTGTTGTTTTCCACTTCGGCCATAGGCTGTGCCATTTGTGCTAATTTCGATGAGTTGGTTGTATATCGTATTATTGGTGGTGTGGGTATTGGTGTTGTTTCTATTATATCTCCTTTGTATATCTCAGAAGTTTCTGTGGCCCAATACAGAGGACGTTTAGTCTCTTTGTACCAATTGGCCGTTACAGTAGGATTTTTGGGCGCTTATTTGGTAAATTTCCAGTTGCTTGGATATTCAGAAAGTCATGTCGTTTCTGGTATAGGTTTATTTGAAAAAATCTTTGTAGCTGAAGTATGGCGTGGCATGTTGGGGATGGAAACACTACCAGCTCTTTTGTTTTTTACCATTATCTTTTTTATTCCCGAAAGCCCTCGTTGGTTGATTTTGAAAGGTAGAGAAGAACGTGGTCTTAATGTTTTGCAACGAATTTACAACTCGGCTGAGGAGGCTATGAACCAGATGAACGAAACCAAATCTGTTGTATCAGAAACTAAATCCGAGTGGGCATTATTGTTGCAGCCTGGCATTCTGAAAGCTGTGATAATCGGTGTTGCCATTGCCATATTGGGACAGTTCATGGGTGTGAATGCCGTATTGTATTATGGTCCTTCTATTTTTGAAAAAGCTGGGCTTTCCGGTGGTGATTCTTTGTTTTATCAAGTGTTGGTTGGCTTGGTTAATACGTTGACTACTGTCTTGGCACTTGCTATTATTGATAGAGTGGGACGTAAGAAGTTGGTATATTATGGCGTTTCAGGGATGGTTCTTTCTTTGTTGCTTATCGGTATTTACTTTTTGTGGGAAGAGAGTTTGGAGTTGTCAAGTCTTTTCTTGTTGGTTTGCTTCTTGTCTTATGTGTTTTGTTGTGCTGTATCTATTTGTGCAGTGGTATTTGTGCTTCTTTCAGAAATGTATCCTACCAAAGTACGTGGTTTGGCTATGTCTATAGCAGGATTTTCTCTTTGGATTGGAACATATTTAATTGGGCAGTTGACTCCTTGGATGCTCCAGAATCTTACCCCCGCCGGAACATTCTTCTTGTTTGCTGCAATGTGTGTGCCTTATATGCTCATTGTATGGAAACTTGTACCGGAAACGACTGGCAAATCTTTGGAAGAGATAGAACGGTATTGGACACGTATGAAATAAATTGACCTTATGAACTAAAATATAAAAAAAATATGGACTTTAAAAAATTAGCAACACAGTATAAGGATGAACTGATGAATCATATTCTTCCTTTTTGGCTTGAATGTTCTCAAGATCATGAATATGGTGGATATTTTACATGCTTGGATCGTCAAGGCAATGTATTTGATACGGATAAATTTATTTGGTTGCAGGGACGTGAGGTATGGATGTTTTCGATGCTTTATAATAAGGTAGAGAAGCGTCAAGAGTGGTTAGATTGTGCCATTCAAGGAGGAGAATTCTTGAAAAAGTATGGTCACGATGGTAACTATAACTGGTATTTCTCATTGGACAGACAAGGAAATCCATTAGTTGAGCCTTATAATATTTTTTCATATACGTTTGCTACGATGGCATTTGGGCAGTTAAGCTTAGCCACAGGGAATGAAGAGTATGCAGAAATTGCCAAGAAAACGTTTGATATAATCTTGTCGAAGGTTGATAATCCCAAAGGGCATTGGAATAAGTTGCATGCAGGTACACGTGATTTGAAGAACTTTGCATTGCCAATGATTTTATGCAATTTGGCTTTGGAGATAGAACATTTGCTGGATGAGGATTATCTGGAAAAGACCATGGAAGTCTGTATCCATGAGGTTATGGAAGAATTTTATCGTCCGGAATTAGGAGGTATTATTGTTGAAAACATACAAATGGACGGACAGCTTTCCGATTCGTTCGAGGGAAGACAAATTACTCCCGGACATGCAATTGAAGCCATGTGGTTTATAATGGATTTAGGGAAACGTTTGGGGCGTTTGGACTTGATAGAAAAGGCGAAAAATACCACTTTGACTATGCTCGATTACGGCTGGGATAAAGAGTTCGGAGGTATTTATTATTTTATGGATCGTAAAGGTTGTCCTCCTCAACAATTGGAGTGGGATCAGAAGCTTTGGTGGGTACATATCGAGACTCTGATTTCTCTATTGAAAGGGTATCATTTGACTGGCGACCAGCAATGTTTGGAGTGGTTTAATAAAGTGCATGATTATACATGGACTCATTTTAAAGATACAGAACATCCTGAATGGTTTGGATACCTGAATAGAAGAGGTGAAGTTTTGCTTCCGCTGAAAGGTGGAAAATGGAAAGGATGTTTCCATGTTCCCAGAGGATTGTATCAGTGTTGGACTGTTTTGGAGGAAATAGCAAATTCATAAATAGAATCTGTATGAGCAAAATCATAGTAGTAGGCAGTTCAAATACGGATATGGTAGTGCATACCTCCCATTTACCAGCACCGGGAGAGACAATCCTTGGTGGTAAGTTTCTTATGAATCAGGGTGGTAAAGGAGCAAATCAGGCAGTTGCAGTGAAGCGATTGGGGGGTGACTTGTTATTTGTGGCGAGAGTGGGCAATGATGTTTTGGGACAGCAGACCTTGCGTGTTTTTCAAAATGAAGGCATAGAAACAAGCTATATTGCTTTAGATAATGAAACTCCATCCGGAGTTGCGTTGATAAGCGTGGACCAATATGCTGAAAATTGTATTGTTGTGGCTTCGGGGGCTAATATGTTACTTGGACAAGAGGATATTGACAGTATGGAAAAAGAGATGTTGGTTGGAGATATATTATTGATGCAACTGGAAATTCCTCTTTCAACTGTAGAATATGCTGCACGGAAGGCTTGTATTGAATCCTGCTCCTGCCTGTTCTTTGTCGGAAGGTTTGTTCCAATATTTATATATGATAACTCCCAATCGGATAGAGGCTGAAATGCTGACCGGAGTTAAGATAAACAGCAAAGAAGACGTGGCTATGGCGGCTGGTGTCTTGTATCGGAAAGGTGTGAAAAATATAATAATAACTTTGGGTAGCGAAGGAAGCTTTGTAAGAGAAGGAGAAAAAACTTATTATGTAGATGCCTACAAAGTGGTTCCGGTTGATACTACGGCCGCAGGAGATACTTTCAATGGAGCTGTTTGCGTGGGTGTTTCCGAAGGGATGAGCTTGGAACAAGCAGTATTGTTTGCATCTAAAGCTTCTTCTATTTCTGTTACAAGAATGGGGGCTCAATCATCTATTCCTTATCGGAAAGAGTTGGATATGAATAATTTAGTTTAATCTGTTAAAAGAAGAATATTGTGGATAGACGTCATTTTTTATCAATGTTAGGTCTGGGAGCAGTTGGTTTGACTCTGCCGGGAGTAGCTCAAGCAGATATTTTAAAGCAAGCAGCTGCCAATCCGAATATAAAACCTATTTCCGGTTCTTGGTTTGAATTTCAGCATCCGGGAGGTAAAGAAGGAGTATATTGGGACAAAGACTTAAGACAGTTTACTGCTGCCCAGTGGAGAGAAAAAATTCGTGAAATCAGTGAGACCGGTATGGAATATTTGGTGATGATGAATGTGGCTGCTCACGGCAAAGCTTTTTTTGATACGAAATTGGCTCCTAAATTTGAAATGGGTTGTGAAGATCCTATTGAAACAGTCCTTTCTGCGGCAGATGAGTTTGGTGTGAAGTTCTTTGTGAGCAATGATTATTGGGGACCGGATCTTGATGCTCATCGGATGATGACAGATAGGGAACTGGGTAAGAAAAGGAATCAATCAATGGAAGAAATCTATAAGAAATATGGGCATCACAAGAGCTTTTATGGGTGGTATTTCCCTAATGAATCGTGGTTAGATCCTTATTTTTGTGATTTTGTGATACCTTATGTCAATGAGTGTGCGCAAGTGGCTAAGTCGTTGAATGCTAACTGTGTGAATATAATAGCTCCATACAATATAAAGAAAGAAAAATGTGATGATTATTTTGTGAGACAGCTTGAACAACTCAATGTGGAAATCGTGGCCTATCAGGATGGAGTGGGAGTAGGTGCAACCAGATTGGAAGATTCTGCCCGTTATTATGAGAATTTGTCAAAAGCGCATCAAAAGGCAGGGCGTTCCAGAATATGGGCTGATATGGAGTTGTTTTACTTTGAACAGACCACTCATGGCAGTTTACTTCCAGCGGACTTTAACAATAGAATAATTCATCAAATGGAAGCTATTTCACCTTTCGTGGACAAAATTTTGGTTTACCAATATCTTGGAATCATGAACAAACCCCAATCTAAGGCTCATGCCGGATTAAGAGGAGAGACGGTAAGGTTATATAATCAATATATGGATTGGTATAACAAACAAAATTTTAAATGAATAGGAATGATATGAAAAGAATTGTATACTTTTTAGTTTCTCTGTTGGGATTTACCAAACTGGCAGCACAAGATCCTGCTGATTTTGTTCTTCCATCTATTATAAGTGATCATGCAGTGATGCAACGTGATGCCGAAGTAAAGCTTTGGGGATGGTGTCCCAGTGTTTGGGATTTGAAGATTGTATGTAGTTGGGCTCCCAATGATACGGTTCATGTATCTTCTGATAAATATAAGTATTGGGAAACTTATATAAACACTCCCAAGGCCGAAGGACCGCACGCCATTCGGTTTTATGGTTGGGAAGGTAAACTTTGCGCAGAAGTGAAAGACATTCTGATGGGAGAAACTTGGCTTTGTTCCGGTCAGTCAAATATGGAGTATTGCTTTAAGTGGCGTGTAGATGACATCACCGATAGAAGTACACTGTTTGACAATAAAAAGATTCGTTTTTTCAAGGTGGCTAAGTCATCCTCCGCGTATCCGGTTGAAAGAATTCAGGGAAAGTGGGAAATTTGTTCTCCCGAAACTGCAGAAGATTTTAGCGTAGTGGCTTTTTGCTTTGGAAAAAGGCTGAATGAAGAATTGGGTAATCTTCCTATCGGGTTGATAGGCTCTTATTGGGGAGGTACAGCCATTGAGCCTTGGATGGACGAATTTACATTGCGTCATGAGAAATTGGAAGAAAAGACTAAAGCATTGACTGCCGGATGGGCACCGACTGCAAATTCTTCTCTTTACAATGCAATGATTCATCCCATTATAAACTACACTATTGCCGGGGTTGTCTGGTATCAAGGAGAAGCCAATAATGAAAGGCATCAGGATTATGGAGTTATGTTTGATGCTATGATTAGAGGTTGGCGTAATGCTTTTCATCATTATTTGCCTTTCTATTTTGTCCAGATAACTCCTTGGAGTGGTTATGCGGATAAAAATGCTGCATATTTGCGTGAACAACAAGCCGATGTGGCTGCTACATTGAGAAATACTGGTATGGTTGTGGCGGGAGACTTAGTAAACGACCTAACAGATATTCATCCGAGTCTGAAGAGACAAGTAGGAGAACGATTAGCTAATATGGCTTTGAAAAATAGTTATCATAAAGAGGATATACAACCGTATTCGCCTATGCTAAAATCCTTTAGAGTAGATGGTCGTAAAGTAATAGTAACAACTACCGCTATTGGCAAACTTGCTTGCAAGGATAAGGTCATTCGTCACTTTGAGGTCCTGGATAAAGAGGGTAATTTGCATCCGGCTAAGGCTTCTATATTAAAGAATGGAGATATCAGTGTCATTGCCGATAAGGTGAAGGAACCGGTAGGAGTACGTTATTGTTTTTCCAATGATGCTATGCCTAATTTATTTGATAGTAACGGATTACCTTTGGCTCCATTTAGAACAGATCGTAAAAAATGAAAAAGTCTTTATTATATTTAATTTGTTGTTTTATTTGCTTCTCTGCTTTTTCTCAAGCTTCTGATTTGAAGTTTCGTGACGGGAAGTTCAAGATTGTTCAGTTGACAGACCTGCATTGGGTAGAGAGTGATTCTTATAAATTGAAGAATGACAGCACTTGTCATTTGATTCGTGAAGTTATTCGTATAGAAGATCCCGATTTGGTTGTTCTTACAGGTGATGTAGTAGTTTCCTGGAATGCTAAGAAAGGATGGGAGAAATTGACCAAAATATTTGGGGAAACCAAAACTCCTTTTGTTGTGACCTTTGGTAATCATGATGAAGAAACGGATATGAACAATGCTCAGATATTGGACTATCTGTGTACACGACCTTATAACCTGACTTATGATGCTGAAAAAGGACTTTCGGGCTCGGGCAATTGCATGTTGACCGTCCGTTCTTCTGATGCTACATCTGAAAAATGGGTACTCTATTTCTTCGATTCTCACAATAATACCAAAGACCGTTCTTTTGGTTATTATGATTGGATTAAGCATAATCAGATAGAGTGGTATAGGAAAAGTAGCAGTCGGGTTACCGCTCGCAACAAGCGCATATTGCCTTCCTTGGCTTTCTTCCATATTCCTCTGCCAGAGCATGAAACGGCAAGGTGGACATGCCGGGAGTTTGGCGAGAAGCAGGAGGGTGTTTGTGCTCCAAGTGTAAATACCGGATTGTACTCCTCGTTTATAGAAAAGAGGGATCTTCTTGGGGTGTTTGTAGGTCATGACCATAATAATGACTATATGGTTGATTTAGACGGTAACATAACTTTGGCCTATGGTCGGAAGACGGGTTATCCTTCTGCCTATAATGAAACGCTTAGCCGAGGGGTACGTGTCATTAATCTGCATGAAGACGAATCGGTTTTTGATACTTATATAAGAGATTTGAAAGGAACTTATTTTCATTATCAATTTGAGCAGAAAAATAAGGGCAGTAATATTCCTCGTTTCAGTGGTTCCTTTGTGCAAGAGTTTTTGGTAGCAAATTGGGACAACGAACGTTGGAATCAGGAAATGGATATGCTGAAAGAAGCTGGCATGAAGTACTTGATCTATGCACCTGCATTGCTGGTAGATGAAAAGGGGAAAACAACTACAAATTATCCGTCTGCTCTGACGAAGAAGAAGCAAGGCAATAGAACGCTTGAAAAGTGTTTGCAAAGTGCGCAAAAAAATGGCATTAAAGTATTTGTAGGATTAAACTTTAATGAACGTTGGTGGAAAGTGGATTATGATGCTCGCTGGTTACTGGAGCAAATGGAAATGGGTAATAAGGTGGCAGATGAGCTTGTTGTTTTGTATAAAGAAAAGTATCCGGATGCCATGTATGGTTGGTATTGGGTTTGGGAGGTAGACAACTTGAACTGTATGACTTCTGAGCGTCAATCAATTTTGGCAGAGGCATTGAATACGAATTTGAATCATCTTTCTGAGATTGCTCCGGAAATGCCCCTTATGTTGTCTCCGTTTATGAATTACAAGGTAGGTGGAAATGCTGAAGAATGTGGCAAGATGTGGACGAACGTCTTTGCGCAAACCGACTTCCGTCCGGGAGATATATTCGCTCCTCAGGATTGTGTCGGTGCAGGTGGACTGAATTTGGATAATTTGTGGGAATGGTTTTCTAATTTGAAGAAGGCTGTCAATACTAAACCTGGGCTGAAGTTTTGGGGAAATGTAGAGACATTCGATCAGCGCTTTTGGACTAGCGCTCCTTTAGAAAGGGTTCAAAAACAGTTAGAGATTGTAAATGGCTATGTTGGCAATTTGATTTGTTTTGCATACAATCATTACAATAGCCCGTTTGTAGTTAATCCGGCGTATCATCAGGCATATCTTCAATATTGCCGGACGGGATGTTTGCCTATAATGGATATTCCTGAAAAAGTGAAGAATGCTGCTGTACGAAAGGTGGCTAAGGGAATTGAAGTTTCTTGGATACCGAATGAAATGAAAGCAGTTGACGGATATAGTATCTATCGTGATGGGCAGTTGATTATGAAATTACAAATACGTGACGGACAACTTCCGAGAACTTTTGTTGATGCAGAAGGTACAGTAGATAATGTTTATGAAGTAGCTGTTTATAATGTGATTGGTAAAGAATCTGCTAAAGTAAAAGCTGAATAACAATTGTAAAATTGATAAATATGAAGAATGTAACTTTTATTATTTGGGCTTTTGTTGTACTGTGTGCAGGATGCAGTTCTTCCACTTCAGTTGTGCAAGATGAAGTCTCTATGACTAAAAAACAATTGGCTGATAAAGTGAAAGGTGGTTGGGCAGCGAAAACCATTGGTTGTACCTATGGAGGACCGGTTGAATTTCTGCATAATGGTACTATGATTCAAGACTATACTCCCATAAAATGGTCCAAAGATAGAGTGAAATATTATTATGATACATTTCCCGGATTGTATGATGATATATATGTGGATATTGTATTTGTGAATGTGTTCGACCGTTTGGGTTTAGAGGCACCGGCCGATTCTTTTGCTGTTTCGTTTGCTGATGCCGGATTTCCTTTGTGGCATGCCAACCAAGTTGCAAAATATAATATTAAGCAAGGCATTATGCCCCCCATGTCCGGACATTGGTTGAATAATCCTCATGCAGATGATATTGACTATCAGATAGAAGCAGATTTTGCAGGTCTAATGTCACCGGGCATGCCTAATACTGCTTCTGAAATTTCAGATAAAATCGGTCACATCTTTACGTATGGCGACGGCTGGTATGGTGGTGTGTATGTGGGCGCTCTATATTCCATGGCTTTTGTTTCAGATGATATGGAGTATGTGGTAGAAGAGGCATTGAATACAATTCCCGAGCAAAGTGATTTTTATGCTTGCATAAAAGATGTGATTGGTTGGTATCGGCAATATCCAGATGACTGGAAACAGACTTGGTTTGAATGCCAGAAGAAGTGGACTTCGGAAGTGGGGTGTCCCGATGGCGTTTTTGTTCCGTTTAATATTGATGCCAAGATAAATAGTGCCTATGTGGCTATAGGTCTGTTATATGGCAAGAAAGATTTTTATCAGACTATTGATATTTCGGCACGTTGTGGGCAAGATTCTGATTGTAATGCGGCTACTGCTGCCGGTATATTGGGTACAATGCTTGGATATAGTAATATTCCGGAATTATGGAAAGAAAGTCTTTACGAAGTAGAGGACATCCCATTTGCCTATACGGAAGTTTCGCTGAATAAGCTTTATGAGTTAAGTCTGAAACAAGCTTTGCAGGTGATAGAGCAAGAAGGAGGTTCTGTTCAGGGAGAGCAGGTTGTTATTAAAACGCAACAGCCGGTTGCTGTAAAGTATGAGAAAGCTTTTGAAGGTCATTATCCGGCAGAGAAGAAAGCTGTTAACCTTTTGTTACAGGATGCTACAGAGTTTATGTTTGATGGTAACGGATTTGTTTTGAAAGGATATGTGAAGTGTGCTGATGAATCGTATGTTGCGAGTGTTGCGATGTATATAGATGGCGCTTTAGCAGAAACTGCCAATCTTCCCGTTGCTAAATCTACTTCTATAGATGACAGAAGGGTTGATTCGTTTCATAAATACCAGTTGCCTGATGCAGCGCACACGGTTGTTTTGAAATGGTTGAATCCTCGTACGGATGCACAAGTTTATTTAGGTGAGGCGGTTATTTATTCCAGCCAGCCCAATCAATTAACCTATAAATAATTAATTGTAATGTATATAGTTGAAAATTATGGATTGGCAGTAGCTCTTTGTTGGGTTACCATGCTTTGCTGGGGCTCTTGGGGGAATACTCAAAAGCTGGCAGCGAAAACTTGGCGATATGAACTTTTTTATTGGGATTATGTCGTTGGAATTCTTCTCTTCTCTTTGATATGGGGATTTACTTTAGGAAGTACGGGCGAAGCAGGTAGAGGCTTTGTCGATGATTTGCTTCAGGTTGATATCTCTAATTTGGTGAGTGCGTTTTTGGGAGGTGTCATTTTTAATGCATCCAACATTTTGTTATCTTCTTCCATGTCATTGGCTGGTATGTCTGTCGCTTTCCCCGTAGGCGTTGGGTTAGCTCTGGTATTGGGTGTATTTATAAATTACTTTAGTGCTCCTCAAGGTGATGCAACTGTTTTGTTTTCTGGAGTATTTCTGATTGTACTTGCTATTATTTTTAATGGTATAGCTTCTGGGAAAGTTGCTAAAGGAGGAACATACCAGGCAATGAGGAAAAAAGGGATTATTATAGCTGTGTGTGCAGGTATATTGATGGCATTTTTCTATCGTTTTGTAGCGGCTGCTATGGATTTAGAGAATCTGGAAACGCCGACTGCGGGTATGATGACTCCTTATTCAGCATTGTTTGTGTTTGCAGTGGGTATTTTTGTCAGCAACTTTTTCTTCAATACATTGGTCATGAAGAAACCCTTTGTCGGCAAGCCGATAGCGTATAGTGACTATTTCAGTGGAAATATGAAGACACATCTTGTTGGAATTCTGGGAGGAACCATCTGGGCATTGGGGACTGCTTGTAGTTATATTGCTGCAGGGAAAGCTGGTGCAGCTATCTCCTATGCTTTGGGACAAGGTGCCACTATGGTTGCTGCCTTATGGGGAATATTTATCTGGAAAGAATTCAAGGGCGCATCTAAGTCAATAAATATGCTGCTTGTATTTATGCTGATACTTTTCCTTTCAGGCTTGGGGTTGATAATTATATCTGGTGGTAATTAAATTCTTTATTTTAAATAATATACTATGAGACAAAAAAAACAAATGAAAATGTTGGGACTATTGGGATTGTTGGCTGCATTACCGATAATTTCTGCATGTGCGGGAAATAAGGGTTCTGACGAATCTCGAAAAGAAAAAATGGTCCAATCGGTTTCTGTGGTACAGCCTATTACGGGTACATGGATTAATTTAGCCTACAAGGATGTGCGGAATAAGTATACTAATCCACAACATTTTGATAATATGGATCCTAAATTATGGACTGCTAAAGTGCGTGAATTGGCTAACATGGGGATTGAATATTTGGTGTTCATGGAGGTTGCTAATGAAGGGAAAGCATATTATCCGTCAAAGTTGATGCCGTGGTTATATAATGATAAATTGCAAAGCCCCGTTGATGCGATTCTTGACGAAGCTGCCAAACATGGCATGAAGGTTTTTATGAGTACCGGTTGGGCAAAAGATCAGGATGATAATCTGCTTGATCCAGTGATTAAGGAGCGTCAGCTTCAGATTATGGAGGAATTGGCATCTCTCTATAAAAATCATAAAGCTTTCTATGGCTGGTATCTTCCGGTTGAAGATTGTCTTTGCCCTATCTTTGCCGAGCATGCTGTTCAGTCAGTAAATGCATTGACAGAGAAGGCTCATTCTTTGACTCCCGGAAAGAAGACCTTGATTTCTCCGTATGGTATTGGTCTGTCCGAATTTGATCATCCTGATTTTGAGAAGCAGATGGCAAAATTGAAAGTCGATATTATTGCTTATCAAGATGAGGTGGGATGTGTACGTGACAAATTTACTCTTCCTCGCTTGAAAAAGAATTGGCAAAGGATGCGCGATATTCACAATCGCCTGAATATTGAGATGTGGGCGAACTGCGAAACCTTTACTTGGGAAGAGGGAACCAATGACCGCCAATCTGCTTTGATTCCGGCTGCTTATTCCCGTTTGCTGTCACAGCAGGTAGCGGCTTCGGTTGCTGGTGTCGACAAAATAATTTCGTTTATGTTCGGTGGAATTATCGAAGACCCAAAGTCTGCTTATCAATTGGGACAACCTGTGTGGTCTAATAATTTATACAACAATTATATGGCTTGGAAAGAAGGTGACAGTTTTTGGAAATTATTTGAAGCTGCTTTGCTTGACAAGTTGGTCAATTCAGCCAAATCGGAAATGATTGGTAAAGTTGATATGAAGGCACTGGCAGATGGTCGGGTAGCCGAAGAGGATAGTGGAGACAGCCGTTGGGTAAGGTTTGAAAAAGGTCATCATGAGGTAGTGATTGATTTGCAAAAGAATACTTCGCTTCAAAAGGTGCTGGTACGTACTTTGAACTATAATCAGGAAAAGATAGGTGCTCCTTTGAAGGTTTATGTTTACACTTCTCAAGATGGCCAGACTTATAATCTGGCTTCAATAAAGGATACTCCGTATTTTCCTAACAACAAGCATGATGCTTGGATTGACGCAGTCTTGATTGATAATTTAAAAGAAAAGACACGTTATGTGAAAGTTGCTTTTGACGCTTTGGAAAATGTGTATATGGATGAGATTTTTGTAAATCCAAGTATTCGTTAACCGGGTAATATAATGAAGGAATAATAGGGTCATCCGGAAAATATGAAATATAGTTTGAGATGAATTGATATTATATGGGAATGAAGCCGCCCGGATATGGAAGATGCAGCCATCTTAAACAGATATGTCTAAGTAGAAAAAGTATGATTTCAGGCTAATAGAAACGTCAATTATCGCATTTCATTAATATAATAAAGTGCGATATAAAAAACAATACAATGAAAAAAATCTTAATTTATTAATCCAAAAATGAATCTATGAAAAGATTACACAAAACTATGAATCGAATTGTCGGAGTGCTTTTAATGGCACTTATGATGGTTCCAAGTGGTTTGAAAGCTGAGACGGCAGAAATGCTTCAAACTTCTAAAATTACGGGTGTAGTAATTGACGATTTCGGCGAGCCGATAATCGGTGCTACTGTTCGTGTGAAGAATGCACAGAATGGCGCTGTAACAGATGTTAATGGACGTTACTCTGTAAATGCTACTAAAAATGCGACATTGGTTTTTTCTTTTATTGGCTATAGAACACAAGAGGTAGCTGTTAAGGGTAGGACTACTGTTAATGTAACTTTGAAAGAGGACAGCCAAATGTTGGAAGAAACAGTTGTTATTGGTTATGGTGCTGTTCCTAAAAGAGATTTAACGGGATCTGTATCTTCTTTAAAGAGCGAAGATTTGCTGAAAACAAACCCTGTGAGTGTGAATCAAGGTTTGCAAGGCAAAATGGCAGGTGTAAATGTGTCCCAGTCTGACGGAGCCCCGGGTGCCGGTATAAATATCCAAATTCGTGGTGCCAATTCGTTTACTACCAGTACAGAGCCTTTGTATGTAGTCGACGGTATGCCGTATTCTATGGGTGAAGGACGTACAACGGATTATGGTATGAAACAGAGTAATAATCCATTGAGTACCATTAGTCCACAAGATATATTATCTATTGAAGTTTTAAAAGATGCATCTGCTACCGCTATTTATGGTTCTCGTGCTGCCAATGGTGTTGTGCTTATTACTACTAAATCCGGTGCTGAGGGAAAGGCAAAAGTTCAGCTTTCTGCTAACCTTAGCATCTCTAATCCGGTAAAACGTATTGATGTGCTCGATGCTTGTGATTACGCTTTGTACCGTAATGAACGTATCACGAATGGTCTCTTGTATGACGGTTACTCTGAGGCAGACAGCCAATTGGAATATCCTTTGGTGGGATATTGGGCTCCGGTGAAAGCTCCGGATCCTATTACAGGAGAAATGGTTGTAGTAGGTCAGGAGTATAAGCCAAGTCCATGGGATTACCGGAAGGGTTTTGTCGAAAAAGAAGGAGGACCGGTACGTTATGGAACAAATTGGCAGGATGAAATTTTTCAGACAGCAATAAGCCAAGATTATAATGTTACAGTATCGGGTGGTGATAAGAAAGGTAACTATATGTATTCCGGTGGTTATACTGACCAGCAGGGTGTGATTGTTAATTCTTATTATAGACGTTATACAGCGAGAGCTAACAACAGCCGTAAAATCAATGATTTTTTAGAGTTAGGTACTAACATCAGTTTTGCAACTTCCGATAATCGTTTGGCACGTACCAATAGTGAAACGTATGGTGTAATTCCTGCAGCTATTTCGTTTAATCCTACTCGTCCGGTATTCGATCCCAATAAAGACTCTGGCTTTTCGGAAGATTTCTCTACCGGTTTGGCTAATCCTTATTTGACTGTACATACGGAGAAGAATATCCAAGAGACGTTGAATGTATTTATCTCAAGCTTTGGTGAATTGAAGTTTACCGACTGGTTGAAATTCCGTCAGAATTTTGGTTACGGTTATAGCTATTATGAACGTAATACCTATAATAACCGTTGGACCGGTGCGGGTATAGCTCCTACAAATGGTTATGCAACGAAGTCAGATGATGCTTATGAAAGCATTTCGACAGAGTCTTTGTTGACTTTCAACAAGAAGTTTGGAGTTCATGGCATTAATGCTGTGCTTGGTATGACTTATGAAAACAGCATGTGGCATAGTAAGTGGATGGCTGCATCTAATTTCCCGAACGATATGACTGAAGACAACGTCATTGAAGCAGGAACTAAGGACCGTCGTATGGAAAGTAGTCGTGGAAAGTCTCAGCTGATGTCCTATCTGTTCAGAGCCAATTATAATTTGCTGGACCGTTATTTATTCACTTTTTCTATGCGTCGTGACGGTTCCAGTAAATTGTCAGAGTTAAATCGTTGGAATAACTTCTATTCGGGAGCCGTTGCTTGGCGTTTGTCTGATGAGTCTTTTGTAAAGCAGCTGAATTTCTTCGATGACTTGAAATTGCGTGTCAGTGCCGGACAGACCGGAGGTCAGGGGGTCAGTGCCTATGCTACCCGTTCCCGTTTTGTTGTTTCTAACTACGGTATGGGTGGTTCATTGCAGAGTGGTATGGCAGAATCCCGCTGGGGAGGACCTGCAGCAGCTCTTCTGAAATGGGAGACAACCAATCAGTTTGACATAGGTTTGGACATTGCTTTCTTGAATAACCGTGTTAATTTGACAGTAGATGCCTATTATAAGAAGACAAAAGACCTATTGTTGGATAAGCTTATTCCTATGAGTTCCGGTTTTAGCCGTATTCAGGCAAACTATGGTAATGTAACAAATAAAGGGTTGGAAATTTCCGGTCATTTCATTCCTGTAAAGGCACGTAATTTCTTGTGGTCTATAGATGCCAATATTTCATTCAACCGTAATAAGGTGGGTGGTTTGGATGCCGACCAATATTCTGATGTGGCTTGGGGTATTGAGAACATGTTCTTGGTACGTAATGGTGAGCCTATCGGTACTCTATATGGGTATGTGGAAGATGGCTTTTATGACAATGAGGCCGAAGTCCGTGCAGATCCGTTGTATAGAAATGAGACGGACTCTAAGGTTAAAAGCATGGTAGGTGAAGTGAAATACAAGAATCTTGATGACGATCCTGTAATTGATAATCGAGACCGTCAGATTATAGGTAATACCAACCCGGATTACCAATATGGTATAACCAATACATTGGAATGGAAGAACTGGACATTCAGTTTCTTCTTGCAGGGTACACAAGGTAATGACGTGTTGAATGTCAATCTTAAGAAATTTGATATGGCCAGCGTGGATAATATGCCTTATTTTATTTATAACAATCGTTGGACTGCCGAAAATAGGGCAAATGCCAAATGGCCGCGTGCCAATAGAACCAGTACACGTTCTATGAGGGCATCTGACCGTTACATTGAGGATGGATCTTACTTGCGTTGCAAGAATGTCAGCTTGAGCTACCGTTTCCGCCATCCGATGAAGTTTGTGGAGAGTATTAATTTGGTTGCCAGCGTTTCCAATCTATTTAGAATTTCCGGTTATAGTTGGATGGACCCTGATGTGAATTCATTTGGTAGTGACCCTAAACGCAGAGGTGTGGATATGGCTTCTTATCCAAGTGCCCGTACATTTAATTTTGGTGTTCAAATTGGATTTTAAATAATGATGACTATGAAATTTAAGAATATATTAATGGCATTGGGCTTAGGCTCCATGTTGATGACTTCTTGTACGTTGGATGAAGAAGTATATACATTTATTTCAGGTGAAGACTTGTCTGCTGATGGTGAGTATGAACTGTTGGTAAATGGCGCTTACCAACCGTTGGCCTGGATGTTTGAATGGGGTAGTTATGATTCTGCTACTAATTATGATAATGACTATCAGACAGGGCCGGGTTGGGCTTTTAAAGAAACCGGTACCGGTAACTTTTATAACAATGGTAGTATAAATAATGTGTTTGCATATTATTCAACCGCCATTCATCGTGCCAATTACCACTATTATCTGATTGACAAGATGACCAATGTACCTGAGAAAGCCAAGAATAATGCGTTGGGTGAACTTCGTTTTCTCAAGGCATGGTCGGAGTTTGAATTAGTACGTCGTTTTGGTGGTATTCCTTTGTTTAAAACTTCTATTGGTGAAGGTAACAGCAGTTACCAGCCCAGAGCTTCCGTCAAGGAAGTGTATGAGGACATTATAGCCAATTTAAAGGAGGCTGAAACGTTGCTGATGCCTCGTACAGACTCGGATTATAAGAAAGGGCATGTATTTCGTGCGTCAGCCAAGTCGCTGTTGGCTTTAGTCTATGCTACGATTGGTTCTGCTTCGATGGAGAGTGGCAAAGTCATGGTAAAGGGTGGTCCCGGCAAGGTTACGAATCCGGATGGAACAGAATCGGCATTGATGCCTCAGGAAATCTGGCATAACAAGATTCGTCTTCCGGGATATGAAGAGTTCAATTCTCAGGAGTATTACAAACTGGCCAAAGAGAAAGCAGCCGAAGTGATTGCAGAAGGAGAGTGTGTGTTGGCTTCTAGTCAGAAAGAATTATGGAAAATCGGCAATAAGAACGGGCCGGAATTCCTGTTTACATTACAGACTTATCCCGAAGGGGATAATCTTGCCGGAAACTATATCAGCGAATCGTATTACGGCTATTGGAAAGAGGATAGAACTCTGGGTTCTGGTTATTATACTTATCGCGATCACTGGCTACAGATGTTCGATGATTGGAAAGATGAACGTATTACATGGGGCATTCTGCACCGTTACCCCGATTCTTATAACGAAGAACTGGGCATTTATACCTGGCGTTACTACCCGTTGCGTGACAGTGTATACGTGAACCGTGAAGAGGCTCCGTATGCCGACCAGGGTATTGGAGCTTATCAGAAGACCGACCAGCCTACGTATGGTGCTTATTACGGTTCTCGTTTTACTAAGTTTACGGCAGTGACGGGTGAAATTGACGGTAATCGTAAAGACTTTAACTGGCCTTTTATGCGTTACGCAGAAGTGCTGTTACTGTATGCGGAAGCTGATAATGAATTGAATGGACCTACCCAAGATGCATTCTCTAAGATTGAATTGTTGAATAAGCGTAACAATAGTACGCTGGTAAGCAAGCGTCATGAGAAGATTCCGTTTACGAAAGAAACTTTCCGTTCGTTTATCTTGGAAGAGCGTGCTAAAGAGTTTGCAGTTGAGGGGAATCGTCGTACCGATTTGATTCGTTGGGGTATTTATTTATCGGTAATGAATGCTATCGGTATGGATGAAAACGGTAATTTGAAGAGACGTGAGGAGAAGCATTGGCTGATGCCCCTTCCGCCCGATGAAATTAACGGTAACCCTTATATTGAGAAAAATAATCCCGGATGGTAATCCTATTTATTAACTATATGATGAAAAATACAATGAAAAAGATATTGAGTTTTAGGAAGATGTATCTCGTCGGTGCTCTTCTTATGGGAATTTCTTGGACATCTTGCTCTGACTGAAATTTCGGGAGTTGCACTTCCTATTGAACTGACCAATGTGACCACCATTGCTGATATGAATACCACCATTGAGGAAGCTGCTTTGGGGGATTTTATAGCTGTTCATGGAACCGGTTTGGATGTTCATAATATCGATTCTATTTTGATTGATGACATTAAGCTGGATATGCAAGAGGTATATACAGAAGATGATATTCTGTTTATAAAGATACCGGTAAAGCTGGCAACCAAGAAAACCGATAAAATAAGTATTTATAATACGGCCGGTTGTTTTGAAATTCCTTTTAAAACGGTAGCGCCCAATTTAAAGCTTTCCCGCATGTTCAATGAATATACGGCACCGGGTGATACGATTATGATTTATGGAGATTTCTTCAACCTCTATGAAATAGATTCGCTCAATGCTGTTGTCGATTTCAATGGAAAGGTATCTCCGGTCATTAAATCGGCTAATAATTATCTGACTGCTAAAGTACCGGTTGATGTAGATAAGAACATAAAAATTAAAGTGAAAGGGGTGAAGTATAATGTTGAGGCGGTATGCCCCGGACGTTACTACGATTGTGATTTTATGATTATGGACTTTGACGAATATTTGCCCAGTTCTATGACAAATGTGGTGACTGATGAGAAAGATCCACAACGGTTGAGCGGTAACTTCTTGAGAATAGATGATAAATCTGAATATAGCTCTTGGTGGTATATTGCAGAAAGAGGCGATATACCTTATACTGATGATATGTTAGGACTTGAATCATGTAAGAATTATGTGGTGAAATGTGAATTCCGCACATCCAATCAATTCATCAAGGACAGAATAAGGTTCTGTAATTATCTTTATTGGGCTGCTCCCACATGCGATTGGGTTGCTACAGACTTTAATATACAGAACTTCAACCGTTGGGAGACAATTACGTTGCCGTTTAATGTATATTTGTCAGAGGATTATCCGGACTACCATCCAGGTTCGTACACAAGCTTCAATATGCGTTTGGAGATAGATCCTGAGATAGCCCGTAATTTTGCATTCGATAATATTCGTATTTGTAGAAAAGGCGATTGATTGATGTGGTAATTGATCATTACGGATAATGGCCGCTTTTGGGGATTCGCGAATTGTGTTCCGAAGTGAACCCTATTCAGTCGTATACTGATTATAGCCCCTCTCAGAGTGTGCCCTAGAGGGGCTTTTTAAAAATATCGTATGTTGGTAGGGATTATTTACAATAAATTGGATTTTGCAGGTGAGTATAATCTCACTTGATTTTACAAAAAACACAAAGAAATGAAAATTAAAAAATGTGCAGCACTTATGGCTGCAATGTTGATGGGGGCTTGGAGCTTGCAGTCTTGCGACAACGAGCCTACTAAAGAAGTGTGGCTGGATGAATTCGGTCAAGATTCCTGTTATGTTCAGGACTGGGGAATGCTTGAAGTCAACCGTTCCGTAGTACATACCCCGCTTACAGTGAATGGAGTTGTTTATGAACGTGGACTTGGTGCCCATTCCATCAGCCGCCTGCTGTACGATTTGGATGGAAAGGCCGTTTCTATCTCCGGTTTGGCAGGAGCTGATGACAAGAACTTGTTTGCAGGCAAACTTCAGTTCAAGATTCTCGGTGACAAGAAGGAACTCTGGAAGAGTGGAGTGATGCAGAAAGGAGACCCTGTAAAAGAGTTTAATGTAAACCTGAAAGGGGTGGACAAAGTGCTGCTATTGGTAGAAGAATGTGGTGACGGCATTATGTACGACCATGCCGACTGGCTCAATGTGAAGATAACGACTCGTGGCGATGTGAAACCTGTTCCTGCGTGGGCAAAACCGGTGGCAAAGGAGAAGGATATCCTTACGCCTCCT
>OGMA01000215.1_pt1 | contig 29394 bp, 27 predicted proteins | sample 1573021 | NCBI WGS metagenome assembly OGMA01 (sample SAMEA2581905, study PRJEB24529) | metagenome | biome: Human gut stool | place: China | collected 2011 | reverse complement strand
ACCGCTGCCGGTAGTCGCGTTCAGGACGGAGAAGGAAATATCTGACAATTATACCAGAATACTGAAAGATATCGAGAGGGTGCTTGGGATGGAAGACGCAGAAGTGGATGTAAATTCTTTGTTCATCGGTAAGTGAATATATATTTGGCAATAAAAAAAATACACTAAAAATAAAAGTGAGAAAATGTGTTTTGCTATATTTGCAGCATGTTTCGGAAGTATAAAGCATATTCTGTTCAGAAAATTACGATATGACAATGAAAGAAGATGTTCAACCAAAGAAGAGGTCTGAAAAGATAATAATTTCAATAAGTGGCGAAACCTCCGAATGGCTGGAATTATATTGCAAAACAGACGGAATACTCCGTAAAGACTTCGTTTCACTCCCGCTGGATTATTTCGAGCATACCGGGTTTGACCTGCAATATAGCGTTCTTGATTATTTCCCATTGGAGAAGATTATCGGAGAATTGTGCTGGGTACATAATGAACAAAAGACTTTCGGAAAAATACATGTAAAAACTGAGTTGTAATCAAACCTATTGATAATACTATGAAAAAACAATCTATATATTTTTTAGTTATCATCATTTTGTTAGTACAGACATCTTGCCAACAAAACAATGAGGAAGAAGACTTTTTTAATAATCAAATAACACTCTTAGAAAATAATCCTCGATTATATCTTTCTAAAATTGATTCAACCCAGGTCACTAATCTTAATAACTCAAAAGAAGCAACTCATTTCTTATTGGTTTCATTAGCAAATCACTATATAAATAATTATTACCCACATAAAGGGTTATTACAAAAAAGTATTCATATTTTCACAAAAAAGAAACTAATTCAACAACAACTTGAATCCCTTTTGTTTCTTGCCAAAACATACAAAAAAGAAAAAAACTTAAAAATGGAGGTGCAAGCTATAGAAAAAGCTATAGATATAGCAAGCCAAATAGAGGATAAAGAATGGCTATGTTGTTTATATGGCTATCTAGGAGATATGTATATCCGCAAATACAATATGTTGAAATTTATTAAATATCAAACATTAGCTAACCAGTGTATTGAAGATATTGCATTTAGGGATATGGATATATCAACTCAAGTACAAATGGCAAAAAGCTTTTTATATATAGGAAATCATAAAAAAGCCTATGAGTTATTGAATTTAATAGAAATTTCCATTGATAAAAACAATATTTATTATAATGAAATCAAATGCCTACAAGGTATTGCGTTATATAAGACTAAACAATGGACATTATGTATTGATAAATTACAGGAAGCTATAACATTAAAACAAACAGATGATTTTTTGTTTGTCTGCCATTCTATACTAACTTATTGCTATCACTCCATAAATGATTTAGCAAATGCTTATAAACATAGAAAATTAGCTATACAATATGACACAGACCCGGAAACTAATTTTGCTGAAATAGAATTTTATAAACTGTGTGCAGAATTTGCTAGAGAGAATAATAATACAGATAATCAAATTGATTGCCTGTATAAGGCAATAGAACGACATGAAATTCTTCTAAGAAATTTGAATGGAAGTTCTTTAGATGAAGCTATTCAAGCATATACCCACTTTTGTGATAAAAAAAATTATGAAAAGAAATTATCTACATACAAATATGCTGCTTTAAGTTCTCTTTTTATAGCAAGTATAGGGCTATTAATCTACATCAATAAAAAAAGAAAACAAGCTTACCAAATTGTGGCTCTTCACCAACAAATAGAAACATTGGAGGGATTAAATAATATAAAAGATGAAGCAAAGATGTTCATTTTACGTGATTTTGAAGTAGCCAAACAAATTGCGATGTTGAGATATACGCAAAAAGAACAAAGTGCTAAATTTATAAAAGAATTAAATAGATTCAATATTACACAAAATAATTCTTTACTAACTACGCAATGGGACAATTTTTATAAACACATTGATTTATCTTTTGATAATTTTTATACACTGCTGAAAGATAACTTTTCAGATCTAAATGAGAAAGAACTACAACTTTGCTGTATGATGGTTGCAGGGTTCAAGACAGAAGAAATTGCAGCTATATGGATGCAAAGTATTTTTTCTGTACACAAATATAAAACCAATATCCGAAAGAAACTTAAAACTCCTGAAGGTGCTAATATCATAGCTTTTTTAATGTCTGCTCCTCCATTCCAATGACAGTTTATACTTTTACAATCTTTTTTTGTGATATACCCTAAATATCAAATAGTTATATATTAAGTTTACAAGTTAACAAAAAGGCTTACAAATGGCGATTTAAAGTATTAAGTCTAACTTTGCAACGTTCAAAATCAATAAATTATATGATAAAAAAAGGTTTTTTACTTGCATCGTTTGCCATAGGTGTTTTTGCAAATATATTCGCACAGGACACCTTATCTTTCAAAAAGACAAGAGATAAAAATATCTATGTAGAGTTTTTAGGATCTTCTAACCTTATTGGAGTTTCTTTCGATTCAAGATTTACTCCTATATCCCCATGGGGATATAGGCTTGGTGTTTCTTATTTTCAAGGAGGGGATTCTTTTATTAAAGCATCTAACTCTAATAGAGGGCTATTTTTCCCTATCGAAGTCAACTTTCTCACCTCTGGAAATAAGCACAAATTAGAACTTGGATTAGGTTCTAATCTTGGAATATATAACGAACATATTTCTTTTATAGAAAAATCAAAGGATCAATATGAAACAATAAATTTAACTTCCAATACAACATTTGGATATTATTTCTTTTCTAATATAGGTTACCGTTACATATCAACTAAAGGTTTTCTATTTAGAATAGGATTAAGCCCTTCTTTTAGTTTTAATGATAAACACGGTGTAACAAAAGAACCATTTATTTACCCTTATATTAGTTTTGGATATTCATTTTAATAAATTACACATATATGAAAAAAGAACAAAGTGCCAAACTTTTAAAGGAAATAGAAAAATTTAACTTCATAAAATATAATGACCTATTAACAATACAATGAAACAGTTTTTGTAAACATATAGATTTATCTTTTGACAATTTTTACTCCATGTTAAAGGAAAACTATTCATGCTTAAATGAAAAAGAAATGCAGCTATGTTGTATGATGATTGCAGGTTTTAAAACAGAAGAAATAGCTGCTATTTGGATGCAAAGCATATTTTCATAGATACAAGACCAATATTCGAAAGAAAATTAAAGCACCTGATGGAGCCAATATTATTACCTTTCTTTCTCAAAAAAATGAAATAAATAAAAAAGATAAATATTACAAGTCTTTTTCTATATTCACCACTGACAATCAATTGATTAAATCAAATCATTACAATAAAATAAATTCTATTATAAATGGATTTTACATATATATTGCATAAATTTGCATATTATTAAAGCCATATTATGGCAATATAAATAGATAAAATGTAAACTGAAAAAGCATGGTATAAAATGAAAAAAAATTATTTTATTTGTTATATATCATAACTACTTCTTTCTTTATGGCTTGTGAGAAAGAAGAACATTTAGTAAATAAAAACAATGAACAGTTACCACAAAACCCTAAAGATATGGTTCAAAATAAATTTATTTTTCAATGGGACACCCTTATTGATGATAGTAAAAATGATGACGAATTTTTTATTGGTAACCAATATATAGGAGTACAAAGATGGGAATGTTTAGCAACTTCACCTCACATATATGTAGGAGCAACATTTCCTAAAAGTTCTTTCGCTACAACTTTCGATAGAGAAAATATAGATAAGAAACATCCAATAGATTTAACTTTTAATTTTCCCATTCCATACATAACTTGTATGGAAGATGTTAAGGGAAGTGAATATCTACAAAAGATAAAAGAAGCTCTGAAATCCAAAGAATTCCAGAGCTATACTTCACCTCAAAGACCATATATTATAAAATTTGCAGAATTAAAATCTCTATCAAATATAGAGAACTGTTTCCCATATAATAAAGAGTTTGGCAATGCACTAAAAAAAATAGCACAACAAGAATTTAATATGAAAAACATAAAAAGCCTATGTATTAGTGAAGTTATATTCAAAGGATTCACAATCTCAATGGATGTAGGCACTATAATATAAACTGTGTCACGCATTATTTTTTCTCTAAAAAACTCGTCGGTTGGGGAACGGCCAGCGCCAAGGGGCGGGACCACCTGTCCCGACGAGCGTAAAATTACAATAATTTAAACCGTTCTCCAAATTTTATGGCCAGTTGCTGTGAGATTGTAGCCCAATTGGCCAGTGGCATAGTCCACTTCTTCCGTATATTACGGTATGCAAGATAAACCAGTTTCTCAAGGGCTGTATCTGACGGGAACACGCCCTTGTTTTTTGTTACCTTACGGATTTGGCGGTGATACCCTTCAACGGTATTTGTAGTATATATAAGCTTACGGATAGCCGGAGTGTACTGGAAGTATTCGGACAGTTTATCCCAATTGTCCTGCCATGACCTGATGACGATAGGATACTGTTCACCCCATTTCTCTTCCAACTTAAGAAGTTCATTCTCTGCAGATTCTTTATTTACAGCCTGATAGACGCATTTCAAGTCCTTCAGGAATTCCTTTTGATTTTTGGAGCCCACATACTTGATGGAGTTACGAATCTGATGTACGACACAAAGCTGTACAGCAGTATTGGGATAAACACTTTGGATTGCTTCAGGAAAACCTTTCAAACCGTCTATACAGGCTATAAGGATATCTTCAACTCCACGGTTCTGGAGGTCTGTCAGCACACTGAGCCAGAAGTTTGCCCCCTCATTCCTTGATATATACATTCCGAGCAGCTCCTTATGTCCTTCCTTGTCAATACCCAGCACATTATAGATTGCACGTGTAACTGCACAACCACGTTCATCCGTTACCTTATAATGGATGGCATCCATCCAGACTATGGGATAGACAGAATCAAGCATACGTGATTTCCATGCCTTTATTTCCGGAAGTACACGGTCTGTAATGGAACTGATTGTATCTGCCGATACACGATTTCCAAGATTCTCTTCCATCCAGTCACTAATCTCACGTGTGCTGTTACCAAGAGCATACAGGCCGATTATACGGTCTGCTACGCCTTCTGCAAGAATGGTCTCACGCTTTTTAATGAATTGTGGTTCAAAACTTGAATTACGGTCACGGGGAGTGGAAACGGTTACCTCACCCAATGGAGTCTGGACCTGCTTTTGCATTTTCCCGTTACGGCGGTTACCCATTTGACGTTCCTCTTCTGTAAGATGTGCATCCATCTCACCTTCCAGAGCTGCATTCAGGATACTTTCCAATAAAGGGGCAAAAGCACCGTCTTTACCTAACAAGGGCTTACCTGCTTTCAGCTGTTCAATTGCCTTGTTCTTGATACTTTCAAAATCAAATTCTTCTTTCATAAAAAAACTGTGTTAGCAAAGTTAATATTTTATTTTAATCTTTGCTGACACAGTTTAATTTACATCCTTTCAAAAAAATATTCTTCGCCCATCATCTTATAAGAAAACTTTCTATCTGCTATAAACACATTATCCATAAATACAGCATTGCCTTCATCATATTGGACAGAAATTGTTTTATAAGAACTTCCCCAGTTCCATTTGAAATGATATTCCTCCCTTGTGGAATTACCATTCGCTTGCTGATGTTTGCCTATTATTTCTACTCCTGTTCCGTCCTTGTGAAAATCAAGTTCCTGAATATATCTTGTGTTATGTACATCAACATATTCGGCATGCCACCAATACTTGCATAGATAGTAAGTCGCAGATTCGTCATTGCTCGGAGTTCTTGCATCATCAGAAATTCCGCATCCAGTAAAGCATACAAAAGAAAAAATAGCTATTAATGATAAATATTTCATACGCATTTTGTTTGTTAAAAAACAAAATTAAAAATAATTGGCCATACTATTTTTCTAACAATACTTTAATTAGATTTTTTTCTTTTGATGACCACAATCACATACCCTTTGGGATTGGCTACCAGTCATGCACTTTTCTTTTGTTCTTTCAGAATGGCTTGTGTCAATGGTCCTGTATTACACAACATTGTTTAAATGTGTTGTATATTGGTCTATATATAGTTTGTTCTGTGCTTTTTTTATGCATAAGATTTTTCTTTAAAATATTTATTATAACTTTGCTATGACAAACAAGTAATAGATTTGATGAATCAGTAAAAGCGTTTACTGAGAATGTTTAAATGCCATCATTCGTGATGATATTATGGCATTTTGTGTTTTTCATTTCTATATTTAGATTCAATCTTTTATTATAAAATCTGTATGCACTTTTACTTGGGAAAGTAGAAGTGCATTTTTTATATAACAAAGATTAAAATAGATATCATTTGCAAGCAAATACACAGTTTGAACCTTTTTATGTAACCTAAGCCTGTTGTTGAAATGAAAAAACACACCAAATCTCATAATAATGAATGTATTTGCTTTTTTATAATATGCTTATTTAAAGCAATACATATATCCAATCCACTGGTAATAATGCAGACTGTTTCAATGAGCTAAAATTCAAACAACCACTATAACATACATATCCTTTATGAAATGCTCTGATAATTTGCACGATATTGTGAAATTATATTTCTTTCAAAGAAAGAAGACGGTTATTCTCATGGACAACCGTCTTCTTTTACAAATCTAACAAACGATTTATGTCAGCACTTCGCCAAGTGCTATCTCTTAAAACAATCTAGTACAAAGATAAAAATTTTGTTTAATAAAAACAATACTCATTATAAAAATCCTCCAATAAGATAAAATCTTGAAGTTAATTTATGAATATGATTGTTTCCAGTAAGATCTAAAAGAAATAAAAAACAATGTATTAGTAGTATTTGATTTTATTATCCCTATCTTTGCAAGGAAGCATAGACTCTCTTATGAATGACTTTACTTATGGGGTTTATAGAATTTTAAACCATTTTAAAGCAGTTACCCGTGATGGATAGCTGCTTTTTTACACTATTGATCTGCTTTTTAGGTGCTACGTTGTCGGTATTTGTTTTATTCTTATTTTAAAAGCTTTATCTTGAGGAGAAAAAATTAGATTACCTTTGTAGATATAAACTATGGAAAGTTAAGAATATGAATAAAGCTGAACTGATAGAAGAAATTAAAAAGGTCTGTAAAGTGCGGAATGACATTAAAATAAAGATGGTAGTAACAGGAGAAGACTGGTCCCTTGACGCAAAATATGTGTTTCTTAGTGAGAGTGGAGCGTATGTGACAGACACCTTATATCTAGTAAATATAGACGAACTTGACGCAGAATCATTGAACAGGATATATCAAAAGATTTTTTTTAAATAGATTTTCCTCATAATGAAAATGAATTAGTTGATCCACAAGTGGCGATTTGTTGAGAATGGTCGCTTTTATCATTTTATTTTGGAGGTCTTGAGTTTTTTTGCCTATCTTTGTAGTAACCAATATATCAGATCATTATGAACAGCAATAATAAAAATCAGATAATTCGTTTCGACTGGGCGATGAAACGTCTGCTCAGAAACAAAGCCAACTTCAGTGTGCTTGAAGGCCTTCTCACCACGTTATTGGGTGAGAAGATTATTATCCAGAGGCTTCTTGAGAGCGAAAGCAATCAGGAGAATGAGTACGACAAATACAATCGTGTTGATATGCTTGCCGAGGACTCCAAAGGTGAGTTAATACTGATAGAGGTACAGAACAACAGCGAATACGCTTATTTCCAGCGTATGTTGTTCGGTACTTCCAAACTAGTCACAGAGTATATCAACAGAGGGGAGAGTTATGACAAGGTTCGTAAAGTATATAGCGTCAATATAGTCTACTTCTCCTTAGGGCATGGCAGGGATTTCGTTTATCATGGAAAGACGGAATTTAGGGGCATTCACACTAATGATCTTCTTGAACTCAGCCCATTCCAGAAACAGACTTTTAAAGTGGATGTGGTCAGCCAGTTATATCCCGAATACTATATCCTGAAAGTGAACGGTTTCAATCAGGTAGCAAAAAGCCCTCTAGAAGAATGGATTTATTACTTGAATACCGGTGAAATACCTTCCACTGCTACAGCTCCCGGTCTTGAAGAGGCCCGTGAGAAGTTGAAACTAGATAGCATGACCAAGGATGAACTGGCCGCTTATTACAGTCATTTGGACAATTTGATCATTCTTCGTGATAACATTCATACTGAACGGGAGGAAGGCAGAGCGGAAGGATTAGTGAAAGGCAGAGAGGAAGAGAAAAGAGAGAATGCCCGTAATCTGAAAAGATTAGGTGTGTTATCTGACATTATTTCACAAGCCACAGGATTGTCTAAAAATGAGATTGAAGAACTGTGATATAGATCTTAAATTGTTAAGTGGAATCCAATAACTGGTTTATAGAGACTCGCATTTGAAAACTCCTAAATCTTCAGTTTAAGAGATGGAAGGAGGTGTGTCGTAATACACGATGCCCTCCTTTTTTGTAATACGTAATAATGTGACAACAAATATTTTTAGAAATAGGCAAATCCTTTTGAACAAATCCATTGGTATCTTGTTCAATAAAATGTGAAGTAGATTGTCAAAACGTAACTAATCTGAACCGTTCCGGCTTGTGATAAGTAGGGACGGTTTTTATTTTGATAATATTTCTGTTAAAAGATAACCCATGAATTATATGTTCCTTTATCTTTGCACACTATTAACATCAACTTATGTATCATGACTGAAAAAAATCTTATTCCGAAGAGGAATTGAATGAAATGATCGCATGGTTCAATAACCATGCCAATAAACTTCCAAAAGAAATGCAGATTAACAAAGCAGCTTTCACTCCGAATTTGAAACTTACTATTGAAAGCTGTATCATGCAAGCTAAACAAAACTTAGGGAACTATAAGATGGGAGGACCGTTTCTGATTTTGAAACAAATCAGAGCAAATCTTGAAAACAATAAATGATATTCTTTTATTATTTAACAAGAAAATCAAGATATTCTTATCCATTTGCACCATCGCTGCCAAAACACCAAAATCCATTGTCATATCGTGACAATGGAAGAAGCTTGATGGTAATAAATATTGTTATCAAGCTTCTAGTTACCCAACAAAGAGTAATGAAAACTATTCCATATTCAATTCATATTGAAAAAAATAATCAGGAGCAATATTCCGATTATTCGGAGAATGCAAGAAGCCATAGAGCATTAATAGAAAACAAATAGAACTTATGGAATCTACTTATTTTCTATTATTACAGAACAAGATTCAGTTTTATAAAGAAATATTTTTGCACTTATCGTTCGTTTTAACCAATAAAAAATACACCCTCACTTTCCCAAGCAAAGGTGTATATAATTACTCATTTAAAATGGTATGTGAAAAAAATTATTAACTAAAAAGATGCCATTATTCATCACGAACGATAGCATTTAGACTATTTTTGTCAGTAAACGCCTTTACTGATTTAGAATTAAGTTTAATTCAATATAGATGCTATAAAGTTATATATAAATTTTATTTTATCAAAACTATTTAAAAAAGGCGGGATTCACCAATCCTGCCTTTTTCAATACAAACTGCTTTGCTAGCAAGATGCCTTACAACATCCAAGCTTAATGAATCAAAAAATAAAAACACATTCAGTTATTTGTGATAGCAAAGCTATAACAAATATTTTAAAGAAAAATCTTATGCATAAAAAATGCACAGAATAAACTATATATAGACCAATAAACATTTAAAATAATATTGTAATACAAAAGTCATTGATACAAATCCTTCTGGGAGGACTTCTGCCAATACCAAACATAAAATCGGTATCAAAAAACATAAATATATCAACTGAAACAGTTGTGACTTTAGTAACATTGGCATTAGGTGAAGTCTGCCTTTTATCGATTTCAGATGGAGGATATACTGTAGTCATCTCTTTATCTGCAACCCAAAGTAATACGATAAAATATAGTATAATTTCAGGGGAGCTAAGAGGAACATACAAATTATCTGATGAAGGATTAAATCTGAATATGACAACATCAGAAGCAAGAACACCAAGGATAAGATACATTATTTTTTAACAGAAATAATCTCATAATCTCGACCTGGGAGAACTGCTCACTAGTTTGAAGCTGTATCCTTTCATGTACAAAGGGATAGTAGAAAATAGAAGTTATAATGATATGATCGAAGCTGGCTTTTATAAAATAGAAAATAACATGATTGATGGACCTAACACTTATTGGGGAACACTTGTTGTTTTTAATGATAGTGCTCACATAACACAAGTGTTCTATCCAAACATAGACAGTGCAGAAATATCCACTAGAAAAGGTAGTATTAATAATTTTGCAAAGTCAGCGTGGAGAAGCATTTCTTTTACATAAATTCGCTTTAAAATCAGAGCTGGGAGAACTTTTGCCACTTTCGACAAATACTAATAAGGGATTAACAAGGAGAACAGCATATTTTGATTTAATTCAAGGCAAATTATACAAGATAGCATATAAAGAGGAACTATATGTATATAAACCTGTAATATGCTTACTATATGTGCTAAGAAATGGAATATCGTCTTGCTATGTAGCTTCATTAAGTGGGTATCGTAATGGAGTTTCCCATTTTAAATTGATATGTGGAAATGATATCCAATTTAAGCTGTATCAAAAGTTGAATAGCGCTAATTATTTTGACATCATGCTGGAATGCCCTGATAATTCAGCTGGCATTATGGAGATAAAAGCCATGGATGATTTAACGGTTATTGAAACGACAGAACCATTAAGGGATTGGCAACAAATTGCAACAGAATAATAGCATAAGTTGAGAGCTGGGAGAACTGATAGGGATTGCTACGAAAGAAAATAAAGGCTTGAGCGATAGTGTTCAAGCCTTAAATTCTACGATTTATAATATTTCTACCGGAAATAAGGAAACTGCTTTGTTTAAAGTTTGTGATTATGGCAGTAATATTAATCATATATTACATATATATAGCTCACCTAATGGCACATTGGATAGTTGCAACTATATTCGTGTGATCTTATCAGACAAATATATATTCGTAAATAAATTATTTGAAAAAGGATATAATAGTATCAGACTTTTTAAAGATAGAAAATCTTTTTATGTTTACGTTTATAGCAGTGTATGGACAAGAACCAAGATTGAGGTTTTTTCAGAGAACCCTGATCTCTTCTATTTCACAAACGTGACGGATGAAATCAGTATATCAGATTTGGAAGAAATCTCTATATCTTGAAAAATATAGCGGTTTATTCAGATATTTATTACCTTTGCACCGCATATGGCGTTGTGCATATCAGGATCGGGTGGCACCGGCTTGTACCGGACCACCCGTTTTTTAATCCTATGTCAACGAAAAAGTTTGCCATTTACCCCAACTACCGACCCAATATAGCCTGATCTTAATCAATTGCCCCGAATAGGTTGCTTGAAACCCTATTTTTTGAACATCATTTGTCCCTATAAATATAACAGCATTTTGCCCATCACCACTTTCGAATGGAGAATTAGATGTTGATTTAGTTGTTTTCCGAATCCCATTCCATGTAAATGTATTGTAATCTTCAATGGGATTAACATCTCTATCGAAGAACTGTTCCATAGGCATTAGTCCATCTTTCTTGGCTGTAGCAACACCAATCAGTTCTCCCAGGACTTTCGCGGCAGCCGAAGAAGATGTCAAAGTTGGGTTCTTGGAACCGTCCAAAGTACGGAGCCAAGAGAAGGTGTCGGACTGGGGCAACTGGTCCTCAAACTCATCTGTTCCGGCTGCCGCAGCGGCAGCAAATGTTGATATTTCTGATGCAGCGGAAACAATCCGTGCGGAAACTAATTCTGTCATCTCATCGACGGTCACCTGTCGTTCGTTGCCGTTTTTATCCACAGCTTTAAAGCCAACTATATTTTCTAAATTCAAATCACTCATAATATCCAAATTTTATAAAGTTCTTATATAAGTTTTCCACGCTTTTGAAGTGCCGCCAATCGATTTGTACAGCTTCTTCCTGCCACCTTTTATCTTGTACCGGGAAAGGTTGCTTCCGTCATAGTTCACGGGATAATCCAAATTGCCCTCGTTGGCATACGCCTCCATTTCGTATGAGATGGTATAATATGCCGAACTCGCAGGATGGCAGATAGGGTTTCCCTTAACCCACTCGACAAAATACCGCCAGTAGTATTTTACCCATGAGCCGATAACCTGTGCCTGACGCAAGTGTATGGTTTCGTGCGTCATACTCTCCTTACCCGCATAGGTCTGCATATACCTATCTATGTTCTCCTTGTTCTCGGCACGGTATATCATCCGTCCGCACCACATCATGAAACGGTATCTCTTGAAAGGATAATGCTTCATGGGAAGCAGCTCAGGAGTATCAAAATCACCCGGCTTGCTTGAGAACAGCATCTTGATTAATTGCCATAATTCTTTCATACTACTCCTTCTTTTTATCCAGATAATCATTCAGTGAGTCCGCCAGCAGACCGGGCAGCATGGAGGTGGAGCGTCTTATGATATCCACCTCCTCTTCGTCAAGTTCCACACCATCTACAGTCGACTTGAAGATTTTCTCCGCAAGGAGATGCGCCTTCAAGCCCGCTACGTTCTTATATATCCAGTCACCGAAGGCCTCAGTGATGTTACTGGCTATAAGCTTTTCTTTTTTAATCCCATCATAAATAGGGAATTGTGCAAAATTTATTCTCATACTTTATATTTAAATTATCCGCAATAAAACATAACCCAATAATTACCCATACACTTAATGAAGCCGGATGCAAAATCCAAATCAATATAAGACACCTCCTGTCCTCCGGGAGCAGGCAGGATCCGTCCTCCTGTCAATCTTACTCCGCCGCTCATACGTTTGAAGTATATAGTATGTCCCGGAACATCCGGAGGAAGCGTCACTTCTATATTGTCTCTATTAATAAACATCACATTATCATCGTTGTTGTTCAATGAAGCTTTGACAGAGATATTCCTCCAGTTGCCAACTATGCCACGAAGAGAAACATAGCTGTCATTGTTCGGATGAAGGAAAATGTTACCTCCCTCCACGAATAGAGGAATGCTCGGAGTCTTGATGTGCATCCCGATCATGGCATTTGGACTCTGTATGTCAATTCCAGCATCATACTTAATCCCTTCAATGGTGACAAACTGCGTGTTTCCCCCGATTCTTACGTTTGCAAATGTCCTTTCGTTATAAAACTCAATTTGTCCGGCAGACAAATTGAAACCGACGTATTTATTTGTTTCATTTTCATAAAGGATCTTTGAGGACAATATTCCCGAAGCGATGGAGAACGGACCGATACGTCCTTTATCCGCTGTGATTGTTCCTGTAATCTCTGCATTCTTACATTTAAAATACCCGGTTACGCCGTTGATAAGAAGAGTTTCACCTTTGTCATTAAAAGATTTGAGAACCTTGTCTTTGAACATGAAGCCGGCTACATTCGCACCATCGGCAAACAGGGTGTCAGTGGCGATATTCACAAACTTCTGCATAGCTTCCCAATTGGAATCACCGTTGACAGATGTGGGTGCAGCGGTAACGGAAGCGCCGTAATTTTTTACAAGGAAATTATAATAAACTCCCCCTATCAGATATATGACCTTATCCCGGTAATCCGCATTCCAGACGTAAGTCTGTCCGGAAGCCCATACGCCTCTGTCACGGGGAAACGCCCCTGTTGCTCCTGTCGCTCCTATGGAACCATCATTTGCAACACCCACCCCTTTTTCAGCGACAAAATTATTATTCCATGCGTTTGCGTCCGACGCGGATTTATAAGCCCGGACGGCAAACTGGGTGTATCCGGCTGTCGCTGGAACGGATATCTGATTGCTTAGGGTAGCACCTACGTGAGCCAGCCAGCTTCCGTTGTATTTGCGGGCTGCCAGATAAAGCGTGCTGCACGTGCTTACATTGCCTGCCACATTCTGTTTGCAAGTGACAAGGAATCCAGACGGGGATGGCGTGCCTGTTGAAGTGAAGTTGATCACGCTGACAGGACTGTCCAGCCAGTAGGATGCCGACGGTCCGACGGGAGCAACCATCTCCTGCCAGTCCGCATGTACCGTCCGGTTCGCAGATCTGCCGGCGAGGATGTATCCGCCGTCTCTTTTCCTGCGGAGTCTGCCGTTTCTGAACTTGGCGATTTTAATCGGAGGGTTGGAGGTTTCAACCTTGCTTAAGTAAGATCCTCCGGCAAACGATACTGTACTGTTCTTGGCATACGGAGTATTGGCGGATTCCCAATGACCGGCTGCTGTGATGCTCTCACCATCCTTTCCGTCACTGCCGTCCACAACCATCGGGACAGTTTCGACATCAACCGCCTGACCGTTCACGTAGAACACGAACTTCAAGCTACTGGTAAAATTACCGGAAGCCACCCCGACACCATCACCGATGGGAACCTCGGCCGCACCGTCACGACTGTACTTTAACTCCCCGTCCGTTGTGGCCGTAGTGACCGCACCGACTGTCTTCATACGCCGACAGGATACCGAAGCTACACTGTAACCGCCGTTCTTGTTCTTGCTGACCATCGTGGCCGAAGTGACAAGGCTATAAATTACCGCATCGGAACCGTCCGCCCCGCCACGGACACCGGTTATCTTGAAAGTCAGTTCACGGGTATAGAGCTGCCCGTTCTTCATTGCAGCCAGTGTGATGGTGACCGTATTCTGTTCCGGAACCGACTTTCCGGCAGCGACGGATATCGCCACCGCTCCGGTGGCCTTGCTTGTGCTTGCCGTGAAACCGGCAGGCGTGCTGACTGTTAAAGTCTCAAGGGTGAGTTTCTCGGTACCGTACCACATGGATACATGGGTAGTCCATGACTGTGCGGAAGTAGTAACACCGGTACTGGTAAGAGCGACGCTCACCATCTCATTGTCAAGGTCGGCCATGATATTCGACTCCCCGTCCTTACTCCAACGGTGCACAGGGGCCGGAGTGCTCCATTCACTCCATACTCCATCACGCTTCACACGTTTGCACGCCCATTCCACCTGATGGTCTGCATCCACGCCAAGAAAATCATCTGTCCAGCCTTCCGGTATATAATCATCCTGCTGCTTCGAATCCGGCTTGTCAGGGGTAAGGCCGATGATGTTGGTACGGGTGTAGATCCACTCGTAACCTTTGCCGTCCTTACCGTCAGTCCCGTCTTTGACCATGACCATCCACAAACCATTCCGGTATATGTAAGTACAATGGTCAGCCGTATTTCGGTAGCTGTCACCCTCCTTGGGATTGGACGGATGGGATGCGAATTCACCAAGGAAGGTGATGCTTTCGCCTTTCAGCTCACGCCCGTCCAAAAGCATCTCCCAGTCTTCATGCACGGTCCAGTCGGCTGACTTCCCGGAAAGGATATAACCGCCATCCTTTTTGCGACGATAACTGCCATTCTTGAACCTTGCGATCCTGATGGGAGGATTGGATGTTTTCACCTTGGAGATAAAAACACAGCCCGCCAAAGTGACCATGGTATTGACCTCGTATGGGGTCTTAGAGGATTCCCAATGACCGCCACCTATTACAGACAGGCCCGGATCACCCTTGTCACCTTTGGCGGCTGATACAAGCCAGTCCGGATTGTTTTCGGATGGCTCGGAAGTAGTGCCCTTGTCATTGACGCACAACCATGTGGAACCGTTATGGGGCACACGGGAATAATACGCATACTTTCTGCCCGGCTCCCAGCTAGGGAAGTCGATAGGAACGCGGACTGTGCTACCGGTAATTTCATCAATTTGAAAAATCAATCCCGTCATGATGATATCCTGCAATACTGCCGAGAACCTGTCGCAGTTGATCCCGTTGATGGTCATACCCTTCTTCTTGCCGAACCAGCTCTTCATCTGTGCCGGCTCCGGGTCCCAGGTGTTGGCATTGTCAACAAGGGTGATACAGCAGTTACCGTCACGCACGTCTATGATGATATAAGTCTGACGCTCTTTGTCGGTGAAGTTCCCCGTCTGTCCGAGACGCATCTCGTTATGGGGAACGAACTCATATCCGGGACGCGGAACCATCACGAATGTCTTCTCGTCGTAATCTGCGGAAGTGATACGGTACTGTATTTTCCGGAAACCAATAAAGTCACCGGTAGTGACGCTTTTGTCATGCCAGAAGCCTAGGAGGATATCGTCCGGCTTCTGTCCCAGCGGTACACCATCCTCCAGATCAGGGGTGACAGTATAGCTGCCGTCACTATTGGCGACAAAGCTTTTTATCTTCAGCCCTCCGCCGGGACTTATAGTATTATATCCTTCAAAATAGGTCTGACGGTTGAAACGAAGTTCTGGTACACTCAGAGAGCTGCGCAGGACCAGAGCCTCCAGCTCGGCACGGGCGTCCTCACCGATGTAACCGCCCTGAACACCGGTGATAAAGTCACCGAACTTGGCGTATTTCTTGATGACGGTTCCGCCCAACAGGGATAATAGGAAACCGGTGCGTTCCTCCGTGTCCTTGCGCATGAACATGATCAGCGAGCGCAATGCGGAATACACGTTATGGTCTGTTGCAGGGGTGGAGTCGTGGCTTCCGATCACATACACACCGCTGCCACCACCGCCCGTATAGGTCTGTCCCTTCAGGGTAAGGCTCTCAACCTTTTCCTCCAGCTCCCCGATACGGGAATAGGCGGCGGTTTCCCCGACAGTATAAACAGGTGAGTCAAAGGAATAGTCAAGATTGAATTCAAATCCGATAACCCTTGACTGCCTTCCGTTTTCAAAATAAGCCTTGTTAATCAGGTTAACTTTCTGACCTGCACCATAGAGATTATGTATTCCGTCCTCACTGTATGCGACATCCGACATCATCTTACAGTTATATGTAGAAGGGTCTATCTTGGATTTGGCAGCGTACTTTTCAGTCTTTTCCTTCAACTCCTGCTCGGCGGCACCCACAAGCCCCAGTTCGGTTATTTTCGTGCTGTCCCAGCCGGAAAGCACATATTCATCTCCATCCTGGGGAAAGAGCACATCACCGGGAAGCGGTCTGCCATAGTCCTCATTCCTGACTATCTCCCAAAGCTGTGCCTCAGGGTTCCATCCGCCATCCTCCAATTTCTCCGGCTTTCCCTCAGGATTGAACTTCACGGCGAACTCCAAACCGTTGAGAAGCCCGGACGCGAAACGTATCCTCAGCTCCTGACCGGGGAGGATATATTTCTCGGAAAAGTTAACACCCGTGTCCCTAAAGCGGTAGGCATTCCATTTTTCCTCGGTGGTTGTACCGTCCTCATTCTCCACCTTGTCCGTCACTTCGATAGTGGTGACATCCGACATGATGCCCGTTCTTCGGGGATAGACTTCATCGAAGATAACCACCTGCTCGACGGCTTCCTCGGTAGTCATATCAGGATAAGCGTCAATGTAAGGAGTGCCTTCGGGAAGCATCAGCCTGCGCTGCACCACGCCGTTCACAACCACGGTCTCGTCAATGGGGCGGTAGTCTGCCGGTATGTTACGGGTGGAACCAAAAGCGTAGATACGGGTGGCATAGGTGGACTGGGATTCTGACTGTGACATTTCCTGCACGTTTTTCCCGATCTCGAAATCCACCGCGTCACCGGACTCACAACGCCCGAAATGGATGATGTTTTCAGTCACCCAACATTCGCAATCCCATTTCTTCGCCATCTCAAAACAAGCGTCAAGGATGTTGATGTTATCGTAACTCATCAACTGGGACTTGTTTTCGACTGTGGAATCAATGGAGAAAACAAAATCCTGTCCTTTGTATGTGTAACCAAGAGCTTTCAAATTTCTAAGGACTATACCGGCTTGTACGTCAAGCGGGGCGGTCAGGTTCCAGGACGCTTCCTGTCCGGCCGTCTCCGGGGTATATTTGAAGATTTTGTTTTTCCATTTCCAGTAGTAGGCGTCAAGTCTTAATTCGTAATCGTAGCCGGCGGTATTGGTGTTGAATGCGGGCTTCTGCAAGTCGCACACCTCGAACAATCCGAAGTTACATTCCACGTATGAGCCAAGTTTGAAATATATGGGATTCTCTAAGGAGAACTTTAACATGATGTAGTCCTCCTTCATCAGAGTGAACTTACGCTTGCAGCCTTCATTGATCAAAGTTGTAAGCAGGATAGCACCGGATATGTCTTTGATGTCGATTTGTTCCATAATTAAGTTTTGTGTGCCTTTACACAATGCTGAACAAAAGTATATATTTTATTTGAAAATCAAATATAATATCAAGGGGAATTTCTGTTATTGGGATTAGGCTCATTCAGCTTCAGCACGAATTTTCCTATGCCTTGCATGAATTGGCTGAACTGGTTACAGGAAATATAAATAGTCCTGTAAACTATATTGGGCTGATACTTTGTCTTTATTTCAAGTATTCCTTTATCCAACTCATTACAAAAGCTGTCATACCTTGCAAAGAATGTATCTTTATCAGGGGCTGTCAGGTTTATCTGTAATGTAAGATCGCGCTCGTCCTTTTTGGGATCAGCTGTTATCACACGCTTTCCATGCTCCATTCGGCTCTTGTTCTCAATGAACTCCTTATTGGGTGCTGGGGTCATGAGGGCGGACAGTGCAGTGTCATCCATGCTTATTCCCCATGTGGTATAAGCGTCCTTTCCATTAATAAACAGTTCTTCTTGTGGCATATTTATATACTTTTTGTATTTTTCGCTATTTCGTCAAGCTTGTTTCCAAACTTATAAATTAGTTTGGTGTATTTGTTAATACTTTCAAGGTGACCGTTGGATGAAATCATCAGATTTCTTATCTCAGTCAACATTGTATTGTTGTCTTTGGCAAATGAGGATATGGCTTGTGCCACCGCCAGCGTATTCAGCATGGCATTTTTTATTTCTTCTCCTGCAATCTGCAATGCTGTAAACCTACCGTTCAACTCTTCGCCTGTATCTTGACTCATTGCCTGAAAACCTTTGGATGAAGCTGACTGGGATGTTGATTCTTGCGAAATCTTGTCATATCCGGTTGCTGCGGCAAGCTCGTCACGGAGCTTCATGGCTTCGTCCACATAACCCATGTATTCATCCATCAGCTCCTTACGCTCATTATTGTCAAGCGTACCATCATCCTTCATGGCTTCACCGAATTTATCATACCATGTCCTCAGTTTGTCACTAAACTGTTCACCGATGGCATTTGACAGCATCGCCTGCATGAAATATTTGGATATGTCATCAGCAAAATCCTCCGCACTCTTCTCCATATCCATCAGACTGCTTATAAAACTGTCATACATGGAATCGAATGACATTCCGATCAGGCCCTCATAAAGACTGTCGGTCAGTTCTTCCAGTTTTCCTGCCTGCTCTATATAATCATCCAGCTTGTCGGTAACACGCTCACCGTAACCTCCCTTACCGGAAGATTCCATGATATCCCATAACCATACGTCCGACCGTAGAGCCTTCATCTGTTCGGGGGTCAGATTCCACAAGGAATCGGTGCCGGAGAAATCCTGCATGCCGGTAGCTTTTCTTGCGTGTTCCAGCATTTCATCCGTCCATTTCAGATAATGCTGCCAGCTGCCGTGGCTCTTATGATATCCGGCTTGCTCCTTTGCTATTTGCAGATAGTTTTTATTGACTTCCTCCTGATACTTTACAGCTTCCCTGTAAGATTCAACCGATTTCATTCCCTTGCTTGCCTTCATCTCGTCAGTCAGATCCTCGATGGCCGTTTGCAAAGTTCCATTCCTGTCCGTCAGCCTGTCTATCGTTTCCTGTACTTCCTTGGCGTTTCCACCTATTCCAAACAAGGAGTTGAAGCCTCCGAATGAGATTGCGTTCAGGATGTTTCCTATGCCGTTCCTCAATGACTTGCCGATTGTGACAAACAAATCCCCTGACAAGACATCACCGATAATTCCACTGACAGCGTTCAGAACAGCATCAAGCAGACCACCGACAAGATCACTTAATCCGTCTTTGAGTACGTCAATGATGGACAGAATCCATCCGACAATGGGGACCTCCTTAAGAGATTCTGACGTTTTTCCTATGACATCCTTGAATCCGTTCACGGTTTTGATAATTCCGCTATATGCGTTATACAATCCACCGGATGAAATCTGCTGCAAGCCTCCCAATAAATTTTCCATGCTTGCTTTCAGTATGGTGGCAGTATCAGTCACATTACGCTGGGCCTGATTGGCGATATCAGTCTGTGTCTTCACATTGGCGGATGCAATGTCAGCATTCTGCCGTGCTGTTTCAAGAGCGTTTGCTGCGGCTTGTTTCTCACTTTCCGTTCCGCCCTTCTGCGCTTTGGTGTAATCATCCTGTGATTTCTTTAGTCTTTCCAAAGCAGCTGTTTCAATCCCTATGGCACTGATACGATTCTGTTCTGCTATTTGATAGGCTTTTACATCCTCTCCAAGTTTCTTGAAGTTGACTCCACTTGTACCACCCAAAGACTTTTCCATCTGGCTGATGGCGTCAATCAATGATTTCTGGCTTGCCTGATCGGAGTTCTTGAACTTGTCAGTCCGTACATATTTTTTCGCTTCGTCCAAGGCGGGCTTTATCATGTCGGAAAACATGGAACCAAACTCACCGAACACAGTAACCCAATCTATATTGGCTTTTATGGCTTCTGTTTCCTTGTTCTGTATGGCAACATCACGTTGTTTCTCCAGTAACTTTACTTGTGCACTATTAACACCGTTTTCTTCCTGTGCTTTCCTTATTTTTTCCGCATACTCTTGGGCGATAGCCAATTTCTGCTGCTGGAACGTGCCATATTCTTTCAAGTAGTCGTTCAAAGCCTGTTGTTCGGCTTTCAGCTGTCCTTCAGTTACATCGGAAATATCTTTATCTCTCATACTTTCGGCATTGGTATAAGCTTCTGAAATTTTCTGTGCCTGCTTGTCGGTCAGCTTACCGTTACCGGCTTTGCTCCATTCTTCCTCCTGTTTTCTTATCGCATCAATCTGTTTCTGATAATCAAGGTCAATCTGTTTCAACTTCTTTTCCGTGCCTTCTCTCATCAGGTTGATTTCATCCTGTTGGTTCTGACGGTGAAGTGAAAGAAGTTGCCCGTCCAGCTTTTCCTGATTTTCTTTTTGCTTTTTTGCTAGATTTTCCTGTCTGGTCAGTGCGCTTCCGGTTACTCCGCCCAGCTCCTTGTATGTCTTTTCGGATGCCTCCATCTTATCTTTGGCTTCTTTCACCTGTTTCGATGTAGCCGTCTGATCTTTGATTAAGGCCTCGTACCCTTTTTTCGCTTTCTCCCATTCGACTTTAGCATTTGCCAAATCCTCTTGATATGTAGTTTCTTGTGTTTCCTGTCTGTTCTCAACTTCCAATTGGGTATTGATTTCTGACAAGACATCTTTTCTTGCGTTTGCCAATTCATTCTTCAGGTCTTCGATACGCTGTGCCTGAACCTTCATTTCGGAACGGTTGTTCTCTTTCCTTGCCAGATTATAAGCCCATTCTGCACTTTTTATTTGTTGTTCCAAAGATTCGACTATAGCCTGTTTTGACTGTGTTCTGGATTTTGAAACCTCTTCATTATATGCCTTCCAAAACCCAGTCAAGTCATGTATATGACCTTTCTCATCGACATACTTCTTAAAGAGTACAGGATATAGTTTCTCAATGTCTTTTAAGGCTTTAAGTTTAGTGGTCTCGGCTTCCACCTCGCTATTAATGGTGCTAACAAGACCTTCCAAAGTACGTTTCCGATCTTCTTCGTCCGTGTCGAGTTTTTCTATTTTCTTGTTGTACGAGTCCAAAGCACGTTCAGCAGATGTTGTGCTGTCGGATAATGCCCACATGGCAGCTCCAAGCCCTACAACTGCCGTTGCCAATAACACATACGGATTAGTAAGCATGACAGCGTTCAACGCTTTTTGTGCTGTTGTCTGCAAGACCAGCCATCCGTAGTGGGCACGTTCCGCTACAGTCAGGGCCGCTATGCCGGAGGTTTGAAGCGACTGAATGGCTGTTACGACCATGACTGCAACCCTGTATGAACCGTATGTAGCAACAAGTCCGGTCAATAACCGACCTACCTTCTCATAGTTCTCCACCAGATAAGACATGCCGGACAAGGTCTTGTTGATGACACCCTCGTTTTGTTTTCCGATTTTATTGAACATGGTGTCAATTGCATCTTCGATATTGCTTATTTGTCCGGTAATGGTTTTGGATTGTGCTTCCATCAGACCGCCGAATTTGCAGCCTTCATTGGTCATGGATTCAATGGCCTTCTGCACTTCGGGGAATCCTACTTTTCCTGCTGTCACAAGTTCGCTTACCTTGTCTTTGGTTACTCCGAATTGTTTGGCAAGTTCATCGGCCAATGGAATTCCACGTCCCATAAACTGACGTAGGTCCTGTGTGAAGAGCCTTCCTTGTGTCATGGTGGTACCATACAGCCAGACCAGATCGTTCAAAGGGATGGATAGTCCTGCCGCGATATCCCCAAGCCGGACAAGCGTATCATTCACATCTTTAGCCTCCGTACCATAGGCTAACAGTTGTTTCGCACCATTGGCTACATCCTGAAGGTTAAATGGAGTGATGGCGGCGGTACGTACCAGTTGGGACATTAGTGTGTCCGCCTGTCCCTTGTTTCCAAGCATTGTCTGGAATGCCACTTCAAGCTGCTGGAACTCGCCACGTACACGAGCTATGTCACTGATGAGCTGCTGCGCTCCAAGACTGATTCCGAAAGTGGCTGCGGCCGTGGTCAGTCTTCCGAATATCTTCTCAATACTCAGCCCGCTTTCTTCAATTTGTCTTGATGTGTTGCGTACTCCGTTGCGTGCTTCCTCTAGCTTGCGTAAAAAGTTGGAGTTATCCCCAGTTATATCAAAATGCAATCCAGCCATAGTCTTTTCGATTTGATGGGTATCATGTGCATTGACATGACATTTGTTCTATTTTTCTTGTTATAAAATTATAGACCCCGTAATTTTTTTGACCGATTATGAAAATATTGTTCTGTTTTTCCGATTCATTCCTCAAGCAGGGCTTTGATACGTTCCCTGTTCTTTGGATTCCCGGCATCGATTATTTCTTCTGAGCCAGATATTCCGAGTTGTTTCATTTCGTCAGAGGACAGATATACAGTCGTGATGGCATCAGCCATTAACATCCTTAGATTGATATAGCTGATGCCCCATACCACATAATCAAAAGTCCATCCGTATCTTTGGCAGGCAAAGTCTATCATTGTTCCGTAGGTGCTGTTGCCTCCGAATGAGATACTGCTATTGTCCTTTTTTACTTTGGCTATCCGTTTTCTTTCCGTATTTTCTTTGTCTATTCCGAAATGCCGCAGGAAGGTATCCATATTATCACTTGTAAGAATGAGAACCAGTATGGTAGCAAGTTCCTCCTCAGAGAGTGTTCGGGAAAACAATTTTGTACGCTTATCCACCTTGCTATTGTCGAACAAATCGTTCTTCCGGTTGAACGTGGAGTAGGAGAGTATGCGGCAGACAATATCACGTTTCGTTTTGCAGATCCTTATGGCTTCCATATAAGGATTGGTGGAAACAACCTGTTTGCTTATTTCGAGGGAATCAAATAATCTGGCCAAAAGATACATTTTGCCGAGTGTGACGGGATGGATAAAGAAAGACCGCTTGCCAACGGTAAAGCCGGCAGGTCTTTCCATGATGGCGTCGGCCACATCCATCTCAATATTTCGCTCTTTGTCATTCATAAATCATAAATTTGATGCAGGTTTATCCTCCAACCTGTAAAGGACGTCTTTCCGTTTGCCTGTTCTCTGAATGGAAAATTATCATCCGGCAGAAGTGTACACCGCGTTTACTTCAACTGTTTCCCCATCTTTAACAGTAGCGGATGTCTGTGTAGGCAGTGTTTTTCCTTCGATATCTTTATATATGATTGTCACAAGACCGGCTTTTGTGGTAATTGAAGTACCGCTATGATGCCAGTCCGTTTCTGTAGATAATTTCCACATGCCGGCTCCGCCATCATCTGTGATGATCACTCGAAGGCTGCCGGCACCATTAAAATTTACGACTTCGAATTTTACCTGATTGCCGGTCTTAGGTTTCAATACGTCAGCGGTATATTTCCACTTGGTGCCATTATCTGTGTCGTATGTATCCTCCAAGGACAACACGCTTCTGTCGATTATGATACCTTCAACAGTTTTGTCTTCAGGCTGGAGCTTGACAGCGTATTCACCTGTAATCACACCATCTGTATCTTCCACCGGTTTTCTACGGCCTTTGCCAGCCCGGATTTCAAACTCAAACGTATAGGTGTTTGCCGCATACTTGACAGCCTCGTTTTCTCCACCTTCAATCTTGGCCTCTTTCTTCGCACCTTTTGTAGGTGTCAATTTTGTAGAGTTCTCGACAGGTGTCGGTATATCAATCCAAGATGAAGGAGCTTCTCCGCTGCTTTGCAGCTTTCCAATTTTGATAGTACATTTTCCCCAAGATAATTCCATGATCTTATTCGTTATTGAATGAATATAATAGTTTATTGTTAATGAAGTGCTCGTTCTTTCCGTTCACTTCAAGCACCCTTTGTTTATTCAGCGTGAAGCGGTAGCTTTCTCCATGCCCTGTTTCCAATACTTGGATAGCGACTTTGCAAAGTTCTCTACAGCGTGCATCATTCATTTCCGCCTCGCCATTACGGATATTGTCCTTTACATAAATGTTCACATTCACGAAAGCTTCCTGTATCTGTCCGCTTCCATTTTCAAGGATTGATATGACTATATCCTCCCTGTCAGAGTTGGATGGTCTTTTTGATGCCTTGCAAAGTTTTCCGTTCACGACTTTTTCCAAAAGGGAACCTTTGATGTGTTTGTAAATATCATCTTTGATTTCAATATCAGACTTCATCATGATGCAAGTTGCTTTTTCAGTTTACTCATCATTCCCGGTAGTTCCTTTCTTGCAAACAGTTCGGCGGATGCAAGTACATTCTTATTTTCCATTGCTTCCACAAATTCAGCATAGTTCATTCCGGCTACTACAACAAGTGCGTAGCCATTCGCGAATTTTTTAGACAATTCCTCAATAAGTGCTTTGCCTTTCCTGACTCCCTCATTACCTTGTCGTACTTGTGTGAAATCTGAGTATTCAAGTATTTTTCCGTTGTGGATGATGGCATAGCCAATCGAACTGCGCAAGTTTCCTGACCGGTCATACCAGCTTATCTCCTGCGGTCTGTTCCTTGCTTCGATCACACACAATTCTCCAAGGTAGGAGAGGGCGCGGACAGTTAACACTTCAACACGTTCTTTTTCCTTATTGATAAGGGTGTCTATCCGACTTGCAGGTGTCGTCATTTTTATACCCATAGTTTCGCATATAGTTGATAACGATGAAACCCTTTGACCTCACATTCTCTAACGATATCTCCTGACAGGAATAACTTCACACGATCTCCAACAGTAAATTCCCGGCATTCAGCATCAAGACGTATCGTGGCTGAATAGGTACGGACTGCTCCGTCCTCAAATTGCTTTTGTTCAGCTTTTCCGGCCGGAACATTCCGGCATGGGATATCACCTTCCCATCGGCTTTCACCCTGGTGGTAATCGCCGTTCTTGTCTTCGTAACCGGGAGCGGTAATAAGATATTGCAGCTTATGTGGTCTATCATCAAGTATCATGATTATTTTCCTATATAGACTATCGGTTCACCAATGTTTTTTTCTGTTTCGCCTATTGAATTATAGATGCCGTTGGCTAACGTCAGTATATTATCCTTGTCAGATAGACTTAAGGAAACATCTCCTTCTGTAAAGTTGGGCATCTGAATCAGGCTCATGAGACAGTCGGCCACAGCACCTTTGAACGGTTTGCTTTTAAGAATGTCGATGGTGCATATTTCATTTCCGTCCAGACTTCTTTCAAGCAAACGGTTTTCAAAGAAGCCACTACTTAATTTGTAGTGGACTTCATCTTTCAATGCTTGCAGGACCGTTTTCATACATTATTCAGATTTGTGTGATTCTACTGTGGCTTTTAAAGTGGCTTCATCTTCATCGTTCAGTTCGTTGACACGGGCGATGATCTTTTCATCGGCAGATTTCGCAGTCAGCTTGCCACCAGTTATCTTGTTAAGCTCCTGAACGAACTCCGTTTTTTTGTAGGTATCTCCCCAGATGGTGACTTTCACATCTGTTGAATCTTGGGCCTCCTTTTCTGCGTCAACAGTTTGTGCATCGGTGATATCCTGATAATAAATCTGGTCTACTCCTTCAATCACGGTAAGCGCAAGCATCTGTCCAGCGGTAGTTTCCACCAAAGGGTTAGCGGTTCTGAAACGGCTGATAAGTTTCATCTCATCAACTGTGGTATAAACCACTCCTTCCACCGGGCTTGTCTTTTCTGCTAATGTCCCCCAGACCAAACTGCCGACATTTTCGGTAGTCAGATAAACCAAGCGGTTTGCGTTCCACGGTTTGTAAGCCTTGCGTACACCGTTTTTCTCATAAATGATCGAACGGTCAATCTTCAGGAATCTGACACCGTTATATTGGTCGGCGAAAGCCTCGTCAAACAATGATGAGGTAGGAGTGGGCAGCGAGGTATCACTGTCGAAAATCTGCCCTCTGTATGTGGCGGCGAGTTCTTTGGCTCCTTGTGTCTGGCGCAGTTTTTTGTAGGTTGACAGGGCGATACAGATGACTGATATGGAATTGCCGTCTCCGTCAGCTGCGGCGAGCACACGTTCTATGTCATCCAAGGTTATCTCGCCGGGAGTGGTCACACCAAATCCGTTTTTCGGCAGGTAACCGAAATTGACACGCAGTGCTGTTCCGACATTGGTCAGATCCTCAACCGCTACAACCCCCTCGCATAAGGCTGTCAGAAAATTCGCCTCATTGGATTCGTCCAGCCCGATGGAGCAGAACAAAGGGTCTTCCGTCAGTTTGGATGCTATTTGTGTCCATTTTGCACCCTGGGCCTTCATGATGTTGATGGTATTGATGTCGGATTCTTCCATTACACGGGAGATACCCTGTTTGGGCAGTGTGCCGCTGGCATGGGCCAGTGAATCACGCTTCTTGATGGGAAGCGGAGAGTTCATGGAAACGGTGTCCGCTCTTACGTATGTGGTATCGACAGATGCGCTGGTCCATTTCTGGTCAGCGGAATATACTTTACGTAACATGGTCTTATGCAAGTAAGTGCGTTTTTTTGCACCATTGCGCTCGCCTCTCTCTTTTTCCACGATATTCTGTAACTTCGGGAAAATACGCTTGGATAAATCTGCAAATTGTGATGCAATCATTTTATTTTTCCTCCTTTATTTTTAATCGTGCATGAAATATAATGAAGGCAGTGCGGTCTTCAAGGCAGCTTTGATACTGTCAATAGGGTAGGGCAGGGCCTTGTCGTTGATCTCTCCGTCATATTGGATGGCTCCTCTTGCATCACTTGCAGGTGTCGTGCGCACCCATATTCCAGCATATTCGTAATTCTCAGGAAGTGAGGAATACGCATTATCTGACACGGGCATGGGCTTGTAGTCATATTCATCATTTGTACTGCGGATGATAATATGTCCGGCTTTTACATATTTTTCATTGAAGCCTTCCATGTTCAGAGAGCGGCCACCGATAATTCTTCCACCTTTGCGACGGATAACCACTGAATCCATTCCGGTCTCAAACGATTCAAGCTCGTTTGACAAATTTACTGTTCCTGGCATTGTCCTTTACTTTTTTTGATGCGGTTAGAAGTTATTGACAATACTGTCAATTTCTGCATCCGTTAATAATTCAATTTCTTTATCAGGCTTTCCTGTTCCTGCCGCAGGCGGCGTTCCCAATGTGGAGAGGCCGGCATCGGCACGTTCCTGGTTGTAAGCCTTTAAATCCTCTTCGACTTCAGATAGAAACTGTTCGAACTCCTCGTCATTCTCAAAGTTCATTTTAGAGAAGCTTTTTAATGTGCGGTTGCCGAATGTGCCTGTATCTTTCAAGAGACTTTCAAGTTTGCTTTTGCGCAAGGAGCTGGTCTTCTCTCCCTCCAATGCAGCAAATCGGGCATCCTGTTGTTCTCTGTAAGCTTTGAACCATGCAGGCTCTTCGTCCTTGTTTTCCTCTTTGTCTTGGGGTTTCTTCTTTGAAGCTGGTTTCGGAGTATCATCCGGAAAGTTGTCATTCGGTTCATCGTCCGGTTCCGCTTCGGGGTGGTTTTTCTTCCATTCGTCAAGCAGACGGTTGGCTTGCGACTGGCCGAAAGTGAGGTAGGGGAGAACCGCTTCGATCTTTTCGTCAATCTCTGCGTTTACATCCTCTTCGGAGGCATCTTCTTGGGATTCAAGGTTATCGGCAATCTTGGCGGCGATACCCTTTAATTCCTTTGAGTTGAACCCTAACGCCTTCTCTTTAAGTTTCAACTTTACAAAAACTTGTTGTCTTCTGTCCATTGTAGAATGAATTTTAAGTTATTAGATAAAATAGTCTGCACGGTAAACGTATGCCAGCAGACTATTTCCGTAGAACTTAAAAACACTCTTAGAGCAATGAGCTTTCATGTCCTGTTGTGCTATAATGAAACGGGTCACAACGTGGCGTACATCTCCATACGCTATTCATATGCAAATATACTAATTTATTTGAATATCAAATAAATTAATCTGTTTTTTTTAGATAATTAGCATTGTGAACTATCGCTATTTGGGTAAATTCAATCTTATATAGGCTCACAGTGTTTCCAAGAATTAATTAAGTTCCTCCTTTGTGGTGTAGGTCGTGACCTTGCCTTCCCTGTATTGTCTGCGACCTTCTTTGAGCCTCTCTTCAAGCTCTGGGGAAAGAACAAAGTCCTCTTCGTAAATGGGGATCAGCATATAGGAGACTTTTCTCCTGCGTCTGATTACTATCTGCTCTCCATTGTCGATGAGTGCAAACATGGAGGCCTGCTTTTCTTGAAACTCTCTTGACATAATCTGAATGACTGCCATAACTTTTACAATTTATATTTTTGTACCGTTTTTTGATATACAAAAAAATGTCTTTTTCCGAAACGGCCAAACTTTTTTGGAAAAATCAGTCTTATAAGTGCGTTTCCCTTCTCATGTATTTGTATTGTTAATTCCGCTCACAAAAATGTCTTTCGGTATCCAACAGACAATGATAGCCCGAAATATTCCGCATTTGCTTCAAAGCGTTTTAACTTCGCATCACTACATCAATGGCAGGTATAAGGCAAATGTTCTGCTGTGAAGGTCACCGAACGAATGACCTTGTTAAAGAAATGACTTCTACATATGACTTGGAGTCATTTTTGAATGATAAGTTTGTTTTTTACCAATTATATATGATATCTTTGCGGCTTTAAATATCCGACTATTTAGGAATGTAAA
>OGMA01000172.1_pt1 | contig 33023 bp, 29 predicted proteins | sample 1573021 | NCBI WGS metagenome assembly OGMA01 (sample SAMEA2581905, study PRJEB24529) | metagenome | biome: Human gut stool | place: China | collected 2011 | reverse complement strand
CTACTGATATCGGTTATAAAAAGAAAAAGCGTCTAGCTAAATCAGGAAAAGACATCACCCCTTGATGAAACGGTCTTTACCTCAGCGTGTAACGACCTTTACCAAATAGTGTAACGGCCTTTACCCAATAGCGTAACGACCTTTACATTAGCATGTAACGGCTTTTACACTATAGCGCAAGCAATCGGTAAATACAATCCATTGAAAATAAACAAACTACATCATCGGTCAGCAAGTTCTATCACCTCCAAATCTTTAAACGTTCCCCCATCAACCGCAAAGCGTACCATCGTACGCACCTTATGGAAACCTTGAATGCCCGCAGCGCCCGGATTGATGTGGAGTACATCCAACGTCTTGTCATACTTCACCTTCAGTATATGCGAGTGCCCGCTGATGAACAGCTTTGGGGGACGCACCAGAATGCTGCCCTTGATGGAAGGGTCGTAGTTGCCGGGATAACCGCCGATATGCTTCATCAGCACCTCCGCCCCATCCACCGTGAAACGGAGAATCTGCGGATAGAGCTGCCGTATCTCCTGCCCGTCAATATTGCCATACACGGCACGGAAGGGACGGAAAGCCGCCAGCTTCTGTGCCACTTCCAGCGAACCGATGTCACCGGCATGCCATATTTCGTCACAGCCCTCAAAATATTGCAGGTACTTTTCATCCCAGTAGCCATGCGTATCCGATAATAAACCAACTTTTGTCATCTTTCCTTTGTTTATTAAGACAAAGGTAATTATATTTGGGAAGAATACAATGTGGTAATGTGCTAATATGCCACATTAACACCTTAACACCATGGACAACAGATATTTCAAACGTGACATCAGCTGGCTTTCCTTCAACTACCGCGTACTGCTGGAAGCGGAAGACGAGACATTGCCGCTATACGAACGCATCAACTTTATTTCTATATACTCTTCCAATCTGGAAGAATTCTACAAGATACGCGTAGCCGACCATAAGGCCATAGCCACCGGAGCCTCGCAAAGCGATGAAGAGACTATGCAGTCTGCCGCCGAACTGGTAGATGAAATCAACCAAGAAGTCAATCGCCAACTGGAGGAACGTATCCGCATCTACGAACAGAAGATACTGCCCGCCCTGCGGAAACATCACATCATATTTTATCAAAGCCGCACCGTAGAACCGTTTCACCGCGACTTTGTGCGCAGCTTCTTCCGCGAAGAGATATTCCCTTATCTGGCCCCGGTGCCCGTAAGCAAGGACAAGGTGATTTCATTCCTGCGCGACAACCGTCTCTATCTGGCCGTACGGCTTCATCTGAAAGGAGCTCCCGCCAGTTCTCCAAACCGTATCCAGTATTTCGGGATGAAACTGCCGTACAGCAAAGTGCCGCGCTTCATCCAGCTGCCCAAGGTGGGGAAAGACTATTATCTGATGTTCATTGAAGACATCATCAAGGCCAATCTGGATACCATCTTCCCCGGTTATGAAGTGGACAGCAGTTATTGCATCAAGATTTCACGCGATGCGGATATTCTGATAGACGATGCCGCCAATACCTCCGAAATCATCGAGCAGGTGAAGAAGAAGGTAAAGAAACGCAAGATAGGCGCCGTGTGCCGTTTTGTATACGACCGCGCCATGCCCCAGGACTTCCTCGACTTTCTGGTAGATGCCTACCGCATAGACCGCCGGGAGCTGGTGCCGGGAGACAAGCACCTCAACATGGAGGATTTGCGGCATCTGCCCAATCCCAACCAAAGCGTACGTCCCATCAAGAAACCCCAGCCCATGAAGCTGACCTGCCTGGACGAACGCGAATCCATCTTCCGCTATGTGGAGAAGAAGGACCTGCTGCTGCATTATCCCTACCACTCCTTCGACCACTTCATCCATTTTCTATATGAAGCCGTCCACGAACCCACCGTGCGTGAAATCATGGTGACCCAGTATCGCGTGGCAGAGAACTCCACCGTCATCAACACCCTGATAGCCGCCGCACAGAACGGAAAGAAAGTCACCGTCTTTGTGGAACTGAAAGCCCGCTTCGACGAAGAAAACAACCTCGCCACCGCCGAGATGATGAAAGCCGCCGGCATCAACATCATTTTCAGCATACCAGGACTAAAGGTACATGCCAAAGTAGCCCTCGTGCTACGCCGCGACAAGGAAGGGCGCAAACTGACAAGCTACGCCTACATCAGCACCGGCAACTTCAACGAAAAGACCGCCACCCTCTATGCGGACAGCGGACTATTCACCTGCAACCCAGTGATTGTAAACGACCTGCACAACTTGTTCCGTACTCTGCAGGGAAAGGAAAATCCAGTGTTCCACCGCCTGCTTGTGGCCCGCTTCAACCTGATTCCTGAACTGAACCGCCTCATCAATCACGAAATAGAACTGACCCGGCAAGGCAAGCAAGGACGGATTATCCTAAAAATGAATGCCCTGCAAGACCCCGCCATGATAGACCGCCTCTACGAAGCCTCGCAAGCCGGTGTAGAGATAGACCTCATTGTCCGCGGCATCTGCTGCCTCATCCCCGGGCAGGAGTACAGCCACAACATCCGCGTGACACGCATCGTGGATACCTTTCTGGAACATGCCCGTGTGTGGTACTTCGGCAACGGCGGCGCACCCAAGCTCTTCCTCGGCTCGCCGGACTGGATGCGGCGTAACTTGTACCGCCGTATCGAAGCCGTCACCCCCATTCTGGACCCGGACTTGAAGCAAGAGCTCATCGATATGCTATCCATACAACTGTCGGACAAACGGAAAGCCTGCTTTGTGGACGACCGGTTGCGAAACCGCTGGAAGTCGTCGCGACCGCAAAAGGAGAAGGTACGGTCGCAATATAGCTTTTACGAATACTTGAAACAAGGGATTAAGGATTAACGATAATTATCAATCGTCAATTATCAATCGTCAATCGCTTTGTAACATTTCTGTAACATGTATGACATTTCCCTGCAACACCAAACTCTTTCCTTTGCAGCCGGAAATAAAATACATGTCTATGGAAACAATTTATCTGGGTATCGTCATCTTTCTGTTCGTACTCGCGATTTTCGACCTCGTGGTAGGTGTCAGTAATGATGCGGTCAATTTTCTTCAGTCGGCTGTCGGAGCAAAGGCAGCATCTTTCAAAACCATACTGTTCATTGCAGGCATTGGCGTCTTCATCGGTGCGGCACTCAGCAATGGCATGATGGACATTGCACGACACGGCATCTATCAACCGGAGCACTTCTACTTTGCCGAAATCATGTGCATTCTGCTTGCCGTCATGTTGACGGACGTCGTGCTATTAGATGTCTTCAACACTATGGGAATGCCTACCTCCACCACTGTATCCATGGTGTTCGAACTGTTGGGAGGTACGTTCGCACTGGCGCTCATCAAGGTCTATAACAGCGATACATTGGGACTGGGCGACCTCATCAATACAGACAAGGCGCTGTCTGTCATCATGGCCATTTTTGTATCCGTAGCCATTGCCTTCTTCTTCGGTATGCTGGTACAGTGGCTGGCACGTATCGTGTTCACCTTCAACTACAAGAAAAACATGAAATACAGCATCGCGCTGTTCGGTGGTATAGCTGCCACCAGCATCATCTACTTCATGCTGATAAAGGGGCTGAAAGACAGCTCATTCATGACCCCTGAAAACAAGCAATGGATACACGACAATACCGCATTGCTGATAACCGGTTTCTTTGTATTCTTCACCATACTGATGCAGATACTGCATTGGTGCAAGATAAATGTCTTCAAAGTAGTGGTTCTGATGGGTACTTTCGCCCTCGCTCTTGCCTTTGCCGGCAATGACTTGGTGAACTTTATCGGTGTCCCCCTCGCAGGATATTCCTCATTTATTGACTATACAGCCAATGGTACGGCCGCCGGCCCCGACGGATTCCTGATGTCCTCACTCCTCGGTGCAGCCAAAACCCCGTGGTATTTCCTTATCGGTGCAGGCGCCATTATGGTTTATGCACTCTGCACATCCAAGAAAGCCCACAACGTTATCAAGACTTCCGTGGACCTTGCCCGCCAGGATGACGGTGAAGAGAACTTCGGAAGTACCCCGATAGCCCGTACGCTGGTACGCTTCAGCATGACTCTGGCTAACGGAATATCCAAAACGATGCCCGAAAGCAGCAAGCGGTGGATGAACACACGCTTCCAGAAGGATGAAGCCATCATAGCCGACGGCGCCGCTTTTGACTTGGTTCGCGCCTCCGTCAATCTCGTATTGGCTGGTCTGCTCATCGCCTTGGGAACTTCCTTGAAACTTCCCCTTTCCACCACTTACGTCACCTTTATGGTAGCCATGGGTACATCGCTTGCCGACCGTGCCTGGGGACGTGATTCGGCGGTATTCCGCATTACGGGTGTGCTCAGCGTTATCGGCGGTTGGTTCATCACTGCCGGAGCAGCGTTCACCATCTGTTTCTTCGTAGCACTGATTATCCATTTCGGCGGTACGGTTGCCATCCTGGCACTGATTGGTCTGGCAGTCTTCATGCTGATTCGTAGCCAAGTGATGTACAAAAAGCGCAAGGAGAAAGAAAAAGGCAACGAGACCCTGAAACAGTTGATGAAGAGTACGGACAACAATGAAGTCATCGAATTGCTCCGCAAGCATACCCGTGAAGAACTGGTGAAGATTATAGAATTCACAGAAGAGAATTTTGAACGTACCGTCACTTCCTTCCTACACGAGAATCTACGCGGACTGCGTCGTGCCATGGGCTCAGTAAAATTCGAAAAACAACTCATCAAGCAGATGAAGCGTACCGGAACACTTGCCATGTGCCGTCTCGACAACAATACCGTACTGGAAAAAGGACTCTATTACTATCAAGGCAACGACTTTGCCAGCGAACTGGTGTACAGCGTAGGCCGTCTTTGCGAACCTTGCTTAGAGCACATAGACAATAACTTCAATCCGCTGGATGCCATTCAGAAAGGAGAATTTACAGACGTAGCCGAAGACATCTGCTATCTGTTACAAGTATGCCGCCACAAGCTGGAAACGAACAATTATGATGAACTGGAAACAGAGATTCGCAAAGCCAACGACCTCAACGGACAGTTGTCTCACCTGAAACGCGAAGAGCTGCAACGCATCCAAAGCCAGAGCGGCAGCATCAAAGTCAGCATGGTATACCTGACTATGATACAAGAAGCCCAGAACGTAGTGACCTACACCATCAACCTGATGAAAGTAAGCCGCAAGTTCCAAGTAGAAAAAGAAGAGTTATGAGTTATAACGCATGGTACATAACATGCAACTTATAACTCATAACTCCTTAAGCCCCATCTTCTCCGCCCGTTGCAACATAAATGCACGGGCGGCTTCGTATTCATTGGGAATGATGCCGTCCAAAATGGCATCCTTAATGGCACTCTTCAAGGCACCTACCTGCTGGCAAGGAGAAAGGCCGAAAGTCTTCATGATTTCTTCACCACTGACCGGAGGCTGGAAATTACGGATACGGTCGCGTTCCTCCAAATCCTTCAGCTTCTGGCGTACCAACTGAAAATTATTAAGGAAGCGTTTCTTACGCTCCATATTCTTGGAAGTAATGTCGGCTTCGCACAGTGTCATCAGGTCGTCTATATCATCACCTGCCTCAAACAAGAGACGACGCACTGCCGAGTCGGTCACTACATCATCCGCTATCACAATGGGACGCATGTGCAGGCTCACCATTTTCTGCACATATTTCATCTTCTCATTCATAGGGAGCTTCATCTTGCGGAAAATATCGGGTATCATCTTCTCGCCAATGAAATTATGGTTATGGAACGTCCAGCCCGCACGGGGTTCCCAACGCTTGGTGGCAGGCTTGGCTATATCATGCAGAAGAGCTGCCCAGCGTAGCCAAAGGTTGTCGGTCTTCTTGCTGATGTTGTCGAGTACTTCGAGCGTATGGTAGAAATTGTCCTTATGGGCGCGTCCATTGCGCGTCTCCACGCCTTGCAGCCTAACAAGTTCCGGGAATATCAGTTCCAGCAGACCACAGCGGTCCAGCTCAATGAATCCCTTAGACGGAATAGGTGACAAGATGATTTTGTTCAGTTCGTCTGCAATGCGTTCTTTGGAGATGATGGAGATGCGTTCGCGATTACGCTCCAGAGAATCGAATGTCTCATCGTCAATATAGAATCCCAGCTGGGTGGCAAAACGGACACAGCGCATCATGCGCAAAGGGTCATCACTGAAAGTTATATCAGGGTCGAGGGGAGTCCGGATGGTCTTTTCCTTCAAGTCTCCAATACCGCCAAAGGGGTCGACCAACTCGCCATAACGCACCCGGTTCAGGCAAACAGCCAGTGCATTGATGGTAAAATCACGGCGGTTCTGGTCATCCTCCAATGTACCGTCCTCTACAATAGGCTTGCGGGAATCGTGTGTATACGATTCTTTTCTTGCACCCACAAACTCAACTTCCGTACCATAGTACTTCAATTGTGCCGTACCGAAATTCTTGAAGACGGAAACATGCGCCCCACGCCCCAGACGCTTACCCAGCGCCTCGGCCATGGCAATGCCACTGCCTACCACCACCACATCAATATCCTTGGAAGGACGTTGCAGGAAAATATCACGTACATATCCACCGACTACGTAACATTCCAATCCCAATTCATCAGCCGTTTCGGATATCCGCTTGAATATATCATCACTAAAATATTGCTTCAGTTCTTCTGCCGTCAAATCTATCATAAATAATGCGCTAATGTAATGAATACGCAAATGTGTTAATGGTCTATTAGCACATTTGCACATTAAAATGCTGCAAAGATAAAGATATTATTTCTATTTTTGTGGACTCTAACTCCAAGAACAACAAATATGAAAAAAGTAATACTCCTTGCATGCCTATGCTGTACACTCTTCTCTTGCGAAGATGTGGAGAAGAAGGCCGGTGAAAAACTACAAGCTGCCCGCGAAGCGTTTGAACTCGGCAACTACAATGAAGCGAAGATTCTGATTGACAGCATCAAGATGCTCTATCCCAAAGCGTTTGAAACTCGCCGTGCAGGCATCGGCCTGATGCAGGAAGTGGAACTGAAAGAGCAGGAAAAGAGCCTGGTCTATCTGGACAGTATGCTTCAAGCCAAGCAAAAGGATTTCGATGCAATCAAAGGGAAATACACTTTTGAAAAAGATGCCGAATACCAGAATATCGGCAATTACCTTCATCCTTCCCAAGTGATAGAAAAAAATCTGCATCGCTCTTTCCTTCGCTTCCAGGTAGACGAAAACGGAGTCATGAGCATGACTTCCATTTATTGCGGAGCCCATAATATCCACCATGTGGCCGTCAAAGTCACTGCTCCCGATGGTAGCTTTGCCGAAACACCCGCCGCCAAAGACAGCTACGAAACCACTGACCTCGGTGAAAAGATTGAAAAGGCAGACTTCAAACTGGGAGAAGACGGAAACGTCATGGGGTTCCTTTATCTGAACAAGGACAAGAATATCAAAGTCAACTATCAAGGGGAACGTCCCTATTCCATCACCATGACTGCCGCCGACCGCCAGGCCCTTGCCAGCGTCTACGAACTGGCACAACTGCTGTCATCCATGACGGAAATAAAGAAGAATATGGAAGAAGCCAATCTCAAAATCGAATTTGTAAAAAAGAAGATGGAAGAGAGAAAAGACAATGCACAAGAATAAAAAGAAGGAAACCGGATGATATATTCATTACTTAGTCATCCGGTTCCCTTTTTATTATCAGTAAAGCCTTACCAAACCAATTTGGGTAAATAACGGCTTAGACATGTACGCAAAGCAGACAGAGTGATGGGTTTTACCAACACTTCCGAGGCTCCACACTCCAAGGCTTTTTCGCGGTCGGCAGTAAAGGCGTAAGCGGTCTGCATGATGATGGGAAGTTCCTTATCCTTCTTGCGAATAATCACCGTAGCATCCAGCCCGTTCATAATAGGCATTTTTATATCCATCAGAATAGCTTCCGCCTTGTCGCGATTCTCTTCGAACAAATTTACAATCTCCTCACCATTCTTTGCCCATAGTATCTCGCATTTCTTGCCGATGATAGCCTTTATCAGTTTAAAGTTACTATCATCATCTTCCGCAACCAGAATAAGCGGACGGTAATCTCCTGACACTTTTTCTATTTCCATGACCTATGCGTTTTGTTTATATAGGGGCAAAGATATAAAAAATAATAGATTTGCACTATCTTTGCAGCTCATTAAAAAAATATATAATGATTTCTATAGACGGACTGGCCGTAGAATTCGGCGGAACTACTTTATTCAGTGACATATCTTTCGTTATCAACGAAAAAGACCGTATCGCCCTGATGGGTAAAAATGGAGCGGGGAAAAGTACATTGTTGAAAATCCTGGCAGGTGTAAGACAACCTACCCGTGGAAAAATCTCAGCCCCCAAAGACAGTGTCATAGCTTACCTTCCACAGCACCTTATGACGGAAGACGGACGTACCGTATTCCAGGAAGCGGCGCAAGCCTTTGCCCACCTGCATGAAATGGAAGCTGAAATAGAGCGCCTCAACAAGGAACTGGAAACGCGTACCGACTACGAAAGCGACAGCTACATGGAACTTATCGAGAATGTCTCCGCCTTAAGCGAAAAGTTCTATGCCATCGACTCCACCAATTACGAGGAGGATGTGGAAAAAGCACTGCTCGGACTGGGCTTTGTACGCGAAGACTTCAACCGCCAGACCAGTGACTTCAGCGGCGGATGGCGCATGCGCATCGAGCTTGCCAAGCTGTTGCTGCAAAAGCCTGACGTGCTGTTGCTAGACGAGCCTACCAACCATCTGGACATAGAATCCATACAATGGCTGGAAGATTTCCTTATCAGCAATGGAAAGGCTGTCATCGTCATCAGCCACGACCGTAAATTCGTAGACAACATCACCACCCGTACCATTGAAGTGACCATGGGACGGATATACGATTACAAAGTAAACTACTCCAAATACCTGGAACTCCGCAAGGAACGCCGCGAACAGCAACAGAAAGCCTACGACGACCAGCAGAAGTTCATTGCCGAAACCAAGGAATTCATCGAACGGTTCAAAGGCACCTACTCCAAAACCCTGCAAGTGCAAAGCCGCGTAAAAATGCTGGAGAAGCTGGAACTGCTGGAAGTGGATGAAGAAGACACTTCAGCGTTACGCCTCAAATTCCCTCCTTCTCCCCGCTCAGGCAATTATCCCGTCATCATGGAGGGAGTAGGGAAAAGTTACGGTGACCATGTGGTCTTCAAGAATGCCAACCTCACCATAGAACGGGGAGACAAGGTTGCTTTCGTTGGTAAGAACGGGGAAGGAAAGTCAACGTTAGTGAAGTGCATCATGAAGGAAATAGAACATGAAGGCACCCTCACGATAGGACACAACGTGCAGATTGGATATTTCGCACAAAACCAGGCCTCATTGTTGGATGAGAACCTGACCGTATTCCAGACCATCGACGATGTGGCAAAAGGGGAAATCCGCAACAAGATACGCGACCTGCTGGGTGCCTTCATGTTCGGTGGCCCCGAAGAGTCCATGAAGAAGGTCAAGGTGCTTTCCGGTGGAGAGCGCACACGCCTTGCCATGATAAAACTTTTGCTCGAACCGGTGAATCTGCTGATACTGGACGAACCGACCAACCATCTGGACATGAAAACCAAAGATATCCTGAAGCAAGCGTTACTGGATTTTGACGGTACCCTTATCCTCGTCAGCCACGACCGTGACTTCCTGGACGGACTGGTAAGCAAGGTATATGAATTCGGCAACAAACAAGTGAAAGAGCACTTGAGCGGCATCTACGAATTCCTTGAAAAGAAGAAAATGGACTCCCTCCGCGAACTGGAACGATAAGCATCTGCTAAACCCGGCGTCCGAACAAATGGCCGATACATATTGTTTTCATTTTACTAAACACTTAACTAAGAGATATTAAAATGAAACAATATGATGCCATCATAATAGGATTCGGCAAGGGCGGCAAGTTATTGGCCGTCGAACTAGCCGAACGGAATTGGAAAGTAGCCATCGTGGAACGTTCCCCTCAGATGTACGGAGGAACATGTGTAAACGTAGGATGTATCCCTACCAAAGCTCTGATTCACGAATCGGAATATGCGGAAAAAAGATACTATGACGATTATAAGAACCAGTCCAAACTGTATGCACTTGCCGTGGCGCGGAAAGACAAGCTTGTATCCTTCCTGCGTGAGAAAAATTATGAAAATGTAAAAAACAAGCCTAATATAACCCTCTATGACGGAACTGCTTCTTTCTTGTCCGAAAATACAATCCGTATAGTCTCCGGTAAGGACGAAACGATTCTTGAGGGAAAAGAGATATTCATCAACACCGGGTCCACCCCTATCCTGCCTGCCATCGACGGACTCAAGGAGAGCAAGTACGTATATACCAGTGAGACCTTGCTGCAATCGAACAAACTGCCCGCACACCTGCTCGTCATCGGCGGCGGTGCTGTCGGATTGGAGTTTGCCACTATGTATGCAGGCTTTGGAAGCCATGTCACACTGCTGGAAGCGGGAAACCGCTTTCTGCCTAAAGTGGACCGCGACATTGCCGCCTCCATGCTGGAAGCATTGAACCGAAAACGTATCAATGTCCGGTTGAACGCCCGTGTCCAATCCGTGTACGACACAGCCGAAGGAATAACTCTGACCTATACGGACAGTGCAAACGGCACTCCCTACTACCTGAAAGGAGATGCCTTGCTGGTAGCCATCGGTCGCAAGCCTATGACTGCAGAGCTGAATCTGGAAAAAGCGGGTATACAAACAGACAAGCGGGGAGCCATCGTTGTCGACAACCAATTACGGACTACAGCCCCACACGTATGGGCCCTGGGGGACGTAAAAGGAGACGAACAGTTCGACTACTTGTCCATCGATGATTTCCGTATCATCCGTAATCAACTCTTTGAAAACAAAAAAAGGAGTACAAAAGACCGGTATCCAATCCCCTTTGCCATTTTCACCGACCCACCGCTGGCACATATAGGACTGACGGAAGAGGAAGCGATGAAGAACGGTTATTCCATACATGTGGCACGTATCCCTGCTGCCATGATTCCACGTGCCCGTACGCTACACAGCATAGACGGTATGCTCAAAGCTATTGTAGACATCCATACCGGACGGATTCTGGGTTGTACCCTACTTTGTGCCGATGCACCAGAAGTAATCAATACCGTAGCATCAATCATGAAAACGGGACAGCGTTACCATTTCCTGCGGGACTTCATTTTCACCCACCCCAGCATGAATGAGGGATTGAATATGTTATTCAAACCTTTTTAGCATTTTCTATTTGGTAATTAAGTCCTTAACCTCTATCTTTGCATCCGTCCAAAGATAGAGGAATGAAAAAGAAACAGTACATAACCTATATTCTTTTTTTCATCAGCTTGATAATGCTGGTGATACCCGTCATTCCCCACCATCATCATGCCGACGGAATGATATGCATGAAGAATGATATCACCGCCGATTGCTGCGGACACCGTCATAGCCCGGGCAACGAGCACTGCTGTTGCGACACGGGATGCATGACAACCCACTTTGTACAACAGACGCCCAGCTCTTCCAATGATGTGTGTTCACATCCGGATGCCTTGTGGGCAGTCACCCTACTCATTGAACCTTTTTCCAAGTTACTCATCCTACCCGAGTTTGACATAAGCAGGCAGGAGTGTATCTATCTGGAATCTCTTCATAGCACATTTATCATATGTGCTACGGGACTTCGTGCCCCTCCGTCTCTTCTTGCTTAACTGTTACCGGAACATCACCGGGACAGATTTCTATCCGGCATAAGGAACAATGCAATTTGGTTGCACGCCCTATGCCCTAACTTTGTATTCAAAATCAAAAAGTAAGAACAAATATCATCATGAAAAAAGTTATTTTCATGGGAGTCTTGGGATTATTCCTTTTAGGCTCCTGTAACAGTAAGTCCGGAGACAGCCACGAAGGACATAATCACGAAACAGAAGAGCACAATCATGACGGACATGACCACGAGGGACATGACCACGAACATGAGGGACACAACCATGAGCACGAAGAGCAGGAAAACCATGCCGGAGGAAGCGATGAAATCATCCTGCCACCAGCAAAGGCGCAAGCTGCCGGCGTAGCAGTCAGCACTGTTGAACCGGGTAGTTTCCATCAAGTCATCAAGACCAGCGGCCAGGTGATGGCAGCCCAGGGAGACGAGAGCGTAGCCGTAGCTACAGTAGCAGGCGTGGTTTCCTTCAAGGGAAAAGTTATCGAAGGAATGAGTGTCAGCAAAGGTACTCCTTTGGTGGTATTGTCATCCAAAAACATGGCCGACGGAGACCCGGTGCAGAAAGCCCGGATAGCCTACGAGGTTTCCAAAAAAGAATACGAGCGTATGAAAGCGCTTGTAGGCAACAAAATCGTATCTGAAAAGGAATTCGCGCAAGCCGAACAGATTTACGAAAATGCCCGTATCAGTTACGAGGCAGTCGCAAAGAACCATTCGGCAAGCGGCCAGGCTGTTGTTTCTCCCATCAGCGGTTATGTGAAGAATCTGTTGGTGAAAGAAGGGGACTACGTCAGCGTCGGCCAGCCGTTGGTAAGCGTCACCCAGAACCGCAAGCTTTTCCTGCGTGCGGATGTATCCGAAAAGTACTATCCTTACCTAAACAGCATCGGTTCTGCCAACTTCTGTACTCCTTATAATAATAAGGTATATACATTGAAAGAACTGGGCGGGCGCATGCTTTCTTATGGAAAGGCTTCGGGTGAGAACGGATATTATGTACCCGTAACTTTTGAATTCGACAATAAGGGAGACGTTATTCCCGGCTCGTTTGTAGAAGTATTCCTATTATCCTCACCAATGGAGAACGTGTTGTCTCTTCCTCACAGTGCGCTGACCGAGGAACAAGGCAGCTTCTTTGTCTACCTGCAACTGGATGAAGAGGGCTACAAAAAACAGCTTGTCACCCTGGGTGCCGACAATGGCGAAAGTGTACAAATCCTTTCCGGCATAAAAGCAGGCGATCGCGTCGTAACCCAAGGAGCCTATCAAGTGAAGCTGGCATCGGCAACGAATGCTATTCCGGCACATAGCCATGAACACTAATCTCATGTACAATTTGACAATTTACAAAGTACCATTTCGCTATGCAGTATAAGGGTTACGTGACGAATGGGGAGTGTAAAGTCAGATAAACAAGAAATATTAGATAAAACAGCAAGTGCGGCTGACATTGCGCAGCCCAATTGTACATTGTAAATAGTAAATAAAAAGATGTTAAACAAAATAATTGGTTTTTCTCTTCAGAACCGCATCCTGGTGCTGGTAGCATCGGTGCTGTTGCTGATTGGCGGTACTTATACCGCCATGCATACGGAAGTGGATGTGTTCCCTGACCTCAATGCGCCGACCGTGGTCATCATGACCGAAGCAAATGGTATGGCAGCAGAGGAAGTGGAACAGCTGGTCACTTTTCCCGTAGAAACGGCTGTAAACGGTGCAACGGGTGTGCGCCGTGTACGCTCTTCCTCAACGAACGGTTTTTCTGTAGTCTGGGTAGAATTCGACTGGGATACAGATATCTATCTTGCCCGGCAGATTGTCAGTGAGAAGCTGGCAGTCGTCAGCGAATCCTTACCGGCCAACGTAGGCAAGCCGACACTAGGCCCACAATCGTCCATTTTGGGCGAGATGTTGATTGTAGGTCTGACAGCAGATTCGACCTCTATGCTGGATTTGCGTACCATTGCCGACTGGACCATACGTCCCCGCCTGCTCTCTACGGGCGGTGTGGCACAAGTTGCCGTACTGGGTGGCGACATCAAGGAATATCAAGTGCAGCTGGACCCGGAACGGATGCGCCATTACGGCGTAACATTGAGCGAAGTGATGAACATCACCCGCGAAATGAACCTGAATGCCAATGGTGGAGTGCTCTATGAATATGGCAATGAATATATCGTACGCGGCGTACTTTCTACCGACAAGGTAGACCAGATAGCCAAGGCCGTGGTGCGGAGCAACGGAGTCTCCGGCGCCCCTATCCTGCTGGAAGATATTGCCGACGTTCAAGTCGGAGCCAAACTTCCTAAACTGGGTACCGCCTCGGAACGCGGTAAGCATGCCGTACTGCTGACAGTCACCAAGCAACCCGCCACAAGCACGCTGGAGCTTACAGACAAACTGGAAGCTTCCCTGCAAGACCTGCAGAAGAATCTACCGGCGGACGTAAAGGTTTCCACAGACATCTTCCGTCAAAGCCGTTTCATCGAAAGTTCCATCGGAAACGTTCAGAAGTCGTTGTTGGAGGGAGGTATTTTCGTTGTCATCGTGCTTTTCCTGTTCCTTGCCAACATACGTACCACAGTCATCTCGCTGGTGACACTGCCGTTGTCACTGATTGCCTCCATCCTTGCCCTGCACTATATGGGCTTTACGATAAATACCATGAGCCTGGGAGGTATGGCTATCGCCATCGGTTCGCTGGTGGATGATGCCATCGTGGACGTGGAGAATGTCTACAAGCGTTTGCACGAAAACCGACTGAAACCTGCCGGCGAGCAACTTCCTATTCTGGAAGTGGTGTTCAATGCTTCGAAAGAAGTGCGTATGCCTATCCTCAATTCAACGCTGATTATCATTGTCAGCTTCGTACCACTGTTCTTCCTTAGTGGTATGGAAGGTAGGATGTTGGTACCACTGGGTATTGCGTTCATTGTGGCATTGGCGGCTTCAACTGTTGTGGCACTGACCGTAACGCCGGTACTTTGCTCCTATCTATTGGGAAAAGAGAAAACGAAAAAACAAAACAACGAAAACAGCGATTCTGCCGTAGCACGCAAGATGAAGCAATGGTATGGTTCTGCACTGACTTTCGTATTGGGGCATAAGAAAGGGGTACTGGGAGGTACTATCGGACTATTTGTAGTAGCGCTCGGCTGTTTCTTCACCCTGGGCCGCTCGTTCCTGCCGCCTTTCAATGAAGGTTCGTTCACCATCAATATCTCCTCGCTTCCAGGCATTTCCCTGGAAGAAAGCGACAAGATGGGGCACCGTGCCGAGGAGCTGCTGCTTTCCATCCCCGAAATACAGACCGTGGCCCGTAAAACGGGACGTGCAGAGCTGGACGAACACGCTCTGGGAGTAAACGTCTCTGAGATCGAGGCACCGTTTGAGTTGAAAGACCGCTCGCGCAGCGAGCTCGTGGCAGAAGTCCGCGAAAAACTGGGTACCATTGTAGGGGCAAACGTGGAAATAGGCCAGCCTATCAGCCACCGTATAGACGCCATGCTATCCGGTACAAAGGCGAACATCGCCATCAAACTGTTCGGCGACGACCTGAACCGCATGTTCACTCTGGGCAATGAAATCAAGAGTGCCATCCAGGGGATTCCCGGTATTGCCGACCTGAACGTGGAACAGCAGATTGAGCGTCCGCAACTTGTCATTTCACCCAAACGGGAAATGCTTGCCAAATACGGCATTTCACTGCCCGAATTTTCGGAGTTTGTCAATGTCTGCCTGGCCGGTGAAGCCGTTTCCCAAGTTTACGAAAAGGGAAAGAGCTTCGACCTGACCGTACGCGTGAAAGACAACCTACGCGACGAAATGGAAAAAATACGCAACTTGATGATTGATACGGGCGACGGACAGAAAATTCCACTGAACTATGTAGCGGAAATCCGCTCGGCCATGGGTCCGAACACGATCAGCCGCGAGAATGTAAAGCGTAAAATCGTCATCTCCGCCAACGTGGCCGACCGCGACCTGCGAAGTGTAGTCAATGATATACAAGCCCAGGTAGACGCACAAATCAAACTGCCGGAAGGATACCACATCGAATACGGCGGACAATTCGAAAGCGAGCAGGCAGCAAGCCGCACGCTGGCACTTACTTCGTTCATGTCCATCGTGGTGATATTCCTGCTCCTCTACCATGAATTCCGCAGTGTGAAGGAGAGTGCCATCATCCTTATCAATCTGCCGCTGGCATTGATAGGCGGTGTATTCGCCCTGCTCATCACAACGGGAGAAGTGAGTATCCCCGCCATCATCGGTTTCATCTCACTGTTCGGTATCGCCACCCGAAACGGAATGCTGCTCATCAGCCATTACAACCACTTGCAGCAGGAAGAAGGCTATGGCGTCTACGACAGCGTTATCCGCGGTTCGCTCGACCGTCTGAATCCAATCCTGATGACCGCCCTATCCAGTGCACTGGCACTTATCCCGCTGGCTCTCAGTGGCGACCTGCCGGGCAACGAGATACAAAGCCCGATGGCAAAGGTTATCTTGGGCGGCCTTTTAACATCCACGTTCCTGAACGGTTTCATCATTCCGATTGTTTACCTGATGATGCACCATAACCAACAACCTAAAACGTCAGACAATGAATAAAAGATTTTTCATATTCAGCGCCGCCATCCTCGCTTTTGCGGGGATGAGCGCACAAACGTCCGGCATTGATGCCGTGCTCCAGCAGATAGAGGCCAACAACAAGGAATTGCAGGCTAACTCCCACCTCATTTCCTCACAAAAACTGGAGAACAAGACAAACAACAACCTCCCCGACCCTACACTGTCATACGCCCACCTTTGGGACTCCAAGAACAGTGACGAGACAGTCGGCGAAATGGTCATCTCGCAAAGCTTCGACTTCCCCACGCTTTACGCCACCCGAGGGAAGATGAACCGACTCAAGACAAATGCACTGGATGCACAAGCCACCGCCTTCCGCCAGCAGATATTGTTGCAAGCGAAGGAAGTATGCTTGGACATCATCATGTTGCAACGCCAGCAAGCCCTGCTCGACGAACGGTTGAAGAATGCGGAGGAACTGTCGGCCATGTACACCCGGCGTTTGGAAACGGGAGATGCCAATGCACTGGAAACCAACAAGATTAATCTGGAGTTGCTGAATGTACGCACGGAAGCCCGCATGAACCAGACGGCACTTAACAATAAACTGAAAGAGCTGCTTGTCCTCAACGGAAACCAGCCGCTCACACCGGGACGTCCCAGACCCGATACCACACCCGACGCCCAAACACTCGGATTGACAGAATACCCGGCAGTGCCGTTGCCGGCCGACTTCCACCCGCTGGCCGACGAACTGCTGGCTTCAGACCCCACCCTGCAATCCTTGCAGGGTGAAAGTTCTGCCGCCCGGAAACAGATTTCGGCAAGCAAGCAAGGCTGGCTGCCCAAACTGGAACTGGGTTACCGTAGAAATACCGAATCGGGGCATCCGCTAAACGGTGTAGTAGTAGGCTTCTCTTTCCCGCTTTTCGAAAACCGCAATAAGGTCAAGATAGCCAAGACACAAGCGCTCAACATTGACTACCAAAAGGAGAACGCCGCACTGCAAGCCAGCTCTGCCTTGTGGCAACTCTATGAAGAGGCCAAGAACCTGCACGCTTCCATGGAGGAATACGAGCGCACCTTCCATCAACAGCAAGACCTTTCTTTACTGAAACAAGCACTTATGGGAGGACAAATCAGTATGATTGAATACTTCGTTGAAATATCGGTTGTCTATCAAAGCAAGACAAACCTCCTGCAACTGGAAAACCAGTATCAGAAGGCAATGGCACAGATATACAAGAGCCGGTTATAAATAGAAAGAGCTGTCTGCGGTTGACAGACAGCTCTTTCTATTTCAATATATTGTAGTTATAGTTTTGTGACTTTACCCATAAACAGAATAACTCCCGTACTCTTCTCCTTTATCAGAAAGATGAAAGGACGGTCCACATAGAACGGAATTACCGTACTTGGTCCGGGAGCGGCCACGTCCATTCCTCCGACAGTTACAGCCGCAGCTTCCGTCCCCTCTTCATTCACTTTCACATAAGTGAACTGTTGCAGCAAACTGATAAACAAATCCTCATCCGCCATTCCGGAAAAATCGGCCGATGGAGTAAAAGCCTCCTGCATTCCCATTGCCATCATATCGTCAATGAGTTCTTTATCATATTCCATTTCAAACCGGGGTAACTTAAGGTTCAAGGCAGAGCTTGATAAACTACTGTTCCATTCCCCCCAGCGCTCGTCATTCAGCTGCGGCAGGCACTCATCCAACGATTTTCCCTCTGCCGGCAAGAGCACCACCATACTGAAAGCCTCATTGCCGTAAGGCAACTCTGCCATTGAGAAATACTCATTCTCGGCATAGTTGAATCTCTCGTCACGAAGATTCATCATGTGTACAGTCGATTTGCTTCCGTCAGCATTCGTAAAAGCCTCTTCTGCCGTATCCGATTTTTTGAATTGATTCTTCCAAATCCCCTTGAAATAAAGCGCATTCAACAGATAAAGACGCGCCGTCTCCGGAATCTCATTCAAGACTTTGGGGATGCAATTATTCGTTTTCCCGGCACACCAGCCGTTTATAATGTCCGGAGCCTTGGGAGAGGCAAAATCCAGCTCCTGCACTTGCGCGTCATACATCTTTTTGTTTACGCTTACAAAGTCGTCATGAACACCGAACCCTTTCTTTATCCAGATGGAATTGGCAATTCCCAACTGTGTGGTATTGTCCAAATCGAGCAACGCCTCCACCAGCTTCTTATTATAGTTGTTCATTTCTTCCAACGAATAGCCCGAAAAGCCCAGGACATCTGTCATCTCAGATAGTGTGTTTCCCAACGCTCCATTGGCAATCATAGACAGACAGAGCGAAGCGCTCAAAGGAGAGATGAACAGATTGGGCTTTTCCACCTCAGTTTTACAAACCTGATTAAAGAAACGGAAAGCGAAATCCGTTCCTAAATCCATCATCTCCTGCTCGGCACGGGTCAAGGCAATGTCTTTGCGAGGCTTGGGTTGTGGTGAAGAGTTGTCGTCACTCTGGCAGGCTGCAAGGATACAAAGTAGGCTTAAGGCAGTAATCGTTTTTTTAAGCATAAGCAAATAGTATTAGTTTTAAAACAGTTATCTATATATAGAAAATGCTTGAACAAACAAAATACTGCATTGAAGAAACAATAAAAAATAGTACATTCCTACTCTATTATCATACTGCAAAGTTCTGCATATTTTTTGCAGTCGCACTGCATATGTGTTGCAGCACCACTGCATATGTGTTGCAGTCGCGCTGCATATATATTTGCAGTGTCACTGCAACAGCTCTGCAGTGCTACTGCAAAATATATACAGCAGCTTTGCAGTAACGTGATTGATTTCACCCGGTTATTGTTGCCAATTCCAGCACCCCTTCCGGCAAATATCCGCTGCGTATGCGCCATTCCTGGGGATAAAGATTATTGGCACGGTTACCTATATTCTTGACAAATCCTAGAGGTATCTGTTTGTAGGTGAGCAAGACAATGCCGCGCGGAGCAGTCTCCGAAAGGACAACAGCCTCCTTGCGCAGATAGCTGATGGCCTGCTCGCGGCCTATCTCTTCATGGGCAAAGGCATCCGGATTCAGTGCTATACTCATGGCGAGCCCATGAGCAGGCATCCAGTCTTTTCCTTTCAACTCGGCAACATCTACCCCAGCCTGCACGATACGGAGTGACGAACGCAAAGCCGACAGTTCGGAGAGATACGCTTTAGGGAAAGCGCTGACGTTGTTGCCATTGACGATAAATTCGTAATTATCCGGAACCGCAAACCACTCATGCAGTGCCGAAAGCTGTTCTTTGGAAACACCCGGAGTTTTCGCTCCTTTTCCTTGAGGTTTTCTTCCTTTTTCCCAGGATTTCACCTGCCCGGCCCAGGTATTCCCATCGCTCACGCCCGGTTTGCGGAGAACTGCCAAAAAGAATCCTTCCCCCTTCGTCCGATGGGGCAGGAAACGATAGGCGGGAAAGTCCTCTCCCGACAATAGATTACCCGTAATATTCCAGTCAGTAGAAATTTCCAACGGCAATACCTCCGCCCCGAATTCATCCCGTATCCAACGGATGTTCTCTTCGTTTTCCTTTGTATTATAGGTACAAGTACTGTAGATGAGAATGCCTCCGGACTTCAAGCAAGGCCAGATATCCGTAACGATGCGACGCTGGCGCTGCCAGCAGATTTCCACATTCTCCCCACTCCACTCACTTACCGCAACGGGGTCTTTACGGAACATCCCCTCGCCAGAGCAGGGGACATCCGTCAATATGACGTCGAAGAAGTCCGTCAAGGAAGAAAAATCTGCCGGGTCATTATTAGTGACCACCACACCGGAATGCCCCCACTTCGTAAGATTCTCCGCCAATACCTGCGAGCGGTTGCGGATTACCTCATTGGCCACCAGCAGACTGCCTGCGGGCAACACGCTACGGGCATGCGTGGATTTCCCGCCGGGAGCCGCACAGAGGTCAAGCATCACCACCGGTCCTTCGCCCACATACCGCCTCAAAGCCTGCTCCACAAACATAGACGAAGCCTCCTGCACATAGTAGCAGCCTGCATGAAACAGCGGGTCAAAAGTGAATGTCAGCCGCTTGTCCAGATAGTATCCGGCAGTAGACCAAGGGACATGCCTAAAAGAGGAACGAAAAAGACTGAATGAAGATTCCGGTAATTTATCTTCATTCAGTCGGATACTGACCGGCTGCTCCCCTTCCAGGGCGGCAGCCAGCTTTTCATATTCTTCCACACCCAAGAGGGCGCGTGTATAATCGGTGAAAGATGAGGGTAGCTTCATGCTTTGAACTGTTTTATGGCAGCAAAGATAGTGCAAAATACGTTTCACCAATCTACGGGGCTAAACAAAAAGCACGGTTCAATACTCTTTTTAAAAACTGAGTTTCACCCCTGCAAAATAGGAACGCGGTGCACCCGGTCCGTAGATATAACCGGAATCGCGGCTCGCTCCTTTATCAAAATCTTTCTGATAAGAATTGAATATATTCTGTACACCGGCATTGAGCTGCAAACAGAACCCTTGAAAATCAAAGTCGTAAGCTATCTTTGTTCCAAGCTCAAAGAAGTCCGGACTCTTTACCAATACATCCGCCTCACCGTTCACCTCCGAAAGCAAATGGGGAACGTACATCCGCCCGGTATAATTGCCGTTCAAAGCTATTGAGAAGGCTTTAACCGGCATATAGGTAGCTGTAAAGTAGCCGTAGACGTCGGGAGTACGCAGTATCTTGTCGCTGTAACGTTCTTTCTCCGACAAGTGCTCCTCATCCGCACTCCATTCTTCGGGAGAGTCATAGATACTTCGTTGAAGCGTCAGCCCTGCCTGCAACTGAACCTTATCCTTATAGGCAACCTTTCCTTCCAATGTGCCGCCATACACTTTAGCTCCCGAACCATTGATACGGGTCTGTATCAGATAAGCGCTACCATCCGGGTCTTTCACCGGAGGCGTCAGGACAAACGGGTCGGAAAGTTTCGTGTAGAAGCCTTCCACCAGTAGGTTTGCCTGGAAATCTCCGAAATAGTGGTACCAATCTACCGAAGCATTGAAGCTGCGCGAACGCTCTTCCTTCAATCCTTTGGCGCGGACAATGGAAACCAACTCTCCACCCACATTACTGATATGCAGATCTTCATCAAACGCTTGTGGAGCACGGAATCCCTCAGCATAACTGAAACGGATATTCACATCCTGAGTAGGATTGTAACGGATATTGGCACGGGGACTGAAAACAGCCTTGTCCATGATGCTGTTTTTATCTACGCGCCCGCCAATCAGGAAACTCCACTGTTCGTTCTTCCACTCATTCTGGGCATAGACGCTTGCTATATTCACCACTTGGTTCAACGGGGCGGGGGTATATTTCTCAATCAGTTGTTGCAAGCGGTCACCCGTTGCCGTAGGATCTTCGGCCAAAGCAGCATCACGATACTTCTGTACGTCCGTTGCCTTGTCATGCAGATTGTCGTGATTGAACTCAATGCCTCCGGTCAAATCGGCAGGCATAAACAGACACTTGTCAAAATGATAAATATACTGGGCACCCAGCACACCGGTAAAGTCCGTAGTCATTCCATAAGCGCTGTAATAACTATTGCGCACGATGTGCTGAGCCGAAGCATAGGTACTGAACGTATGTTTCTGGTTTTTGGAGAAAGCCGTGAACTTGAGCCCACCCGTGTTGATGGAATGTTTCAGCTGTTCCACCAGTCCGGGCGCCCCGGTACCGTTCAATCCGGCATCCTCGGCTATATGAGGGGGAAGGCTGAAGCCACTTCCACCACGGCGGAATTCCTCCATATGATGGTATTCAAGGCTCAGCTTGGAATAGGCACTTGTCCGGTAGTAAGCATTCAGACCGACAGTCTGGTTCTTCAGCTTCGGTAATTCGGAAAAACCGTCTCCGTTGGAGTCCCATGCCGAACGATGCCTGCTCTGGCCGTACACATAAGCCCCCATCTTACTGTCCGAAGAAACCAAGGAAAGATTCATGGTCGTGTTGTTGTCGAACGAGCCGGAACCGTCGAAATTGGAAATGGTATGCGAGAAAGAACCGGAATTGCGAATCGGTTCCTTCGTAATGATATTCACCGTCCCGGCAATGGCCGAAGAACCGAACAAGGCTGAACCACCTCCACGCACCACTTCCACACGCTCTATCATGTTGGCGGGAATCTGTTCCAACCCATACACACCGGCCAGAGAGGAAAAGATGGGACGTGAGTCTATCAATATTTGGGTATATTTCCCATCCAGCCCGTTGATGCGCACTTGTGAATAACCGCAATTCTGGCAATCGGTCTCCACCCGCACACCTGGCTGAAAGGCCAGTCCTTGCGACAAAGTATGCGAGTTTGTCTGCTCAAACAGTTTAGGAGTGACCACTTTGACCAAAGTGGGTGCCAAGCGCCGGGCAGTCTCATTGCGGTTGGCTGTGACTACCACCCCGTCCAGTGCCACCATGTCTTCTTCCAACTCAAAGTTCTCTTCCAAGGTCTTACCACGTTTCAGAACGACTTTGCGCTCCTGCGACTTATAACCTACGGCACTGACGGACAACGTGAACTCACCTTCAGGCAGATTCTTTAGGAAATAGTGACCGGTGGCATCGGTCATGGTCCCGATGGTGGTGCCTTTCAGCGAAACTGTCATATAAGGCAAATGTTCCCTTGTACTTTTTTCTATTACATGACCGACAATATTGGCATCGGTACTCTTCAAATCTTCGGCATAAACGGTTGATGAGAGTAACAGACATACTGCTCCCACCACAAAAAATATATATTTTTTCATGTACTTCTAAAATAATATGTTAATCAATGAGGTTGACGCAATCCCACAACGGAATTGCCTTAATCTATCGGATTTGAAAAAAAGAAGGGGGAGCACGCAGGCAAATACCGCCACGAAGCTTTACACACTTGATGCATTCCGTGGTAAGAATGCTCAGTACACACAACAAAACAAGGAAAACCGTCGCGGCAACCGGAAGCAACGGAAGGGAAGAAGAGACGAAAGAGGCTAGATAGAAAATGGTTTCCAACTGCACCTCTGTATGCTCATGCTGGCCCTTGAATGGATGGGAATGCACAATGATAACACCATTCACCACATGCGAGTGGGTAAACAGCGTAATTCCTCCCAGATAGGCAATGAACAGCAGAGGGAGGAAACACTTCATTATATTCCTCAACTTCATCAAGACTTCCCAATAAAAACAGATGCGCAAAGATAACAGTATTTACAATAAGAAACAACCCGGTTTGTATATTTACCTCTATTTACAGTCGCAAATACCTACTTCTTGTTATTCCGGAAAAAAGACAATAAGACATTTTCACGGAAAAATATCGCCTTATTTCCGGTTTTCTAAAAAAAATATCTTCTCTTTGCAACTTTATAAAGGTGACGACACGTCTAACCGACAAAGAAACAAATTAAAAGACCATAGATTATGAAACGTATCATTTTTGGATTAATGCTCGCCATGATGTTCTGCACACTGGTGCAAGGCGCAAACAGAACCGTAACAGAGAACGACGGTCAGGGGAACAAGAAAAGAGTCATCGAATTGAGAGACACTGTCATCAATGGAGAAACCGTAACAGACACACTCAGCATCATGACTTATGAAAACGGTACCGGCAGTAGCGATGCTCCGGAAAAATGGAGAACCCACCACAGCAGTATGGACTGGAACGGGTTCGACCTCGGGAGCAAGACCTCGGAGACCGTGATTGCCGTAACAGCCATCGTCTTTGTATTCGGACTGCCGCTACTCATCATATTCGTAGTATTCTTCTTCCGCTATAAAAACCGGAAAGCCAAGTACCGCCTGGCGGAACAGGCCCTGGCCAGCGGACAGCAACTGCCTGAAAACTTCTTCAAAGAAGCCGCAGCAACGGATATCCGCAGCAAAGGCATCAACAACATATTCGTCGGCATCGGCCTGTTCATCTTCCTTTGGGCCATTACCGGAGAATTCGGTCTCGGATGTATCGGCTTACTCGTCATGTTCACCGGCTTCGGACAATTGGTGATTTTCTACAGCCAACAGAAGAAGAACGAAGAAAAATGAGTCAGATGGGTGACATATCGTTAGTCGCACAGGTCGTGGTGTTTCACAACACCAGGGCCTTCGACCAGTTGGTAAAGAAGTACCAGTCGCCCGTGCGGCGGTTCTTCCTGCACCAGACCTGCGGCGACAGCGAGTTGAGTGACGACCTGGCACAAGATACGTTTATCAAGGCCTATACAAACATCGCTTCGTTCAAGAATTTGTCCAGCTTCTCAACCTGGCTCTACCGTATTGCCTATAACGTTTTTTATGATTATATTCGCGGCCGGAAAGCAACGGACGATTTGGATACGTACCGAGTGGACGCTCAATGCAGCACACTGCAGCAGGACGTGGGACAGCACATGGACATTTACCGTGCCCTGGCCACACTGAAGGAAATGGAACGCACCTGCATCACGCTCTTCTACATGGAAGACCAAAGCATCGAAAAGATTGCAGGTATCACCGGATGTCCGGCGGGAACGGTAAAAAGCCACCTCTCGCGGGCGAAAGACAAAATGGCTTCCTACTTAAAACAAAATGGTTATGATGGAAAATGATGATAAACTCCTGACTTCATTCTTTGCCGAACACCGCGACATCTGCCCGACCGTAGCCGCCACTTGGCGCAGATATGGACAGCATTCTGCTTTACTCTGGCCCTCGTACTGTTCGTCTCCCTCGACGGAGTGCAGCTGATACTGGACACCTTGCGCGAAACCTTCGATACTGCCATCCGGAGCGGAGCTTCGGAGCTTGACCCCAAGTCGTTAATCATTGCCGGAGTGGTATTGCTCTATTTCGGTTACCGCAAGATTTCATCTATGGCATAGTTGTTTTTCAATGATAAATCGTATCTTTGTCCCCTCATAAAACTAACTAAGAGGAGAAAGTTTTGAGAAAGATTCTATTCATCATATTATTCGTTTTTTCTATTGGGAATGCCGGGGCGCAAGCAACAAGCGATTCCATTGTCATGAATTACTTGAAGGAAATGGGCGCCCCCGTCACTTATAACAATGAAGTGAAATTGCTGATGACCGGCCATGACAAGTTCGTCGATCTCTTCGAGAATATCCGCCATGCCCGGCATCATATCCATTTGGAATACTTCAACTTCCGCAACGACTCCATAGCCAATGCCTTGTTCAGCCTTCTGGCAGAGAAAGCCAAGGAGGGAGTTGAAGTCCGCGCCATGTTCGATGCCTTCGGCAACTGGTCCAACAACCAACCATTGAAAGAACGCCATCTGAAATCCATCCGCGCCCAAGGCATCGAAATCGTTAAGTTCGATCCTATCACTTTTCCCTGGGTGAATCATGCCATACACCGCGACCATCGGAAAATAGTAGTGATTGACGGAAAGATAGGTTATACCGGCGGCATGAACATTGCCGACTACTACATCAACGGATTGCCTAAAATCGGTAAATGGCACGATATGCACATACATCTTGAAGGAGATGCCGTGCGCTATCTGCAGGGCATCTTCCTGACCATGTGGAACCGGGAAACGGGACAACACGTAGGTGGACCTGCCTACTTCCCGGATACTCAGCAACTGCCCGACAGTATTGCCGAAGAAATAGCCATCGTGGACCGCACGCCACGCGAAACACCACGCTCCATCAGCCATGCCTATGCAGCTTCCATACAAGCCGCACAGAAGAGCATCCGAATCGTGAATCCTTATTTCGTTCCGACCAAATCAATCCGCAAGGCAATCAAGAACGCACTGAAAAAAGGTACTGAAGTGGAAATCATGATACCTGCCGTGTCGGACATAGCCTTTACTCCGGATGCCTCATTCTACATAGCACACAAGCTGATGAAGAAAGGAGCCAAGATATATCTCTTCAACGGCGGCTTCCACCATTCCAAGATAATGATGGTAGACAGCACTTTCTGCACGGTGGGTACTGCCAATCTCAACAGCCGCAGCCTGCGCTATGACTACGAGACAAACGCTTTCATCTTCGACCCCAAGACCACCAATGAGCTGAATGCCATGTTCGAACGGGACGTGCAAAACAGTACGCTACTCACTCCCGAAGTCTGGAAAAAGCGTTCCGGATGGAAGAAATTCGTAGGCTGGGTGGGAAACCTGATGACCCCCTTCCTCTAATTTTTAATTATTAATTATTAATTATTAATTAATTCTCCTACCTTTGCGTTCGGATAAAAACAGAGCATTACATCATGAAACAATATTTAGACCTGCTGAACCGCGTACTGACCGAAGGCGTAGAGAAAAGCGACCGTACGGGTACCGGCACCATCAGCGTATTCGGCCACCAGATGCGTTTCAACATGGATGAAGGCTTCCCCTGCCTTACTACCAAGAAGCTGCATCTGAAATCAATCATATACGAACTGCTATGGTTCCTCCAAGGAGACACCAATGTGAAATATCTTCAGGACAACGGTGTACGCATCTGGAACGAATGGGCGGACGAAAACGGTGACCTGGGACATATTTACGGGTATCAATGGCGCTCCTGGCCGAACTATAAAGGTGGATTCATCGACCAAATCAGCGAAGCTGTAGAAACCATCAAGCACAATCCCGACTCACGCCGGATTATAGTCAGCGCATGGAATGTAGGTGATTTGGACAACATGAACCTCCCTCCCTGCCACGCCTTCTTCCAGTTCTATGTCGCCAACGGACGGCTGAGCCTACAACTGTATCAGCGTAGTGCGGACATTTTTTTAGGAGTGCCCTTCAATATTGCTTCCTATGCCCTGCTCCTGCAGATGATGGCGCAAGTCACCGGACTGAAAGCCGGAGATTTCATCCATACCTTAGGAGATGCTCACATCTATCTGAACCATTTGGAGCAGGTAAAACTCCAACTATCTCGTGAACCGCGGGATTTGCCGCAGATGAGAATCAATCCGGATGTGAAAAACATCTTCGACTTCAAGTTCGAGGATTTTGAGTTGGTCAACTATAACCCGCATCCGCATATTGCAGGAAAAGTGTCAGTATAAATCCTACAATAAAAAGATAGAAAGAGAAAAGAATTTTACACACATATGATTAGTATTATTGCTGCAGTAGACAGAAAGAGAGGTATCGGTTATCAGAACCGGTTGTTATTCTGGCTTCCCAATGATTTGAAGCGTTTCAAAGCCCTCACCACGGGAAATTCCATCATCATTGGCCGAAAGACCTTTGAATCTCTCCCCAAAGGCGCGCTTCCCAACCGCCGCAACGTTGTTCTGTCCACTCAAAAAGATTTGATCTGTCCCGGTACAGAAGTTTTTCCCTCATTGGAAGAAGCACTAAGCAGTTGCCAGCCCGACGAACACGTCTACATCATCGGCGGTGCAAGCGTTTATCGCCAGGCACTCCCCTTTGCAGATACCCTCTGCCTGACCGAAGTGGATGCAGAAGCCCCTCAGGTGGACGCCTACTTTCCCGAAGTCGCTCCGACTGTATGGCAAGAAAAAAGCAGGGAGTCCCATCCCGCAGATGAGAAGCATCCCTGCCCTTATGCATTCGTCGATTATATCCACCGGTAAAATTAATCTTCCTCTTCTTCTACCGTTATAGGCATCTGCCGCTTGATGGCTTCGTGGAAAGAAATCAAGGTTTCCGTACGCGCCAGTCCCAGCGGCTGCAACTTATCATGTATGATGCTCAGCAAATGATGGTTGTTGCGGGCATAAAGCTTTATGAACATATCATACTTGCCCGTTGTAAAATGGCATTCCACAATCTCGGGAATAGCTTCCAATGCTCTCGTTACAGCATCAAAAGAAGCAGGATCCTTTAGATAGATACCGATATAGGCGCATGTTTCATATCCTATCTTCTCCGGATCAATCACATATTCAGAACCTTTCAATATACCTAAGTTTGTCAGCTTTTGAATGCGCTGATGAATGGCTGCTCCCGATACATTACAAGCTCTGGCCACTTCAAGAAAAGGAATGCGTGCATTATCGGCTATAAGTTTTAAAATCTGTTCGTCTAAAGTATCCAATTGATGATGTCCCATTTCAAATTCTAATGATTAATAAATTACTATATCTCCCGCATATCTATACGGCAACATGCAAAGTTAGCTATTTTTTCGCCAATAAAAATACGGTTTATAACTTTTCTTGCAAAAAAAAGAATAATACCGCATATCAGGCATTTCAAAGTGCATATGCAAAATTCCATCTCGCATGACCGGAAAATTGCAGATGAGCTTTAAAGATATTATCTTTGTAGTAGCAATAATAATGAACCGTTATGAAAAAGTATTCCTTATTCCTATTATGCCTGATGGCAGCAATATCCTTGCATGCCCAAAGTTTTGCCGATTATTTTGCAGATAAAACCCTGCGTGTCGACTATATCTTTACCGGAAATGCAGCCAAACAAGAGATATGCCTGGACGGATTGTCTTGTCTCCCCTCTTGGGCAGGAAGGAAGCATCATTTACCTGAGTTGCCCCTGCAAGGAAACGGACAAATCATTATGCGAGATGCAGCCAATGGCAGCGTAATCTACAAAACATCCTTTTCTTCGCTCTTCCAGGAGTGGCTGGAAACGGATGAAGCCAAAGCGGTGACCAAAGGATTCGAAAACACCTTTCTCCTTCCCTATCCCCTCCGTCCTGCAGAAATAGAAATAACACTTCTCGACCCGCGTAGAAATGTACGGGCAAGCATGAAACATACGGTCAGTCCCGACGACATCCTGATACATCAGAAAGGTACTGCCCACATCACACCACATAAATATCTGCTGCAAAGCGGCAATACGGCCAAATGCATCGACGTAGCCATCCTTGCAGAAGGATATACTCCCGAAGAGATGCCGGTATTCTACGAAGACGCAGCCATTGCCTGCGAAAGTCTGTTTGCCCACGAACCCTTCCGGTCCATGAAAAAGCACTTCAACATTGTAGCAGTGGCCAGCCCCTCCGAAGACAGCGGAGTAAGCGTACCACGCCTCGGAGAATGGAAACGGACAGCATTCAGCTCTCATTTCAGCACATTCTATTCAGACCGGTATCTGACAACCTCCCGTGTCAAATCCATACACGATGCGCTGGCGGGAATACCGTATGAACACATCATCATCCTTGCCAATACGGAAGAATACGGCGGCGGTGGAATCTATAATTCCTATACCCTTACTACCGCCCACCATCCCATGTTCCGCCCCGTTGTGGTACATGAGTTCGGGCATAGCTTTGGCGGACTGGCCGATGAATACTTCTACGACAATGACGTGATGACAGATACCTATCCACTAGATGTGGAACCCTGGGAACAGAACATCAGCACAAGAATCGATTTCACTTCCAAATGGAAAGATATGCTTGCTCAAGGAACTCCCGTTCCTACTCCCTCTTCTGAAAGTGGAACATATCCCGTAGGTGTATATGAAGGAGCTGGCTATTCTGCCAAAGGCATTTACCGTCCGGCAGACAATTGCCGCATGCGCACCAATGAATACCCTACTTTCTGCCCGGTCTGCCAACGGGCCATCTGCCGCGTCATTGAATTTTATACTGAATAAAAACAAACTAAACTAAAAGAACTTATGATCAGACTTCAACGTATTACAACAGCTGACACAGACTTGTACAGCTACATGGAGAAATTAATGACCCAATCGTTCCCTTCAGAGGAGTACCGGGAACTGGAGGAATTGCGCAAGTATACAGATACCAAAACGCACTTCTATAACAATATCATCTTCCATAACAACACCCCGGTAGGTCTCATCACTTACTGGGATTTCGGACATTTTTACTATATAGAGCATTTTGCCATTGACCCCGCACAGCGTAACGGCGGATATGGAAAGAGCGTACTAAACCATTTATGCCAACTCTTAAAACATCCCATCGTCTTGGAAGTGGAAATACCCGAAGAAGAAATGGCTAAACGCCGCATTAACTTCTATCAACGGCAAGGATTCTCCTTATGGGAAAAGCCCTACCAACAACCACCCTATAAAACAGGCGACAACTACCTGCCTATGCTCATCATGGCCTATGGAGATATAGAATGTGGAAAGGATTTTGACTCTGTAAAGGAACACATCTACCGCGAAGTATATAATGTGAAATCTTAAAAACCCAATATACTTAAAACAATAAAGGTCGTTTCAACAAATGAAACGACCTTTATTATATCATTAAACTAACTTTTACTGACGCGGTTGCGCAGAATAGTTAATCTTCAAAGCATAAGCCTTACGAAGCGCTTCTTTGATATCTGTTACGATACCCATTTTCGTATCTTGGTCAACTTTCAAAGACACTGTCATCTGCGGCTGATCTTCTTCTTTCATACTGGCACGTTCACCAATAATGTAATCTTGAATTTCAGCAACTTCAGCATAGCTGTCGTTCAACTGGATACGGCTCTCATTACCTAACTTCTTACGAAATTCGGCAGTAGGTTTTCCTACATAGATAAACGTAACCAAAGACTTCTTTTCAAGTTTCTCCAATTCTGTAGCTTGCGGAACCTTAAACTCAACCTTCAATGTTACCTCACGCATCGTTGTTACAATCATGAAGAAGAACAACAAGGTGAAGATAAGGTCAGGCAGAGAAGAAGTGTTCAACGCCGGCATTCCACGTTTACCAGTCTTATTAAATTTTCCCATTACTTCTTTTCTCCGTACTTTTTAGGTTCTGCCTCAGAAATCTTCTGAGAATAAATTTCACGAATTGCATCTTGTTGTTCTTGATCCAACTCCATATAATTCTTCTGCCACTTTTCCTGAGCCAATTCATCACGCAACTCGTTATAAGCTGCTACCAACTCATTCTGTACAGACATATATGCTTTGTATGAAGAACCACGGTCACAACGCAAAGAAATCACATGGCCTTCCGTCACTTGTACTGTACCGAAGAAAGGAACATTCTTAGAAATCTTTTCCGGTTTTGTATCTTCGTTATACGGATTGGCAATAAATTCTTTTGCTTTTGCACGCAATTGGTCAACAGTAATATAATCATTCCCGCACATTAACTGGTCCTGCATGTTCAAGAAGACTTGCAATACGTTGCGTTCCTTCTTCTTTGCATCGTCCAACTTCTGGTCCTTTTCCGGTGGAGGCGGCAAACGTCTTGCCAAACCACGGTCGGTATCCATAGATGTTGTAATCAAGAAGAAAATCAGCAACAAGAAAGCGATGTCCGCAGTAGAACTTGAGTTAATTTCAGGAACTTCTCTTTTCTTTTTAGCCATTGTAATTATATCTTTAAATTGAGTTACCTCAATTGATTATGATAATTTTTTCTTAATGCTACTAAAAATGATTGCCAAGACTGTACCAGCAAACAAGATATAGATAGAATAAAGGAACATGTCAGTAAGCTTCAACCAGAAAGGTACGTTCTCAGTTCCGCTATAACCCGGAATAACAAGTGGTTCTTCACTACCCATAGTCCAAGAAATAACAACAACTGCAACCAATATAACCAAACCAATCAAAGATTTCAACGCTGCTCCCGGATTGTCTTTCAGTGCAGCTCCAAATTGGAACAAAACACCAACCACGGTAGCAATAATAGCTACAAAGAACAGAATGTACATCAAATAAATCAATGCGTCTGTATGAGCCGGTTGCCACATTTCTGCGTCAACGCTTGCCAACACTGCATCGCCCTGAGCATCTCCACCGAAGAAGAACATGCCCAACACTACCAAGATGATAGCGAACATGACATACAGTGCATAGTATGATACTTTATATGATAACTTAGCCATCTTAATTATTTTTTGTATTTCAAGTCATATTTGATAACCATATCCAACAGAGAGATAGAAGAATCTTCCATTTCGCTGGTCAAAGCTTCAATCTTAGCCAGGATGTAGTTATAGAATACCTGCAGAATCAAGGCAACGATCAAACCGAAGATAGTTGTAATCAAGGCAACCTTCATACCACCTGCTACAACCGTCGGAGAGATATCACCTACCTGCTGGATCTTATCAAATGCCTGCACCATACCGATTACAGTACCCAAGAATCCCAAAGACGGAGCCATAGCGATGAACAGTGTAATCCAAGAGCAACCTTTTTCCAGGTAACCAGCTTGTACACCACCGTAAGAAACTACTGACTTTTCTACTACGTCGATACCTTGGTCAATTCTCATCAGACCTTGATAGTAGATAGAAGCGATAGGACCTCTAGTGTTACGTGCGATGTCTTTAGCAGCTTCAACGTCACCTTTTTCCAAAGCAGCTTCAATAGCAGCCAAGAATTTCTTTGTGTTGATTTCAGCCAAGCTCAAATAAATGATACGTTCAATACAAAATGCAAGACCGATAACCAATGCGATAGCTACCAAACTCATGAAAGATGCAGTACCTTCAATAAACTTAGTTTTGAGTTCTTTGTGGATACCACCTTCTGCAGCTTCCATTGCGGCAGGAGCAGCAGCGTCAGCAGCAGGTGCTACAGCTGCTTGTTCAGTTTGTTCAGCTGCAGGAGCATCTTGAGCCTGAGCAAGTTGAGTTGAGCCAAATGTTAAGACTCCCATCACAGCAACAATTGCAAATAACTTTTTCATTGTGTGTCTAATTTTTAAGATTA